>TBL_comb47_HYPODRAFT_10004479_pt1 | contig 16039 bp, 13 predicted proteins | sample TroBogypolimnion_40_FD_10682 | JGI IMG/M metagenome (IMG submission 10682)
GCCGGCCCCCGAGCCCATGGAGAGCCCCGCCGCAGCCGTCCCCGAAGAGGATGCCGCCGCCTCGCCGGCCGAGGCGCCCGAGGCTCCTCCAGCCGAGCCCGCTCCGGCCGTCGCGCCGCCGCCGGCCCCGGCCCAGCCTAAGGGAAGAATCAAGGGAGTGGTCCTGGTCGCCTTGGGGACCGGCTTCGTCGCCGCGGGCGTCCTCGCCTTCCGCGCCGGGCTGATTCCCGGGCACCGGAGGACGCCGCAGTCCCCCGCTCCGGCCGCGGTGCCGGCGCAGATGCCGGCCCCGCCGCAGCTTTCACCAGAAGCCCAAATGGAGGAACTCAAAGGCCAGGCCGTGACGCTGGTGCGGTCTTGGCCCATCAACGGCCAAGGCGATAGCGTGGGCCAGCGTCTGGAGTCTTCTTATCCCCCGAACGGCAATCTCTCCCCTTGGATGGCGGAGAAGCTTGGTGACGATTCTTTCCAGGTCAACTTCTACGGCGCCAAGTCTGCCGCCGGAAAGCCGGAGGCTTACGAGTTCCAGGTCAACCTCGACGCCAAGAGCGTGATCCCGATCAACGCCGCAGCCAAGGCGCTGGTCCATGGCTCCGCGGCCGGAGGGCCGGAGAAGAAGGTCCGGGTCAAGCCCAAGGACGAAGCGTCTGCGGGCCCGGTGGAGGATATCGGCCGCGGCATGGTGCAACTGGCGCCCCGCCTGGTCCGCAACTCGACGCAGGGATCCGGCCGGAGCGCGGCGGCTGGCAAGCATGCGCAGGCCGCCAAGGTCAAGGCTAAGGTTAAAGTTGAAGCCAAGGCTGCAGCGGAGGCCGCCGCGGCCCCGGCTGAAGAGGCTAAGGCCGAGGCCGGGCCAGCCCCGGAGGCCGCCAAGAAGCCGGCCAAGCCGGCGGGCGCGCAATCTCTCGACCAGCTCCTGGACGAGCCCTGAGCATCCCGCGCCGCGCGACGCGGCGCGGGAATTTGCTAGTTTATATCGGCGCCGCCGGACGCCGGCTCCCTGACCGCATGGATTTCATTTTCAAGTGGTGCACCCCGCGCAACCTGCTCCTCTCCGCAGGCGTTGCCGCAGGCCTGGTCTTCGCGGTGCCCCGCCTGCAGCCCTACCCGAGGCAATGGGTCCGGGCGTGGCGCTATCCGCCGCAAAAGGGCACTACGCCCGGAGGCGACGAGATCATGCGGCTGGCGCTGCAGCGCGACGCCGCCGCCGTGACGCGGCGCCATCAGGAAATACTGGCACTGCTCGCGCAGGCACAGGCCGATGGCTTCGAAGTCGGCGCTCTTCTGCGCGAGGCCGACGTGGCGCTGCAGCTCAACACGCCGCGCTACCGCCGCCAGGCCTTGATCCTGCTGGCCCAGGTGCAGGCCGCGGTGCCCCGGCGCAAGGTCCAGTACATCCCCTCCGGAACGGGCGCGGATGAGGCGGAGGGCATCCCCCGGGACCTGCCCGGCCGCCGGGTCGGCGGAGGCCGCCGATGACGCTGGAACCGGCCGCCGCGCCGCAACGCGTCAAGGTCGCCCACATCATCACCCGCCTGGACCTGGGCGGCGCCCAGCAAAACACCCTTTACACCTCGCGGCACCTGGATCCGCGGCGCTTCGACGTGGTGCTCCTCTGCGGCGCAGGGGGGGTGCTCGACGCCGAGGCGCGGTCGGGAGCGCGGATCGTCCTCGTGAAGAATCTGGTGCGCGAGGTCTCACCGTGGCGGGACCTCGCGGCTTTCTGGGAACTGCGGCGTGTCCTGCGGGCGGAGCGCCCCGCGGTGGTGCACACGCACAGTTCCAAGGCCGGCATACTTGGCCGTTTCGCGGCCTGGTCCGCGGGCGTGCCGGTGGTCATCCACACGTTCCACGGATTCGGCTTCCATGACCGCCAAGCCTGGTGGGTCAAAGGCCTCTACGTTCTGGTGGAGCGCTGGACCGCGGCGCTCGCCACGGCCTTGGTGTTCGTTTCGAGGTCCAATCAGGACTATGCCAGGCGCCACGGCCTGGGCGATCCGGGACGCTACGTCCTCATCCGCTCCGGGGTCAAGCTCTCGGATTACCCGGCGCGCTGCGACGCGGCGGGGAAGAAGCAGAGCCTCGGGTTGGCGCCCGACGCCCGCGTCATCCTCAGCGTGGGCAATTTCAAGCCGCAGAAGAACCCTGCGGACTTTCTGGCCCTGGCGCGGCAAGTGGCGGCCGCGGACCCCCGGGCGGCCTTCGTGTTCGTGGGTGACGGGCCCCTGCGGGGCAAGCTCGAAGCGGGCCTCGCGCAGGCGGGCTTGCAGGGGCGGTTCCTGCTGGCGGGCTGGCGGCGCGACGTCGCCGAGCTCCTGGCGGCGTCCGACGTCTTCGTCCTGACCTCGTATTGGGAGGGGCTGCCCCGCGCGCTGGTGGAGGCCATGAAGTCGGGAGTGGTCCCGGTCTGCTACGCGACAGACGGAGTCATCGACTTGGTGCGCGACGGGGAGAACGGCTATCTCATCACTCCCGGCGACGTGGACGCGATGGCCTGTCGCGTCCTGGGATTGCTCTCGGACGAGCCGTCGCGCCGCCGCCTGGCGGCCGCAGCCGCGGACTCCGTCGGAGTGGAATTCGACATAGACCACATGGTGCGCCAGCAGGAAGGCCTCTATCTGCGCCTCCTGCACGGCCGCTAGCCGCCTGGCCGCCCAATTTTGATAGAATCAGCGTCTATGCCGGACGCACCGCCCCGCCCTTGCCTCAGCGTGATCATCCCCGTCTATAACGAGGCGGCGAACCTGCCCGGGCTCGGCGCGGAGGTGGCCGAGGCCATGGCGGGCCTGGGCCGCTCCTGGGAGGTCATCTTCGTAGACGACGGCTCCAGCGACGCCTCCTACGCCGCCATCCAGGAACTGACCCGGCGCCATCCCGGCTGCAAGGGCCTGCGCTTGGGCCGCAACGTCGGCCAGACCGGCGCCATCTCGGCGGGCATCGCCCAGGCGCTCGGCGAGGTCATCGCCCTGCTCGACGGCGACGGGCAGAACGACCCCCGGGACATCCCCGTGCTCCTGGCCGAGATCGACGCCGGCTACGACGTGGTGAGCGGCTGGCGCAAGGACCGACAGGACCCCGGCCTGACCCGCGTCCTGCCTTCCCGCATCGCCAACCGCATCATCTCCTGGATCACCGGGGTCTCCCTGCACGACTACGGCTGCACACTGAAGCTCTATCGCAGCCGCTACCTCAAGTCCGTCCGTCTTTACGGGGAGATGCACCGCTTCATCCCGGCCTACGCCGGCTTCCTGGGCGCCCGCATCAAGGAGCTTCCCGTCCACCACCGGCCCCGCACCCGCGGCGTCTCCAAGTACGGTCTGTCAAGGACCTTTAAAGTCGTCCTCGACCTCATCACGGTCAAGTTCATGGACGCCTACATGTCCAAGCCCCTCTACCTTTTCGGCGGCAGCGGCCTGGTCATGGGCGCGGCGGGCTTGCTCATGGCCGCCTACACCCTTTACCATAAGTTCCACGGCCATGTCTTCGTCAAGGACCAGCCCCTCTTCTTGGTCTCCATCTTCTGCGCCCTGGCCGGCCTGCAGCTCCTTCTGCTGGGGCTGGTGGCGGAAATCCTCGTGCGCGTCTATTTCGACATCAAGGACAAGCGCCCGTACTTCATCCGCGAGACCGTTGGATTCGATTGACTTTGCCGCATCAAGTAGCTAAAATGACCGACTTGGAGTTCGACGTCAGCGGGTTGCGCGAGCAAGGGATGCTGGAGTTCGCGCGCCAAGTCGAGCCCGCCGTAGCTCAGCCTCTGTTGGCTGGAGCGGCGGTCCTGACGGGCCCGCTGGAAGTGCAGTTGCGCGTTGTCCGGAACGGAAGCGGCGCGTCGTTTTCGGGGACGGTCGAAGGCGGGTGGGAATTCGCCTGCGTCCGCTGTCTGGAACCGGCGCGGTTGCGTTTCCGGGCCGGCGTCGAGGGGTCCGTCGCGGCGGGCCAGAACGTCCTCGATGTCTCGGAGGAGATGCGCCAAGCCTTGAGCTTGGCGCTGCCCGAGCGCGCGCGATGCCGTGAGGATTGCAAGGGGCTGTGCCCCCGCTGCGGCGCGAACCGCAACGCAGGCGACTGCGGTTGCCCGCCGGAGGGCCCGGCGCCGTATGGCCGCGGAGAGGTCGTCGTCTAGATTTGACTTGAGGAGCGAAAATGCCAAACCCGAAACGCAAGCATACCAGGTCCCGGCGCGACAGCCGCCGAGCCCAGAACTGGAAGTTGGACACCGTCACCTCGTCCGCCTGCCCCAACTGCAAGAGCCTGCGCCCGCCGCATGTCATCTGCCCGTCCTGCGGCTGGTACAACGGCAAGCTCGTGCTGGCGCCCAAGACCAAGAAGGGGAAAGCCGCGGAAGGCGAGGGCGGGACCGAGAAGAAGCCCTGAGGGACCTCTGGAACCTGCGGTCCTAGGGAGATATCTCCATGCCTGACGCCAATGCCGCCGTGCCGTCGCGCCGATTAGAAGGCAAGGTTGCCGTCATCACTGGCGCCGCCCAGGGCATCGGCTTGTCCATCGCGGAGCTCTTCTGCCGCGAGGGCGCGGCCGCGGTGCTGGTGGACGTCGACGCGCAGCGCGCCGGCCAGTCCGCGCAGGCCCTGGCCGCGACCGGCGCCCGAGCCGTGGGGCTCAAGGCCGACGTCTCGCGCTACGAGGACTGCGAGGCCGTCATCGCCGAGGCCGTGAAGACCTTCGGCCGGGTCGACATCCTGGTCAACAACGCGGGCGTGACCAAGGACAACCTGATCCTGCGGCTGTCCGAGGCCGATTGGGACCTAGTCATGGACGTCAACCTCAAGGGCGCCTTCAATTTCATCAAGGCCGCGGCCCGGGTCATGCTCAAGGCCCGTTCGGGACGCATCATCAACATCGCCTCCATCGTGGGCCAGCAGGGCAACGCCGGCCAGGCCAACTACTCGGCCTCCAAGGGCGGTCTCATCGCCCTGACCAAGACCTGCGCCCGGGAGTTCGCCTCCCGCCAGGTCCTGGTCAACGCCGTCGCGCCCGGCTTCATCCGCACCCGGATGACGGACGCCATCCCGGCCGAGGCCCGGGAAAAGCTGGTGCAATCGATTCTGCTTGGACGCATGGGCGAGCCGGAGGACATCGCTCGCGCCGCCCTGTTCTTGGCCGGCGACGAGTCGTCCTACGTGACCGGGCAGGTGCTCGGCGTCAACGGCGGGATGTACATGTAGCGACGCCCATGTGGCGTGGATGCAAGTCGCAGGGATAGAGGAGGATATAGCAAATGGCGGATACCACCGTTAGCATCGCAGACCGGGTCAAGAAGATCATCGTCGAGCAACTGGGCGTGGACGCCTCCGAGGTCAACCCGCAGGCTCATTTCGTCAACGACCTGGGTGCCGATTCACTCGACACCGTGGAGCTGGTGATGGCCCTCGAGGAAGAGTTCGACATGGAGATCCCGGACGATCAGGCCGAGAAGATCACGACCGTCGGCCAGGCCGTCGATTACATCACGGCGCACGGCAAGAAGTAGCCCCTGCGGCTGTCCCGCCCCGGCGCGGCCGGACTTTGGTCCGTGCCGGGGCGGGCTGCGCATTTTAATGCCCGAACCTGCCCAGCTCGAAGAACTCATCGGCTACCGTTTTCGCGACCGGGAGCTGCTCCGCGAGGCCCTGTCCCATAAGTCGTACGCCTCGGAGAGCCACTCCGCGGTGGACAACGAGCGCCTGGAGTTCCTGGGCGACAGCATCCTATCGGCCGTGGTGGCCCATGAGCTCTACGCCGCGCATCCCGGCGAGGCCGAGGGCGGCCTGTCCAAGAGGAAGGCCCACCTGGTCTCCCGGCCGAGCCTGGCGCACTGGGCCGTGGAGCTCGGGCTGGGCGCCTACCTGATGTTGGGGGTGGGCGAGGACGCGTCCGGTGGCCGCGGCCGGGCCAGCCTGCTGGCCAACGCTTACGAGGCCATCATCGGCGCCATCTACCTCGACGGAGGCTACGAGGCGGCGGCGGCTTTCATCCGCGGTTGCCTGAGCCGGAACCGGCCCGCGGCCGAGCCCGACCACAAGAGCCTCCTGCAGGAAGCCGTCCAGAAGAGATATAAAGCCCTACCCGTCTACGAGACCACGCACGACGAGGGTCCGGACCACGACAAGACCTTCCGGGTCTGCGTCCACTTCGGCAAGAGGACTCTGGGCCACGGCGAGGGCAAGAGCAAGAAGGAAGCCGAGCAGGCGGCCGCCCGCGACGCCCTGCAACGGATCGACGACGCTTCATCCTAGCCAACCACAAAACAAAGGGGAGAATACCATGGATTACGGCCTCAGCGAGACCCAGAACGAGATCGTCAGCGTGGCCTATCAGCTGATGCGGGAGAAGATCCGGCCCGTGCGCGAGCACTACGACAAGACCGAGGATTTCCCCTGGCCCGTGGTCGACGCCATCCGCCAGGCCGACCTGTTCGGGGTCTACCTGCCCGAGAAGTACGGCGGCATGGGCGGCGGGACCCTGGATCTCTGCCTGGTCGTCGAGCAGCTCTCGCGCGGCTGCGGCGGCATCGCCCTGTGCGTGGCCGGTTCCGGACTGGGCACCATCCCCATCCTGCTCTTCGGCAACGAGGCCCAGCGCCAGAAGTGGCTCCCGGACCTGACCTCCGGCAAGAAGATCGCGGCCTTCGCCATCACCGAGGCCGAGGCCGGTTCCGACGCCACGGCCATGAAGGCCACGGCCAAACTCGACGGAGACCACTACATCCTCAACGGCACCAAGGCCTTCATCTCCGGCGGCAAGATCGCCGAGACCTACGTGGTCTTCGCCACCACCAACCCGGCGCGCGGGGCGCGCGGCATCGGCGCCTTCGTGGTGGAGAAGGGGACCCCCGGCTTCACCTTCGGCAAAAAAGAGGACAAGATGGGCATCCGCGCCAACCCCACCTACGAACTGGTCTTCCAGAACTGCCGCATCCCCAAGGAGAACATCCTCTACAAGGAAGGCTACGGCCTGTTCGTGGCCCAGACCACCTTCGACATGTCGCGGCCGGGCGTGGCGGCGCAGGGCCTGGGCATCGCCCAGGGCGCCCTCGACGAGACCCTGGCCTACGTGCGGGTGCGCAAGCAGTTCGGCCAGCCCGTGTCCAGCCACCAGGCCATCGGCCACATGATCGCCGACTGCTCCACCGCCATCGAGTCGAGCCGGGCCCTGCTCTACGCCACGGCCAAGGCGGTCGACGCCGCGGTCAAGCCCGCCATGGACGCCGCCATGGCCAAAGGCACGGTGGTGTTCGACGAGATGAACGCGCTCAAGGTCCGGCGCTACACCAAGGAATCGGCCATGTGCAAGGTGCTCTGCTCGGACACGGCCATGAAGGTGTCCGTGGACTGCGTGCAGATGTGCGGCGGCATCGGCTATATGCGGGACTTCCCCGTGGAGAAGTACATGCGCGACGCCAAAATCACGCAGATCTACGAGGGCACCAACCAGATACAGCGCAACGAGATTGCCGCCATGGTCATCAAGGAGACGGCGACGCACAAGGTCTAACTTGGATCCGGCGGCTGGGCAGGGATTCGGCCCCCACACATCTGGTCGCGTGGGGGCCGAATCATTTTTCCGGAGGAAGGCGGGGCGCCTCCTGCCTGGATTCATAGCGCTGGCAACGCTCGCCGCTTTTTCCCCGATCCTGCGCAACGGATTCGTGAATCTGGACGACGTCGCCAATCTGGTCGACAATACGGCCTATCGCGGATTCGGGCCCGTCCAGCTGCGCTGGATGTTCGGCACCTTCTACATGGGGCATTATCAGCCTTTGACCTGGTTGAGCTATGCCTGGGACTACTGGCTGTGGGGGATAAGCCCTGGCGGCTGCCATCTGACCAGCCTCTTATTGCATGCGCTCAACGCGGCTCTGTTCTATCAAGTCAATCTCCTGTTGCTGCGAGCCGCCGCAGGGACACAGCCGCGGAAGCAGGAATCCATTCCGTTGTGCGCCGCCGCTTCGGCGCTCTTCTTCGCATTGCACCCTTTGCGGGTAGAACCGGTCGCCTGGGCATCGGCCCGCAACGATGTCCTTGCGGGAGCGTTCTCCCTCGCCACGGTCATCTGCTACTTGAAGACATGCGCCAGCCCGGACGGAACGCTCCGGCGCCGTTGGTGGTATGCGTCATCACTCGGCGCGTATGCCGGCGCCCTGCTCTCAAGAGGGACCGCGATGACGCTGCCTCTCGTCTTGATCGTGCTCGACAGGTATCCGTTGCGGCGCCCCTCGCGGCTGCGGACGGAAAAACTGCCTTTCGCGGCGTTGGCGGCCGCTTCTTTCCTCCTGGAAGTCGTTGGCCGATGGGGAAGCCTCAGCGAACGTCACTTCGTGGCTTACCCGTTCCATGGCCGCCTGATGCAGGCTTGCTACGGGCTCGCCTTCTATGTGCGGAAGACGCTGGCGCCGTTCCATCTCCTGCCGCTTTACGAAAAGCCCTATGCCCTGAGCGCATTGCTGTGGCCGTTTCTCTTGAGCCTGGCCGCGGTCCTTGCCATCGGCTGGGCGGCGATCCGCTGGCGGAACCGCTGTCCCGCCTTGACGGCCGCGGGGATTTGCTACGCCGTGACGCTGCTGCCGGTACTGGGCTTCGTCACGTTCGGCCCCCAGCTCGTCGCCGACCGATATAGTTATTTTCCCTGTCTGGCTTTGGCGCCCTTGTTCGGCGGCGGTCTATTCTGGGTGATGGCCAATCGGCCAAGACTCAAAATAGCGGCCTGGGCGATTATAGGCGGCGGTCTAGTCGCTCTTTCGGTGCGGACCTATGCCCAGGCCCGCATCTGGAGAGATTCACCGACCCTCTGGAATTACACCCTTCGGATCAATCCGGAGACCAGTACGGCGCACAATAACCTGGGCATCTGCGCCAATGAATCAGGCCGGCCCCAGGAAGCCTTGGCGCATTATCGCGAAGCCTTGAGGATCGACCCCGATCATGCCGTCGCCCGCTACAACCTGGGCAACCTGCTGGTGCAATCAGGGCAGACTGCGGCCGGTGTCCAGGAACTGCTCCGGGCCATAGCGCTCGCGCCCGGCATGGCCGAAGCCTATAACAGCCTGGGACTCGCCTTGGCGGACACCGGCCGCCTGGCTGAAGCGGAAGGCTCTTTCAAGCAGGCAACCCTGCTTGCTCCCGATTCACCCGACCCCTGGAATAATTGGTGCAATGCCTTGCAGCGGCAGGGCCTGTGGTTGCAGGCCGAAGGCTATTGCCGGCAGGCTCTGCGCCTCAAGTCCGACTGCCCGCAAGCGCATTACAACTTGGGCAACAGCCTTCTGGCACAAAACCGGATCGACGAGGCGATTGCGCATTACCGACAGGCCCTTGGGCTATTGCCGAACTTCTCCGAGGCCCGCAACAGCCTTGGCTTGGCTCTGGCTCGCAAAGGCCTCTGGCCGGACGCGATGGCGCAATTCCAACAGGCTATCGCAAACGACCCGAGCAATGCCCAGGCGCATTTCAATCTGCGCCAGGCGCTTCAGCGAGGCCGCAGGAATTCGGTCCCGGCGCGGTAGCTCAGAGGAAGACCGGGGTTGTCCTAGAACCGCCAGCCCACGCCCAGGCGGAAGCTCTCGCCCAGCGCGCCGGCTTCCTGAAAGGCGCCGTCGAATGTGAAATGGCCGACGCTCAGCCCCACCCCGGCGCTCAGCCCCGCGAGCAGGCCCAGGTCCGGGGCCATCCGGCTCGAATAGCCGAGCCTCAGCGCGGCCGAGACGACGGCGCCCATGCGCCGCGAGAACTCGAATCCGATCTTCCCGTACGGATTGCCCGCGTACGGGATGTCCGCCTCCAGCGCGGAGATGACGCGCCAGCATCCCGCCCGCGCTTCGTACGCCGCCGCGCCGCCCAGCTCTCCGGGCAGGGGCTCCGAGTCCGCGATGAAGCGCTCCTTGCTCCCGATATTGCGAAAGACTCCGGCCAATTTCAGTTCCGGCAGGTCCTGCGGCCGGAACAAGGCGCCTCCATCCACGGCGAAGGCTGACGCCTGCCGCGTTCCCAGATTCTCTTCTATGAGCTTCACCGAAGCGCCGACCGCAAGCATTCCCGCCGGGGCATCTTCTGCTTCCGTTGGCCGCCGCGCCGCCACAGGCGCGCCCCAGTCGTCCCGAAAAGCGTCGTGCGGACGCCTTCCGCTGTCGTCACCGGCGAGCCGCGCCCCGTACGCCAGGGCGTAAGCCTCCGAGTGAGGAGAAAAGCTCCCGAGCCCCGTATTGTTCCCGTTGTAGTCCATCAAGGGCATGCTGTCTTGGCTCAGCCTGGTCACGGCTAAGGCCACGGTGCCGTGCAGCAACTGGGCTGGCACCGCAACGGCGGCGAAATCCTCGTGCAGGCCTACGCCCAGTTCCGAGCGCGAATAAGCCAGTTCCGGCCGGGTCATCACGGCTAAACCCCCGGGGTTCCAGTACGCCGCCTCCGCCCCGTCGGCCACGGCCGTGTACGCCTCGCCCATTCCCAAGGAGCGCGCGCCCACCCCCAAGGTCAGGAACTGCGCCGCGGCGGTGCCCGCCAGGTTCTGCATGCCCCATGCCGCGGGCGCCAGGGCCAGCCAGGCGAAGGCCAGGGAGGCCTTCATCGGATGATCACCACCCGCCGCGTCTGCCTCTGCCCGCCGGCCTCGAACACCGCCAGGTAGGTGCCGGAGGCGGCCTTGCGTCCGAAGCGGTTGGTGCCGTCCCATCGGAAGGTCCCGTCGCCGGCGGTCCCCTCATTGACCAGCTCTCCGGTCACGGTGAATATGCGCACCCAGGCGCCGGCCGGCAGATTGGAGAACTGCAGGTAAGCGGCGCTGTAGAGGCCGCTCCCTCCGATTTCCCAGGGCTGGGGATAGACTTTCAGCGCGGAGAGACTCGCGCCCGTACTGGCGACGATGAAGAACGGAGCGTAGTAGGAAAAATGCGGCAGCCAGGCGGTCAGCGTGTGGGCGGAGGCGTCGGCCTGAGAGGGGATGAGCGTCCATTGTCCTGAGGCGGGCGCGTAGCCGAACAGGTGCAGGCTGGACTCGGGATGTCCCGCGGCCAACTGAGGGTCGTAAGCCAAGGTCAGCGTCACCGGGCTGGCGGGTTGAAGCGTCTGCGCCGGCGTGGCACCCGCGTATATCTCCATGACCGCGTGCTGAGCCAGTGCCAAAATCGTCCCTTCGCCGCTCTGCGCCTCGCTTGGATTGGGCCAGCTGGAAGAGCCAGGGTCGCCGGAGAAGCTGACGGTCGTGCCCGGGGCAAGGGCGCTGGGCGGGATGACCAGTTGGGCGCTGCCGAATTGAGGGACCATTGGGAAAGGGTTCGCAGTGGTCAAGGTGAGCCCCGACCCGGTCACGGTGCCCGTCGTGACTGGCGCGGGATCCGTCGTCGTGGAGCCGGCTCCCACCGGGACCTCGGTGGCCGCGCCCTGCCAGTTCAACGAGCCCAGACGGGCGTAGTAGAGGGTTCCGCAGCTCAGTCCCGTGACCGTAGCCGATGCAGCTCCGGCCGCCGTGGCGCTGGATATCACCCCGGAGGAGAAATCCGGCGCGGCCGATACGTCGAGCCGGTAGCCCTCGCAGGTCATGCTGGAAGGCGACGGCGGCGCGGGAGTCCAGGACACCGTCATGCTGGAGCAATAGACCGCGGCGAAGGCGGCGCCGCCCGGCGGCATGGCCAACGAGGCGCCTACGCCGGCCGGGCTCAACCAGGCGCTGCTGGGCTGGCCCCAGTTTCCCAAAGCCTGGGCCTGCCCGTAATAGGTGGTGTTCGGCAGGACGCCGCTGGCGAACAAGGCCCAGGCGTTGGCCGTCTTCGAGCTGGCGCTGACGAAAGCGAATGCCGGGGAACTGGATATCTGCGCCAGGTAGGTGGTGCCGGAGGCGAGCGTACCCGGCGACCAGTCCAGCGTGAGGTACCCGGTCGTCTCGCCTGTGGCCGGCATGGGCACGAGCGCTGCCTGGGGCGCCGCGACCAAGGTGGCGGTCCCGACGTTGGTCGCGGCGAAGCTTCCCGGCGAGCCGGCCTGGTTGATGGAGGCGACCTCGGCGTAGTAGTACTCGTTGGAGAGCAGGCCCGAGACGGCGACGGGGCTGGCGGCCGTCTGCAGGGAGGCGGCCACGAGGGAAAAGTCATGACGGGGCGAGATCTGGACCAGGTACTGGGTGCCGGCCGGGTTGTTGCCGTTGAAGGCGAAAGAGAAACCGTCCGTCGTCCGAGCCGAGAAGGGCTGGCCGGGCAAGGACGGAGGGGCGGATAAGGTGCAGGTGGAGCCCAGCAGCGAGTAGGCCGTATAGACCCCCGCGAAGTTCTTGGCCCTGACATAAAGAGAGTACAGAGTGTCGGCGACGAGAGGACCGGTCGATGTTGCCGTGGGGACGGCACCCGCCGGGCAGGTACTGAAGCTGACGTTGCCGGCGAAGCTGTTGGGATAAGGGCCGGAAGTCAGCACCACCGTGTAGGTGGTATGCCCCAGAGGATTGCCGTCGGCGGACCAAGCCACGGTCATGGAATATGAGGAAACCTTGATGAAGTCGCCGGGAGCCGCGGCCGCGGGGGGGGCGGCCAAGGTGGCGTACGGCCCGGCAACGGAGCCCCAAGTCGCCGCACCCAGCGCGTTGAGTGCGGCCAGCTTCATGTAATAGGAAGTATTCGCGGCGAGGCCCGTGACGGCAAGCTGGTTTTGGGCGGAGCGCAGCGTCATGCTGGAAGAGACAGTCCCGGAAAAAAGTGGCGAGGTGGCGGCCTCAAGCGCGTAACCGGAACAGTCCCCCGCCGCGCAAGCGGTCCAGGACGCGGTCATGCTGGAGATGGACGCCTGCGCCAATGCCGGGGCGCCGGGCGCGGCCGCGTAGGTGTAGGTGCTGGGCGATGCCAAGAACGCCCCTTCGAGCCCCTGGTGAACCCCGGCGACCTGTATCTGGGAGAGCGCGTTCGCGGAGAGACCAGTCTCGGTCCATTGCGTGGCGTTGACGCTGGCGGCCAGCACCTGCGAGCCCGAACCGTTGGTAAGGACGTAGGAGGTGGCGTTGGTGGCCGCGCTCCAGGACCAGGTGATCGACGATATCCCCAGGACCGCGGGCTGGATGTTGCTGACGGCGCCCGGCGTGACGGCCGAAATGGCGTTGACCAGAGCATCTCCTTTGAACGATCCCCAGCCCGTGGCGTTATCATAACCGGTCCCGGCCTGATATAGCCCGTTGCCACCACTCGTAATGTCGTTGAAATAGCTGCCGTAGGAGGCGCTTGTTGCCAGATGGTAGAGCGTGGGATTGGCGAATCCCAACGGAGCGTCGCCGTTGGTCGAGCGCTGCTGGTTGATCAGAGTGGTCAGGGCCGCCCACAGCGGGGCTGCGCAGCTGGTGCCTCCATAACCAAACCAACTGCCTGAACCTTTGCCTGAATAATAAATACCGTACGGTGAGGCATCGGGATCAGCATTGAGCGCCACGTCGGGAACGTTACGAAAGGACTGGGAGGATGTTCCGGCGACTCCGCTCTGATAGGACGGCAGCGGCCAGCAAGAACTGATGCCGCCGCCGCCAGCGCCGCCGCCAGCGCTTAGCTCGTTCCAGACGGCCTCCGTATGGCTGGCGATTGTGCCCGACAGGCTGGTGCCTCCAACGCCAGTAACATAAGGCTGGGAGGCTGGATCATCGACACGATATCCATTACCAGTGATGCAATTGCCATTAGAATCCGCCTGATCAAAGGCGCCGCAGTCTCCGGCCGCTGCGTAGATCGTCTGGCCTTGGCTCGCCATCTGCTGGAAAATCAAGGACTCGGAGTTCCTGACTGCCGTACCTGCGTCTTGCTCATCTTCACCCCATGAGGTGCTGACGGCCTGGGCGGAATCATCGTTCGCGATACGGGCATAGGTGTCGATGAGGCCCTGATTCGTGTTCGGGCCTTCATAGACCAATATGCTTGACAAGCCGGGCGCCAAGGCCGCCACCAGCTCTATATCCAGGGTCACTTCGTCGCAGCCATTCGCATCAACGCATGTGTTCACTGCGCCATCGACCAGGACCGGGGTGACCGTGATGGGTGAAATACCGAAGTGGGATTCGTAGGTGGTGATATCTCCCGGGGTATAGCCGGCCAGTTCGAAGAGCGCGACGGTCTGGCCGGAGCCAGTCAGCGTCCCGCTCAGGCCATAGATCGTCTTGATGTCCGCGGGTGCCAGGAATCCGCCGGGACCGTTCCCGATCAATGCCGGGGAGAGGCCCGCGGCGGAGCCGATTGCGGTGCCTGCCGTTGCCACAGGCCGCGTGTGTACCGGACGGAAGCGGCGGGAGTGGGGTCTCACGACGCCATGGACGTTAGAAAGTCCTAACACGGCGTTGAGATGCGGGCTCAGGGCGGCAGGGATTCTCGGCTCCGTTTCGTGAGCGCGGAAGATCTGCCCGTCGGCGCCGCGATAGCGATTGAGCTCGACGCCGAATGCCTTTTCCACAAGGCCGGCGGGGCCTGCAGCCTTGACGATCAAGCTGTTCGGTCGTTCTTCCGCCGCATTGACGGTGAGCCCCGCCGCCTGGGCGAAATCCTTCAGTTTCTGCCTTTTCTCCGCCAGATTGAACTTTTTGGCGAATTCATCGGGGCTGAGGAAACGCTTGTGCGCCGGGGCCTTTGGTCCGTAAAGCTGCGCCAGCGTTTGATCCAACAGATTTTGATCGACACGCACTGCCAAGCTCAATTCCACATTCTCGTTGGAAGGAAGCCTGCCGAGCTTGGCCGCAGTCCGAATCTGTTTCGGAACATGCCCCGGCAAGGCCAGCGCTCTTTCGGCGGCCGAAGCCCCGCCGGTGCTAAAGGCAAGAGCGGCCAGCATGGCGACGATCCATGCATGACGCACACGCATTAGTCCTGGATGACTCCGGCCCAATCTTATGGCTGACACCATCGATGGGTTAGACGAGAGCGGGAGGGAAAGTGTGTCTCGCGAGAAATAACATTATTAATAAGGATAGCTGCGCCCGTACCCGTTGTCAATGACCGACGTGTGATTTTTCAGTTAAACCATGGCCCAGGTGTCAAAGAAAGATAAAAGGCGTCGCGCCGAAAGCGCGGATTGTGATATAATTGCGCCGCGCGGAAGTTTCGCGCACAAGGCGCGGTAGCTCAGGGGTTAGAGCGGGCGTTTCATAAGCGTCAGGTCGGAGGTTCGAGACCTCCCCGCGCCACGATTTCAGCGTTTCCGGTCTCCTCCCGTCGGGTAGAATTTGACACTCGCCCTGCGCATTTCCTTAGATATTACGCCGTTCATCCGCAACGCCGAGAAATTTCCAGGAGGATCCATGTCCGAGATGATGGTCGTGGTGAGCAAGGTCAAGAAGATGGTCAAGGACGCGGGCTATCGCACCGGCGGCGACTACGTCGACGCCCTGTCCGCCAAGATCGGCGCCATCGTCACGGCCTCCATCGAGCACGCCAAGCTGGACGGCAAGAAGAAGACGCTCGGCGCCGAAGACCTGCAGTAGCCGATCCCGCGCGCCGGACGAGCCCGAGGCCATGCCTATAAAGGAACGAGCTGGAAACGACGCCGGGGTCCCGGCGTCTTTCCGGACTTTCCGCGATTTCTGCGAGAGGGCCCTCTACGATCCGGAGACAGGCTTCTACCAGAAGCGCCGGCCCGGGGAGCATTTCTACACCGCTCCCGAACTGCATCCGGCCTTCGGCTGGTGCCTGGCCCGGGCCCTGGCAGGTTGGCTCGACGAGCTGCGCTCGCGCAGCGTGGCGCCGCCCTACACGGTGGTGGAGCTGGGGTCGGGGCGGGGTCTGCTTATGCGCCGCCTGCGCGAGGGCATGTTGCGCGAACGCCCAGAACTGGCGGCGGACCTGCGTTGGGTCGCCGTTGAGCGTTGCCGCGGCCAGCTGCTTGACAGCCTGGTCGGCATAGGCGACGCCCCGGGCCCGGTCCTGGGCTGCGAGCGCCTCGAAGAGGTGGCGCCCTTCCGGGGTGTCATCATTTCCAACGAGCTGGCGGATGCCCTGCCTTTCCATGTTTTGGAAAAGCGCGGCGGCAAGGTCCAGGAACTCTATGCCGACGATTCCGGAGCCGAGGCTTGGGGCGCCTTCAGCGACCCGGCCCTGGCG
>TBL_comb47_HYPODRAFT_10004480_pt1 | contig 16037 bp, 11 predicted proteins | sample TroBogypolimnion_40_FD_10682 | JGI IMG/M metagenome (IMG submission 10682)
CCCTAAGAACCAATCCTTGGACCACAACAGGTGTTGCCAATCAATGGGGACAAGTTCCTATTCCTGCAGATATGAATCGACCCATCTTGTTTTTCAACAACAGTAATGGTGCCAGCCCACAAACAGGTGGAGCAGGTCCTTGGTTAGTGTATGATCGTATTGGCGACAGGGATATGATCACAGAATTGTTGGATCAACAACAGTATCTAACACCTTACAACATTCCCGAAGTGTATCGTGGCAAGTTTAGTGAAATAGGACAGTACTATGAATTTCTTCCTGTGTTGGGTGCAGGCAGTATCATCAACATGTATTACTTTACCACATGGCCTTTGTTGTTTAGTTTGGAATCTGATGGCATAACTCCTGTGTTGAACAATGTGGTGTTGCAGTCATGGCCAGAAGGTTATATCTATGGCACGCTACACAACTACTATGACAAACGCAAGATGGCTGATGATGCCGCAGTTTGGTTAGCCAAATTCAATCTTGCTTGGGATACTGTTGAAGATCAAAACAACAAAGGCAAATGGTCAGGTGGCCACAACAAACTTTGGTCGGTATTTCAACCACGCAAAGATCAGAGATTTGGAACAAGATAATAAAGGATTAGGCCAATGCCCAATTTATACGGAATAACAGGTAATACCACAGGTGTAGCGGTAGGCAATACAACAGGTTTGTATCAACAACCTACAGGCAATGTTGTAATTTTAAATGGTGCTGGAACACTACTCGGTTTATTAAGTAATACCGGCACAGTGGGTTTCGCTTTAACCAATTCTGGTAGCCAAGTTTTAGGTAGCGTAAATTCAGGAGCAAGTTTAAATCTAAGCAATTTAACATTGTCCAGCAATTTAGTTATCAATGGCGGACTTTATGTAGAAGTTAACGGAACACAAGAACCTATTGCCATTGGCACTGCGGTAACCACTGCCAATGTGGTACCATTGTCTGGTTCAGACATATCAGTGCCCACCGTCGGCAATACCACCATCATGACATTTACATTGCCAGGTGCCGGATCTTGGCGTGTGGATACCATTGTTGATGGTTATACTAATGATACTGGTTCCATTGGATTTGAAAATACTTTATATACATTTGTTACAGATCCCAATGGTAATCTAGTTCCGAATTCTTATGTCACGGTTACTGGTATTGAAATTGCAGTTCCTGGTGCGTTAATTGAAGGAACAGGAACAGGTTCATTTTTTGTAACAACATCAGGCCCAACAACTTATACCTTGTGTGCACAAATGGAACCTGGATCACTGTATGGTGCAGTGGTAAAAGGATCCAGCACCGGAGTTACAAGAGTTGTTTATCAATCACTAAATCCAAATTTTATTGTCAACAACATCAGCACTGCCAATACCATAACTGCTGGTAGTATTACCACTGGCAATATCCTAACCAACAACTATTTGTTTGCCAATGGACAAAGTATTTTCAACAGTATTGGTCCTGGTAGTTATGGCAACACACAAGTGGCTGCATACCTGGCAGTGGGCAATGATCCTACTATCCTGGCCATTGATGCCAACATAACAGCTGCCAATGCTGCCATTGTGAGTTTGCAATCAAATGCCGCAGTGCAAGAAACTGAAATCTCTGGACTGCGTGCCAACATAACAGCGGCCAATGCGGCCATTGTCACAGTTCAGAACAATCTGAATACATTTGAAACTTATGCCAATGCCGCCTATGCCACACAAAGCAATGTGGGCACTATCTATACACATCTTAATACACTTGATGCCAATGTAGGTGCATATGAAATTGCCAATAATGCCAATGTGGGCACTATCTATACACATCTAAACACATTAGATGCCAATGTAGGTGCATATGAAATTGCCAATAATGCCAATGTGGGCACTATCTATACACATCTTAATACACTTGATGCCAATGTAGGTGCATATGAAATTGCCAATAATGCCAATGTGGGCACTATCTATACACATCTTAATACACTTGATGCCAATGTAGGTGCATTTGAAACCTATGCCAATGTGACTTATGCCACACAGGCCAATTTGACCAGTTTTGAAACCTATGCCAATGCCACATTTGCAACTGGCAGCACTTATAGCAATGCCAATGTTGCCACATTTTTAGGTTCAGGATTTGGTAGCAACACCATTACAACAACAGGCAATATCACTGCTGGCAATATTATCACTACTAATGTGATTGGTAGTGCTCGATACTTCTCAGGTAATCTTGCTGGTAATGTGCTGTATGATGGCGTAAATTATCGCTTGTTTGCCAATGCTTATCCCCTAAGCACACCCAGTGCATATACTATATTGGGAACTAATGGTAATAACTTTATTGGTGGTCAAACTGTTCCTACTTATACTGCTGGCGTGCTACAACCACCACAGTTTGGATATACCACAGGTGGAGCACAAACCATTGGACTCCTGGCCACTGCCAATGTGGTCCTGGCCACTGGTGGAGGCACTGGGGTTCATACCACACTTGGACATACTTTATATCAGCAGGTCAGTATAAATTCTGCAATGAACAACAACGATCGTATTAGAGGTGTTGGTAATGCTGTTGATATTATATTGAATGGACAAAATTATGGAAGTGGATTCAATTACACTGTTCAGACAGGACCAATTGTGGTTGGCTTGTTTGGCACTGCCGCTGCCACAGGTCCAGGTAATTTGGCTGGCCTGTCTGGGGCCTTCTTGAATGCAACTATGAATCCAGGACTTTCTGGTTCATCCAATATTGCATATGCAACTGGTGTAATTGGTTCTGCTGGATGGAACACTCCTGCCACAGTGGCTTCCAGTGCAATCTTCCCATCAACCATTGGTTATGCAAGATCATTCAATGCACAGATCAATGGCTTGGCCAACGGTAATTTAACCATCAACAATGCAGTGGGTTTACATGTAAGTAATACCTGGGCATCAACAGGAACCATCACCAACAAGTATAGTATCTTGGTTGATGATACTGCTAGTCCAATACAAACTGCCAGTAATATCAACATGATTAGTGGCACCTCCAGTGGATTTAACAGTGCTGGCGTATTTACAGCCACTGCTTTAAATGCAGTTACTGGTAAAGTTGGTCAGTTTGCCGCAGTCAGCAATGGTTCAGGTAAGAATGGTGGACAATTGGCCTATTGGGATACAACAAATAGTCGCTGGAGTTGGTTTGACACTAACCTGGCAGTAAGTTAAGGAACAACATGGCAGTCAATCCGATCAAAACACCTTTTACCAATATGACATTCACGCCGGATGTGCCCTCCAGTGCATTGGCCGCAACAGAATACAACGCAGGTTACAATGTTGAAACAGATGTGCGTAGTGTTAAATCAGTCTTGGGTGATGTAGATATTTTAAATCCCATTGTGGGCAATGTTATACATGTCACTTCAGGATTTAGAAACAATGTTTTTGGTTCATTATGGGTACCGAACAAGGTTCTTGGTATGCAATGGATCAAAATGGCAGTATTGGCAACATTACTCCAACAACTTTATATGGTGTAATTACATCAGGAACCACTTTCAACAACTTGACCGGCAACATCAGTGGCACAGGTGAAGTAACACAATATGGTATTCCGCAGAAAGCAACCAGTGGTTCAGGTATTGGTGCCACATTCAATGTGCAGACATTTACTGTAAATGAACCTTATAGTGCTAACGGTACTATAACAACTTCTACTACATTTGGTAATGTATCGGGCACGGCTGGCAATACTGCACAAGGCATTTACAATAATGTTCCGCAGTTTACTACAACAGGTTCAGGACATTCAGCCACATTTGAGGTCATTGTCAGTGCCAATGCCAATGCTTATTCTTCAAGCACAACTATTATTGTGGTCAATGGTGGATATGGTTATCAACCTGGCGACAATGTTACCATTGCTGGATCCAGTATTGGTGGCAACATTGGAGTTAACAATTTAACTTTTACACTAAATGGTTCTACTGCCAATGCCACTGTGATTTCTGCTGCCACAGGTGGACACAATTATGCAGTAGGTGATACTGTGACTTTGTCTGCCAGTTATTTTAATGGCGTTAGTCCTGCCAATGATTTGACATTTACTCTTGGCAATGCCACAACCAATATCAACATTGGTAATTTTTCAGGTTATAGTGCCAACACAGTTATTACATCTACTTGGAATGGTCAAACTTTATTCATCAATGATATGATGAATCCACCAATGTATCTAACTTCAACTGCTACACAATTGGCAGTTTATGATTATCCAAATCCTACAACAGGACAAGTTTATACTTGGAATTATGATGTAGGTTATAGCACAATTACAAACAATACTGCTCCTTTATATTCCAGTTTAACTGCTGGTTTTGTTAGAGAGTACAACAGTCCTACACTGGGTGCCTTGTTGATATCAGGCAATTTAACAGGTGTTTATAACAGTAACATATCAGGAGTCACTGGCGGAACTGTTCAATATTTGCCAACCACAGTGCGTTGGAGTCAGAACTTTGGATTAAATTCTGGACCAACAACTTGGGCTCCTACTGTCAATAATATTGCCAACGAAACTGAAATTCCTGTGCGTGGTCCTGTGGTAGATGGCTTTGCTTTAATTGGTAACTTCTATGTGTTCTCATATTGGGACTGTGTGGTGTTTAGTCCAATTGCTTACACATCAACTTCGGCTCCAGTATTTGGTATTAGACCACAAAGCACAGGCCGTGGTTTGATCAATGAAAACTGCTGGGCAGTAGTAGACAACATTGCTTATGGTGTTGATGCTAGAGATATTTGGAAGTTCGATGGTGGTACATTTACTCCCATTGGTAATCAGCGTGTTAAGAATTGGTTCTACAACAATTTGAATCCCAATTTCACTAACCAAATCTTTATGGTTCACAACAGTGAAAAGTATCAGATTGAAATCTATTATCCAGATCAAAATGCTACACAATTCTGTAATCAAATGCTGGCCTATAGATATGACTTAGATGTATGGCAACCTCCACGCCAGGTCAGCAATGCCACAATGGCCACTGAAGCACCTAGATTCTATGCCAATGCTGCCGGCTATTATAACCAAGCCAACATTGCCACACGCGGCATTGTTTACAGCAATGGCATTGCAAATTCTCAATTGATACAAAAAGATTATGGAACAAGTTTTATTAATGGACAACCTATACCTACCTTGTTCCAGCGTAACAATGTTACCTTTGGTCAACCTTATAGTGCTAGTGTGCAAGTTCATCGTGTATATCCTGAAATTTATGGACAAGGCAATATTGATATCACTGTGGGCGGAGCCGATTCAGTTGCTGAAACTCCTACCTTTAGACCCACTGTGGAACTGCCTATTGTGACTGATAATCCTTGGGCACAAATTGATCAGAACGAAGCCCGTGTGGTCACAGTTCAAGTAAGTAGTAATAGTTCGGCCAATACCTGGCAAATGTCAGCAGTCAATTGGCAAGTAACAGTTGTTCAAGATACGAGGTAAAATGGCAAATTTTGCATTAGATACCAGTTCACCCACTGGCGATATTATCAGCAGTTTAAATTATGCCTTGGTTAATTTAGGCACAGCCACTGCCAATGTATTGACAGCCAATCCCGATGGTAGTGTTATTAATTCTACCACAGGCTATGTTAATAACTGGCAATATAGATATATCAATGTTCGGTATGCTACCAATGCCACTGGATCATCTGGATTCAGCACTAGTCCAACTGGTGCCACTTATTATGGTATTCAGAATAGTGCCGATCAAACTCCAGCAACTGTAAACAATCCAGCCAGTTATACTTGGACACAATTGTCAGGTGGATTTGGTACTTCTAAATATTTGTTTTATTCTACCCTGGGTGGATATCGTATTCAATTTTACATTGGTACATCTACTCCCGGCACTGGATATGTTCAAACTATTCCAGGACAAGCCATTGATCTAAGTGTGTTGACTGTGCAAAGTGCATCAGCCAGCAATGGAACCACTGCTTCGGTAAATCCCAGTATTGTTATCTTTCCACAAAATGGCAATTTAACTTATCCCATTGGCAACACCCTGATTACTTCTACTTTTGCTGCCAATGCCAACAGTATTAGAACTTCCAGTTTGTTTGCCAACATCAATACACAGGGTCTAGTGACTATTCAACAGGTCACTACTGATCCTACCATCAATGTTACAACAACCAATAGCAATACCACTGCCAATGTTTTGACCATTACTTTTAGTCAACCCAGTTCATCTACTGCGGTCACTTCGGTGGTCACGCTGCAGGTCAATGGTGCGGCTGGTAATGCACAAAGTTTTAATTCATTCACAGTTTGGGCTTTGGCCAACACACAACCTGGCACACCAACTGCCAATACTGGTAGTTATAATTTTGCAACTTTGACTGCCACTGCTCCTACAGGTGGCAATGTAACTTGGACTACAACACAACCAACGGTAGGAATAACCAATGCAGTTTATTCTTCATCAACCACCGCGGTTACTCCAGTGGGCAATCCCAGTGCCAATGTTACTACATTGACCTGGACTACTCCTGTGGTATTGGCTGCTCCTGCGCCACCCACAATGATTGTTACATATCCCAATGGACAAGCAATCACTGACAATCAAGGTGTGTTTACTCCCACTCCTGTGGGCAACATAGTGACTTTGACTGCCAACATTCAAGCAACTCGCAGTAATGTTATTTTGGCAGCCGTAACACAAAACACACAGTATTTTACTGCCAATGGCGCATTTAATTTGGTCAGCAATGTATCTTCTGGCTACAATGCCAATGCCTTGGTATTTTCTACTCCTACAATATCTGGATACAATGTATATCAAAACATCACTTATACTGATGTTGGTGGCACTGTTACCAGTTTTATCAATGAAACACTACAGGTAACCACTACAGGTAACATAGGTCCAAGAGGCTTTGTGCCTTTGGCTTATATTGTGGCCAATACCAATCCATTGACAGCCAACACCGCAGTATTGAATGCCATGTTCACTGCCAACAGAACCAATGTGGTTGCTCCTATTGGTGTTGGTTATCCTCCCATTGCGTTGGATACTGCACAATTTTATTTTGCTAATCTTGCTTATCCCAATGCCGCAGTAACATCTGTTCAGCAGTATGATGGTTCCAGTTGGACACCAGTGACCGCACAAGTTGTTTCTGGTGATATTATTGTTACAGGAACTATTACTGCGGAACAGTTGAATGTCAATGACATTTACACATTGGATTTGGCATCAACCACTGCTTACAATCAATTTGGCAATACCAACAGTTTGGGCTTTTGGTTAAATGGTGTCAATGGTGATGCACACTTTGCTGGTAATACCACAATTGGTGGCAACTTGACTATCAGCAATTTGTTCTCAGGTGGACAGTTAAATCCTGGCACAGTGGGCACAACACAGATTTCAAATGGCAGTATTACCACTGGTAAAATTGCTGCCAATACCATCACAGGCAATTTGATTCAAGCAGGAACCATTACACTGGCAATTTGATTGCGGCCAATACCATTACTGGTAACAACATTGTTGCCGGCAGTATCACTGCCAATCAAATCAATGCCAATGGACTAGTGGTCAGTACGGTGGTATCAACAGGTGCCACAATTGATAATTATGCCAGCAGTGGTTTCTGGCTAGATGGAGTCACTGGCAATGCTCGTTTTGGCAATACTGTATCCATTGGTAACAATTTAACTGTGGGACAAAATGCCAACATTGGCGACAGTTTAACAGTTGGCAACTATGCACAAATCAGCAACAATTTAACAGTTGGCAATAATTTAAATATTGGTCAAAACGCACAGATCGGTGGCAATTTAAATGTCACAGGATTGATCACTGCTGGCAGTTTACAAGCCAATACAGTCACAGGCGGAACAAGCGGACAAATTCAAGGTAATACTGTTACCTATTACAACTTGTCATCATCTTTACAATCTATATTACCAGCCTCTCCTGGATTAATTTATTATCCACACGGAAATGCAGTAAGTTTTTCTGCAGGATCTACTGCAAATTATGATGTAGGTTATAATAGTGTCGCTGGAGGATATGTTTCAACCATTGCTTATGTTGCCATACCATTTATGTTTAGACAATATGGTCCAAGATTTGTTGCTGCCAATTTTACTTGTAATCTCACTTGGTCTTGGGCAGATTGGCCCACTACAGAAGGTAATATGCAATTTAGATATTATTGGAATGGATTAGGAAATAATTCATCAGGATTAATTTCATTACCAACTTATCCACAAGTTAATAATAATTCAGAAATTAATTTTTCAAATGATTATCAATGGTCAGCATATGGTGCTGGAACTAGTTCATATTATTGCACTCAAGCCAATATAACTTTACAACCTAGTAATTTTTATTATCCAGGTATAGATGGAGAACCAGTAGAGCCACCAGAATACCAAACTAATGTTTATTTTGGAATAGCATTTGTATGTGGCAACACTTCTGCCAATAATCCTAGAGGAACCGTAACTATTTCAAATATGCAATTTCAACCATATTTGGGAGTTAGCAACAACAGTGGATTGGTTGAGTAAACTCGTGCTACAACCTCTGTCCAAAATTCACACTAAATACATTATTGGAACATTATAGATGTCAAACTACACAGCAAAACAAATATCAGATGCAATAGCAAGCATGCAGGCCCAAGGGCAAACTCCTACACAGATAGCGGCTGCGGCTGCGGCACAAGGAGTAAGTGCGGCAGAAATTGCGTCTGCTATGAATATTCCTATTGATCAAGTTACTGCGGCTTATACGGCAGCAGGTGTAGATCCCAATGCTGGATCATCTCCGGCTGCTCCAGTAGCACCCACCACACCTGCACTTGGTCTTTTGAACAACGGAGTTCAAAATGTTGGTGGTGTAAAGTATGACAATAGTCCAGTGGGATTGGGCAATGATGTCAATATGGGATCAAATGCTCCGGTTGCACCAAAAACTGCTGATCTAAGTCAATACAACAATCAAACACAAGCAGGTATTCAGCGTGCTGGTTTAGGTTCTATAATGAATACTGTGGCCAACAATGGTAATTTGGCCGACATTGTTAAATCTGGATTGACGCCTACTCCAGTGGGACAATACAAAGATGCATCGGGCACAATGGTCACTGCACCACCCAATACATTTATGGTAAGCCACGCAGATGGTTCTGGTGGTGCATTGAATTACTTTTTCCAAGTTGATCCTTCTACAGGAACAACTACTCCCATTGCCAATGCTGGACAAAATTTAACTTACACACCTGGTTCACCTGGTGGAGTATTCAATGGATTAATTAGCGCGGCCGGAGACATTGTCAAAGCAGTTGCACCTGTTGCATTGGATGCGGCCTTGATTGCAAATGGTATTGATCCCACAATAGCCGGTGCTATCACTGGAGGAGCCAGTGCGGCAGCCAATGGTGGCAATGTTGTTAAAGGTGCGCTAACGGGCGGAGCCGCAGGATATGTTGGTGGTGCCGCAAGTAATGCAGTGGGCGCTAATGCTCCTATTACTTCAGGTCTTGCCGGTGGTGCTGCTGCTGGCGCAACCAATGCCGCATTAAATGGACAAAATGTTGCTAAAGGTGCATTAACTGGTGCCGTTGTTGGTGCAGGTGCAGGTGCAACAGGACTAGGAACAATGGCACAAAATGCCACAGATCTAGCACAAGATACCACAGAGATCAACAATGCATTGCAACAATTCAATGCAACCAATCCTGGTGCCAGTGCAACACAACAAGCAGATTATTTGTTAAATGATCCCAATGCAAGTTTTTCAGCCTCACAAATTTCAAATGTATTAGGAGCAAATAATCCTATTAGTCAAGTTGCCAGCACAATGGCTCAATCGGCAGCATTAAACAGTCAAGAAGTTGCCGCTGGCGCACAAACTGCTGCCGGACCAGTTGCTCCTGGTGGCACACAACCCTCTTGGGTTCAACCTTTGGCTGATGCATATACTGCGGCACAACAGTCAGGTGATTGGTCACAAGTATCAAGTATTATTCAATCCAATGGATTAACTGCTGATCAAATTGCTGAAACATATGGCATTACTAATCCTTCTACTTTATCCAATATCAATGATTTGGTATTAAATCCTGTGTCTGTTACAGGATCAGCAACCGAAGGCACTACTACCACACCAGGAGTAGTAACATCAACAAATGGCCAATCATTGGGCAAAGTAAATGTTACTGCCAGCAAAGATCCAGGATTAACTGCTCCTGCTACTCCAGCAATAACTCCAGTGACAGCAGTAATTCCATCAGTGAATGTAACTGCTCCAAAAGATCCAGGATTAACTGCTCCTGCTACTCCACCAGTGACAGCAGTGGATCCAAGCACTACATCCACTTCATCTACACCTTCTAATCCAACTCCTGCTACACCACCAGTTGTTCCAGTTGTTCCCAACACTCCCACAGTGGTTACCACAACAGGAACATCAACTAGCCCCGGACCATCTACGCCAACATTGGCAAATCCTGGACTTGTAAATCCTGGATTGAATCCTGGTTGGTTGGTAAATGGTGCAAATCAGAATTTTTATAATACATCCAATCCGGTGCAAGATACCTATTATTGGGGTGCACATCCTTACATGATGAATCAAGGAGATATGGGCAGTTATAACAATGTGGCAGGTGCTCCAGCAACTCCTTGGGGATTACAGAATTTCCAAGAACCAGTCAGTTATAGTTCAACAGGACAACCTATATATGGACCTGCTAGTCCTGCGGCAGCTCGTGCGGCAACTGGTCCTGGAACCACTGCACAACAATTAACAAACGCTTGGAATTCAGGTGATTATTCAGCAGTGAATAATTTGATCAGTCAAAACAATGTTACTGCAAATCAAGCACAAGGTATTTGGGGAGTGACTCCAAGTCAAGCATCAGCAGTTGGAGTTAATTTTGCCGCTCCAGCAACAAAGTAAAGAACAAAGGAAACCAAAATGAGTTTAGGTAAAGGCGGATCGACATCAGTTTCGACAACAACACCAAGTCCAGCACAAGAAGCACAAATCCAAGCACAAACTGGATTGCTAACTGGCACAGTTATTCCTGCTTATCAACAAGCAGTTGGTGGTGCTACAAATCTTTATAATCAGTCAGCACCTGGTGTAACCAATGCCGCACAAAACTTGGCCGGAGTTGCTGGACAAGCACAAAATGTTCTTGGTTCTACAGGGCAAAGTGCATTGCAAACAGGTATTACTGGACTTGAAAATGTATTCAATCCGCAGTATGAACAAAACCAAATCAATGCCGCAATGGCTCCTGCTGAAGCACAATATCAACAAAATTTAACTGCACAACAAAATCAATTTGGTGGTGCTGGTCAAATCGATTCTGCACGCCAGGCATTGGCAGGACAACAGTTGGCAGGACAAAATCAAGCCATACAAGCACAAACTGCTGCCGGCATTGAAAATCAAATTGCTCAACAACAATTAGGTGCAGGACAAACACTGGCTGGATTAGGACAAAGCGGATTGCAACAAAGTTTATCTGCTGCTGGTCAAGGAATTACTGCCGCTATGACTCCACAACAATTGTATAATCAATATGCATCGGTGATATTTGGCACACCAGCCAGTAGTTATACTGCTCCTTTATTGGGTCAAACAACTACAACAAACACAAGTCAGAACCAGGCTGGATTCTCAATTTAAGGAACAACAATGTCAATAATAGATGATATCGGAAGTGCATTAGGAACAGGGTTAACCAAGAGGGTTAACAATGCCACTTCATTATTCACAGATCCCAGTACAGCAATAACAAATCGAATCAACTCGGATTTGGGAGTAAATCCACAGGCCAATACAACACCAACTTCAACTAATATTGCTTACAATAATGATGGTAGTGCCAGTGTTACACACAAGTTTGATATTGCGCCAGTTGCGCCACAAGCCTCTGCTCCTGCACAACCAAATGCATTTCAACAAACATCTGCACAACCTGTTCCGGCTGCTCCTGTGGCTCCGGCTGCTCCTGTTGCACAACAAACCTATCAAGGACAACCAGTTCCACAATCAATGAGTGGCATTCCCACTACACCTGCGGCTGGTATGTTGCCTCAAGGTGCACAACCAATTCCCTTGGCACAACCAATACAACCTGCACAACCACAAACGCAACCTCAGCAACCAATGAGCAATGTGGATGCTATTCGTCAAGTTGAAACTGGCGGACAAGCCAATCCCAATGCCACAGTAGGTGCTGCCGGTGAAACAGGTGCTATGCAAGTGTTGCCTGCTACACAAAAGAATCCTGGATTTGGAGTAAAACCTGCACAAGACAATACTCCCGAAGAAGCCAATCGTGTTGGCAAAGATTACTACAATGCCATGATGACTCGTTATGGCAATGATCCTTTGTTGGCTGCTGGTGCTTACAATGCAGGTCCTGGTGCTATGGATCGTGCTATTCAGCGTGCACATGATGAAGGTGGACATCCATTGGCTTTCTTGCCTGTGTCAACACAAAAGTATGTGGCCAAGTTTGGTGAATTAACTAGACATGTGCCTGGACAACCCGCTGAAGCCAGTGCGGCAAAGGAACCCTGGACAGTAGAAGGTGCTCCTGGCTTGCGTATGCCTGGACAAGAATTCCATCGTCAAGTGGATGAATTGGAAGCCATCAAAGGCGATCCACAAAAATTAAATGAACTGATTTACAATCCTACAACACCAAAACCCATTGCGGCCATGGCACAGGATGAATTGTTGAATCACTTGACCAACTATCGCGACACTGAACAGGCAATGAAGGTAATTGATTCGGCTGGCAAAGGAGATCCCAAAGCAGCCAATCAAGTGGCCAACATAATGAAGAACAACAATCCCAGCCTGTTGGACAATGCTGGCAACATTATGAAAGCAGTGTTGCTACGCCGTTTGGGCTTTGCCAAAATGCACAAGACATTATGGATCGTGTTACTCCAAGAACTACTACAACTCCTTTGATTTACAATGGCGCACACTACGCAGTTAAAACAGATCCCAATGGCAACATTGTCAGTGCAAGAGATGAACAAGGGCATGATGTAGATAATAAAACCATTGCAGGATTACAAGCCAATGCTCTAGGTATGGCAGGTGCTACAACTGGACAAACAATGGGCTATGACAAGAATGGTGATGTAATCAGTCATACCATACTTAAAAATGGCGAAGTTGTTTGGAAGAACCAACGCACAGGACAAACTTTATCGGGTGCTCCAGAAGGTTATCACACCGGACAAGATCCTTTGGAAATGCGTATCATGCAAGGTAAGAAACAAATTCTTACGCAACATGCAGCCGCTAATGCCAAACAACAACAGGCCACAGGACAAAATGCATTTAGTCCTGAGCAAACGCAACAAGCCCTGGCCGACTATGAAGGTTCAATGCGTGGCACCAATGTGGCTGCCGCTTTACCTCCAGGCTTGTCCACTACGGTCAACAACACAGGTAGTACCAATACTAACCAACCTGCTGCACCAGCCGCTACTCCAGGCGATGTAAAACGACAAGCATTAGATCAAACTGCTATTGAAGTATTTGAAGGTCGTCAGGCCATGCCCACAGGTATGGGTGCCAATAACTTGGAAAACAAATACATTAGACAGCGTGTGCAAGAAATTGCTGCCGAACGCAATCAACCATTTGATGCCAACAAGTTTGCATTGAATCAGAAAGTCATTACCAAAGACTATTCACCTGCTGGACCACAAGGCAAAAACATTATTGCTCTTAACACTGCTATTAAACATATGGCAGTTATGGAAGACAAGGCTCGTGGACTCAACAATTCAGATACACACGCAGTTAATCAGTGGAGTCAAAGCATTGGCAAATACTTTAACCAACCCAATGTTACCAGTTTTGAAGCCCTGCGTCCCATTGTTGCTGGTGAGATTGGTAAAACAATTACATCAGGTGGTGGTACAGATCGTGAACGCCAAGAAGCAGAAAATGCCATCAAGGCCAGCAATACTCCTGCTGAAATGACAGCCAATTTACGAGCACTCAAAGAAGCCATGGCTGGCAAGTTGGATGCATTGCGTTTACCATATCAAGCCGCAGGCGGACAAGACTTTGATAAGAAATTCTTGTTGCCAGAAACACAAGTTGAAATGGCCAAACTAAAAACAGGTGGACATGTTCCAACCAAAGAAGAAATTGCTGCCGAACGAGCAAGAAGAAAAGGACAACAATAATGGCTGATTTAAGTAATTTATCGGATGCAGAATTAGACGCATTGGATCAGGCTGCTGACAAAGAAGCAGCCAGTCCTGCTCCCAGTGCTGCCGAAACCAATCCCAATAATCATTGGTGGGACACAGCCGCTGGTGTTGCCGCAGTACCATTGGGTATGGCAGCCGAACATCCAGGATATGCTTTGGGTGCCGCTGGCACGGCTGCTGGTTTATACAAAGCCAACAAATTGGCCAATACTTACATGGCAAAAAGCACTGCAGATATTGCTAACCAAAAAGAACTGGCTGCTCTTAAATCCAAAGATCTTGCTAACCAACAAGAATTGCAATATGCCAAAGAAGCCAATAGAATGAAATTGGCTGAATTAAAACAAGCACACGAAATGGAATTGGCCAAGATGGGTATCCATCCAGGTCAAGTGCCCACTGCTGGTCAACCAATTACACCAACTCGTGCGCCAATGGGATTTGTAGATACCAATGCTCCCACTGGAATAAATGCTTTGCATCCTGCGGCAGCACCTGTAACACAACCCACTATGGGCATGGCACAACCTGCCGCTCCTGGTATGACACAACCTGCCGCACAGATGGCTGCTCCTAAACCTCCTCCTGTAGGTGGTCCTGCTGCCGCTGAAGGTTCAAACTTTTTGGAAAATATGGCCAGCAAGTTTGGTGCATTGGCACAAAAATATGCTCCTGTCATTAACAATCCTGTTACAAGAACAGTGGGTCGACTGGGTTCGGTTGGAGCACAATTTGCCACTTATCATCCTGAGTTAAATACAGGTGAGGCGGAAGAATTGGCTCGTCGCCGCCAGGTAGGCTTTCAACCATACTCAAGATAAGGAATTGAATTAAATGGATTTACAAGAATTATACGCAGTATTGGAACAAGTATTTGCCACCAACTTTGTCGCATACTACAAAGCACATGCCGCACACATGAACATTCGTGGTCGTAACTTTTACAATGATCACAAGTTGTTAAAACACATTTACCGATACCTTCAAAATAATGTGGATATTTTAGGTGAAGAAATACAAGCCTGCGGGGTAGGTCGTATTCCTGAAACATTAAGCATGGTTGTTAATACCAGCAGTGTTATGGACAATATGCCCTCAATGGATGCTGATGCATTATTGCATGATGTGTTGGATGATTTATATGCATTGATTGAAGTGTATCACGCAATGTATGATGCTGGTGAAGAAATGAAATATCCTGATGTTTCAAACATGGCTGCCGATCACATACAACACATTGCCACTTTCTGCTGGAAGTTAGAAGCCACACTAGATATACCTGGTAGACATCCACGCAGGGATTAAAAGGAAAACCGATGAACATAACATTACCAGAATTAGAAGAATTTACAGATGCCAATCACGAAAGTTTGGTTATGGCATTGACACATTTGTGTGTGTTGTTGCACGACAAAGGTATTTTGTCTGGACAAGAAGTTAAAAATATAGTTCAAAGCAATGTCGAATATGTTGTTGATACTGCAACAGATCAACAAGTATCAAAATCATTGATTGACTTATTAGCAACAGTAAATGATGACTAATATAACAAGACTACCAAAACATCAGGCTGATCCTGATTCGGAAATAGAAATTCAGTTCCAATTGATCAACAAAAGATTGGAACTGGTGGATCTGCGTTTAACTCGCATAGAGCAATTGGCCGCTGACATCAAACAGATTGTGACCAACGGCACTACATACGAACCGGATTAAAAGTTTGCGTTGTAAAACGCCACAACTGCATCCAAAAACGCATT
>TBL_comb47_HYPODRAFT_10004483_pt1 | contig 16030 bp, 13 predicted proteins | sample TroBogypolimnion_40_FD_10682 | JGI IMG/M metagenome (IMG submission 10682)
GCCAATATCTAGCCCGCGATAAACCTGACGACTATCAGCTGAGATAATTTCGCCCTGAAACTTTCGGGCCAATTTAACCGCGAGTGAAGTTTTTCCCGAAGCAGTCGGGCCCAGAATAACTAAAATTTTCTGTTTAGACATAAAAATTTATTACCAGGAAACCAGCTCCCCTTCCAAACCGAAATTTTGATTCTTAGTAATTTTTACTTTCACAAAATGCCCCAAAACTTCTTCCAACTGATGCTTATTTTTGTCAGTAATTAATACTGTCTTAGAACTTGAGGTCTTACCATAAAATTTTCCGCGAGCATTTACCCCATCGACTAAAACTTCCACTTCTTTATTTAAATATTTTTTATTAGCCGCTAAACTAGTCTTGGCTAAAATCTCGTTTAGAACCTGATCACGAAGTTTCTTCTCCGCTCGCGTCACATCATCTTTCATTTTCCAAGAAACCGTACCAGGGCGCGGACTATACTGCGAAACGTAGGCCATTTCAAATTTTAAATCTCTAAATAATTTCGCCGAGGCAGCAAATTGCTTTTTAGTTTCTCCTGGAAAACCGACAATCACGTCAGTAGTAATAGAAATACCCGGCTTAGCCGCTCTGATTTTAGTAATTAAGTTTCGATAATGTTCAACCGTATATTTACGATTCATCGCCGAGAGCATTTTATCATCACCTGACTGAACCGCTAAATGTAGATGATTGGCAATTTTAGCCGATGAACCAAGAACCTCAATAAGTTCATCACTCATATCCTTAGGATGGCTCGAAGAAAAACGTAGCCAGAAATAGCCCGGGGTCTCAGTGAGTTGGCGCAGTAATTTAGGAAAATTATAGTCGCCGCTAGCATAGCTATTGACATTTTGCGCGATTAAAACAATTTCCTTGTAACCTTTAGCAACCAAAGATTTAACCTCAGCCATAATCTCTTCGGCGGCGCGATAAACTTCCCGCCCCCGGGCGTAAGGCACCACACAATAAGAACAAAAATTATTACAACCATTACCGATCGGCACATAAGCCGTGTAAGCACTTTCATACTTCGGAATAATGGCTAAATACTTTTCACCGCCAAGCTCTCTTACTTCATCCAAACTCAAAACTTGCTCTGGTTTAGTTCTTTTTAATAATTCAAAAATATTTGGCAATTCATTAATCGGCATAAATAAATCCACCTTGCCAATTAAACGGCGCATCACATCTTGACGCTTGGACAAACAACCAGTAATGACGACGGCCGCTTTTTTATTAGTTTTTCTGATCTGGTTAACTAAACCATAAACCCGATCTTCAGCCGACTGACGAACACCGCAAGTAGTTAAAATTACTAAATCAACTCCCAGCCAATCGGACTTGGCTAGGTAATTATTTTTTTCTAAAAAAGTGGCCACGCGCTCGCTGTCAGCTTTATTCATCGCGCAGCCAATAGTAATTAAGTGATAATATTTATTTGGCATCTTGATTGTTAGTTTTAGATATTTTGTATAAAGCGAAATGACCGCCGGTTTTTCTAACTAAATCCATCCGCAGCTGATATTTAGCCAAGCGGCCATTGTTTAAATAAGTTACGGCCTCCGGCGTGTAGGAAAAATTAAAGTAATAAACCGGATAATACTGTAATAATTTAACGATATATGGATAATATTTTTCTTCATCCATAACGCCAATCATAATCCGTCTTTCCGGAAATAAAACTTTATCATGATATCTGGTGACAATAATTGCTTCCGGAGGCGTGGCCGCCAGAACCAAAGTGCCGATTTCTTTATCCGCTCGGGTGTTATAATATAAATTTATCAACCCTTCCTCGGAACCGAAAACTAAAAAATTAAGGGAATAAATAGCAATTAAAAAAACCGCCACCGTCGCTCCGCCAGACACTAAAACCTTATAAAAACTACGTTTTCTAAATAAGAAAAATAAGGCTTTAAGGCCTAGTTCAATAGCTAAGGCCGCTAACGGAATAGCCATTAAATACATGGGTAGCCAATATCTGGTATAAGAATTGCCGATTGTATAACTGGCCGCATTAGGATTGTCAGTAAAACGCCAAGAACCGTAATATAGAACTAAAATAGTCGACAAGGTGGCCCAAATTAAAAAATAGACAATGTCTTTCTTGCGTGGTTTCTTAAAATTCAAAATCACCAGACCTAAAAAACCAAAACCGGTTAACCAAATAAGCCAAGGAAACATTTCAATCACATAATGTCTAAACATTTCTAAGGACTGCCTCACATGAAAACCGAAGAAAAAAATATTCTTGAAAATACGGCTAAATATTCCCTGATAAGTTGAGAGCTGAACTGTGATAGTGTTTTTAACTAGTTCCGTGCCGGCAGAAGAAATATCCACTAATGACCGGTTCATTTCTGAATAACCGCCGTAAAAAGGCGACTGGTATAAAATCTGGTTAAAATAAAAAGCGGGCAGTAATCCTAAACCGATACCGCTAACAAAAATCAGTAAGCGGGAAATGCCGAGACGGCGGCCGTAAAATAAAACTATAATTCCTAAAACTGGGGCGAGCCATAAAAGTTCTGAAGCCCGCGTCATCACCGCGAGACCAATAAATAAACCGGCGATAAAAATAAATAACCAGCCAATTAAGATGTTTCGAGGCAGCTGCCAGCTGACAATTTTAGGCTTATTTAAATAAGAATAAGCTTTATCTAGCGCCAGCGTCAAAAAATAAAAACTAATAATTAACAAGACCAAAAACAAGACATTATGAAACATGCTTCTGACCGAATAATAAAAATAGACCGGGAAAACGGCTAAAAGAGCTGCCGACATCAAAGCGAGGCGCCGATTAAATAAACGAGCGATTAACAAATAAAAAAAGATAATCCCCAATGCCCCGAAGAACGGCGTTAGATAAGGGATCACCGCCGGCGAAGTTAAGGAACCGATTTCCCCATAGATTAAAATGATGCCCAAAAAGCTCACTGGTTTGAGCCAGCCATTTTCGCTTTTAAAACTCCGTGGAATTACTAAATCATCCGCCACAATATTAGCTGGTTCAAATTTAGATAATTCATGGGAAGTAGCATAACTTTTAGCAAAATAATAATTAGCCGTTTCATCCGGGGAATTCCATTTAATCGTGCCGTCTCTTTGAGTGATAAAATTGTAGCTGGAAGCGCCCACAAAAAAAACTAGCGCAATTAGACAGGCCGCCAGCAGATTAAAATCAAATTTGGTAAATTTATTATTCATAATACTAATATTATAAAAGAATACTCGTTTTAGCAAGAATTTACAATCTAAACAATAACCGCTAGAATAATAGTAAAGAACCAAAGACATGAAAAAAATATTGCTAAACCTAGAAGAAAACATCTTGATTGCCCTCAGTCTACTAATGATTTGGGGAGCTTTTATTTATTATTTTTTTAACCTCTCATGGCCGACTATTGTTTTAATCCTACTTTTAAGCGGTTTTTCTTTTTATATTAGAAGTCGATTCCTACAAAAAAAAGCTGAAAATACAGAAAAAACACCAATTTTGCCACAAAAAAATTGGCTCCATGTTTGGTGGCCAATTATAATTTATCTGGCCATAATTAGTGCCGCCAGCTATTTATTAATCAGGAGTTCAAGCTCTAGCGCCCTAATCTCCCCCTGGTCGATTACACCCCATAGTTTCTTCTGGTTATATTTAAGTGCTACCGCCTGGCTATTTTACTTGTTAGGCCGCAATCTTAAAACCAGCTTCAAACTTTGGCTGCTTCGAATTCACTATTTCTTAGCTTTTGCCGTCGCCATTATTGTTTACAAAATCGGTTATGGTTTTGACCCTTTTATCCATCAAGCCACAATGGAACTGATTGATAAACAAGGCTTTGTTTTACCTAAACCTTTATATTATTTAGGCGAATATTCTTTAGTAATAATTCTTCATAAATTTAGCGGCCTTTCAATTTATTTATTAAACAAAATACTGGTACCGCTGCTGTCAGCTCTCTTTTTGCCCCGGGCGATTTTTTCTTTCTTGGAAAAACACGGCGCTCCGAAACGAGCCGCTATTTCTATTTTAATTTTACTGGCCCTGCCGCTTGATCTTTTTATTTTAAGTACGCCACAAAATTTAACTTACCTCTGGCTGCTGCTAGTTATTTTTTATTCTTTTGCTGATCATCTCAGCTATCTGCCGCTCATTTTAGGGCTAGCCACGCTCTCCGTCCACCCCTTAAGCGGACTGCCGGCTTTATTCTTCATCGGGTGGCACGAACTTTTAAAGCAAAAAGATAAATTAAAGGCTTTTTGGTGGCACGCCTATAATGTCACCATTTGGATATTATCGGCGGTTTCTTTGCCGCTGTCATTTACTGTCGTCACCGGACAATCTTGGCGCGACTTGTCATTTTCTTTTAAAGAACTCCTAAGTGCTTTAAGCATTACCTTAACTTCCACCAATTTAAGCCGCCCCGTTTTAAATTTCTGTTACCTGTTAACCAACAATTGGCTGATAATTTTTATCATCTTCAGTCTCGGCGGTTTTTTTATCTGGTTCAAGAAAAACTATGACGAAGCCTATCTGCTAGTTAAAATGGGCAGCGCCTTGCTCATTGGTTTCTTGCTTAGCGCCTCGCTTTCTTTCACTTTTTTAATCGATTATGAACGTAATAATTATATCTCCCGTTTACCAATTTTAATCGGTCTTTTTGCCTTACCAAGCGTTGTTTTGGCTGTAGACTATTTGAGTACGAAAATTTGGCGAGCCACTAAAACGGAAATTATCAGCGGCTGGCTGCTTTTTACCATTTTAATCGGCGCCTCTCTTTATTTGTCTTACCCGCGCCTGGATGCTTATGTTAATTCCCGCGGTTATAGCGTCTCTCAAGCCGATATCTTAGCGGTAAAATCTATCGATCAACAAACTAAAAATCCTTACATTGTACTTGCCAATCAGCAAACCAGCGTCGCTTCCTTAAAAGAATTAGGCTTTAATCACTACTTTGAAAGATCCGGCGAAGCTATTTTTTTCTACCCCATACCAACCGGCGGCCAGCTTTATCAATATTATTTAGAAATGGTAAATTTCGCCCCCGAGCGCCAGACAATGAATAAAGCCATGGATCTGGTTGGAGTTAAAGAAGCATATTTTGCGGTCAGTAAATATTGGTGGCTGAGCAGTCGAATAATCTCGGAAGCAAAAATCACCGCCGACTCCTATTGGGAGGTCGACGGTGGTAATATTTACATATTCAAATTTATCCGTTAACGGCTTTCTTGATAAGAAAAGACTGGTCCGGCCGCTAAATATTTAGCGCCGTTAAGTTCATAAAATAAAACCATAAACTTAATTCCTAGGTCTTCATACAAGGTCGCATTTCCGGCCTTTAAAAATAAACGGCTCGCTGGGGCTTGATCCAATTGATACTGCTTAGCCACTGAGCTAATAAAACTTTGATCATCCGAGCTAAACGCTTCCCCGTTTAACTCTTTTTTTATCAAGTCCGAAAGCTGCCTCAGCTTGGAATTTTCTTCTTTGAGAGTTAAAGAAACCGAACTAACTTTCTTGTTGACGCCCATAGCATCAAGCATGCCATAAATCATCTCATTGTCGGCGATAAGTTTCTGGATTAAGGCATAGTTAGGTTCGATATAAAAATTATCGTTGAAAATAACATCATTCGATAAACCTTTTTTTAGTGGAGCGGTGCTGGGAACCAGCGTTTCTAGAGGCAGTTGCATGTCAACCCAAGCGGCCGCCGAAACATCAATGAGATGCTGGCGCCAAGTATCAGATCGAGAATAGGCCTGCATTTGACTGTTGTTATTCTCAAAAACTGTCTTAATCGTGCTCAGCGTCGACCAAAAATTATTATTATGCCAAATTAATAAAGTTTTTAATTCATTTTTTAAAGTGGCTAGTTTTTCATCATAAGACGCAAAATTAGTATTATCCACCCAATAACTATCCGTGGATAATTTATCAGCCACTAGCCCGATAATATCCAAACCAAAACCGTTGCAGCGTTTCAAATTTTCTTTACAAACTGTAGAATCATCAGCGGCCGGTTTCGCTTGGCCATAGTTGCCGACCTCATCGCCGGATAAACGATTAAAGACGTACTCATTAGGAAAATAATAATCTGATAATAATTTAAAACCTAAGCGCGGTTTATCTTTAGTTTTATCTAGTGCCCCTTGAAAATCACTAAAAGGTAAAGCCAACAATTTAGCGCGCATCTTATCCATATTAGCTGCCGCCTCTGGATTGCTCTCGGCAAACAAAACCTCCGGATCATAATTTTCACCGAACAGGGATTTCATCGTGTCGTCGTAATTTCTATAAGTCAAATCATCGCGTAAACCTTTAGAATAAGACATCAGCTTATAAACTAAGGCCCACCGATTCTTCAAATCCTGATTAGCCGAAAAATCTTTAGTAATAAAGCTGGAAGCAATTAAACTTAATTTAGCATCATCTTTATCCAGCAAGCAATCGGGGCAATTTTTATCTTTAACCACTAAAGGAAAAACCGAATTAAGCCAAGTACTAGCTAAGTAAAAATTATATAATTTCTCGGTGCGGCGATATTCGCTCGGCACGACAAAATCCATATAATTCCGGTTATAGAGCAGCACCGGCGATTTTGTTTTAACACTCGCCTCTTTAATTAAACGCACTTCTTCGGCGGCATCAACTTGCAAATAAGGCAAAATATTAAAATAAAGGCTCTCCGCTTCACTGCTTGAAAATTTGCTAGCATCCTGGCCGGTAGCATCAATTTGCGACGGCGTGGGTTCAAGCAGTTTTAAAGCCACGGCAAAATAAGCGGTCGCAAGCCTCTCGCTTTCTAAAACCTGATCATTAACATTACCGATTTTTGCTAAGCGGGCTTCATAACGGTTTCGAGAAGAATCATATAACCACTTAGAAATCTGCCAAATATTATCGTAAAAAACATTTTCTTCAATGTCTTTAGAAATCTGCTTAATCGTATTTTGATGATAATGGATTAAAAAATCGGAAGTGATAAGTAATGGGATTTCTTTATCAGATAACCAAGAATAAGCTGAATAAAAACTAGCAGCATCTTTAGGGGCGGGATTATCCAAAATAGCAAAACCATTATTATTTAAACTATCTAAACCGCTATCTAAGCTTATTTTGCGGGAAATATCATAATAATTTAAAGCATCAATCTTAATATTAACCGGCAACAGGTAATCTTTAAAAGCGAACTCCGGAATCGGCGCCGGTTCTTGATAAAAATCGCTAAAATTATATTTTTCAAATTCATCCGAAGAAGTCGAAGTGGTTTCTGCCACAGTTGTCGTACCGACTTCAACCGGTAAAACGCCGAAGGTCGTCGTCGCCATCAGTTCAGCAACGGCTGGTGCTGGAGTTTTTCTGAAAAAAAACAACAGCCCGACCGCTAAGCCAATTAAAAATAAAACTGACCCCAAAATTATCCAAGTTTTTTTAGTTTTAGAAAAGTCCGGGGGGGTCTCCACCGTATTTCCCTCCGTAGTTACTTGAGTTATCTGGGTCGGCTCAATCTTATTGAACATAGATTAATTAAACTATTTACCAAGATATTTATTTTTATTTTTTAGATGCTCTTCATAGGTAGTCGCATAAATTATTTTTGAACTGCCCGAGGGGGTTAAAAAATAATTATAATGGGATGGTGTCGGATAAATAGCCGCTTCAATGGCCAGGATTCCGGGATTAGCAATCGGCCCCGGCGGTAAACCTTGATTGCGATAAGTATTATAGGGGGAATCTATCTGAGTGTCCGCAGCGCTATACTGTGCTTTATCTACTCCCAAAACATAAGCTAAAGTCGCACAAGACTGCAAAGGCTGGCCTGATTTGATACGATTCCAAAAAATTCCAGAAATTATTTTAGCATCTTGATTATCGCCGGTGGCGTAAGAAATCGGCGCCTCTTTCTCAATAATTGAAGCCATGGTAATCACTTCATTAATTGTTTTGCCCTGAGAAGCAATATCAGCGCACATTTGTGGGGTTAATTTTTGATCAAAATTATTAAGCATTTTATCGATTATTTCGGTGACGGTGCTTGAGGCATACACCCGGTAAGTATCGGGGTATAAATAGCCTTCTAAATCGGTATTTTTTGGCTTACTAGCTAAGAAAGAAAATTTAGAGAGATCATAATTTTTTTGAGCCTCAGAAAAGCTAGCGTCGGTAGCTAAGTTATTTTTTACCAATAAATTTAAAATGTCGGCATTGCGCCAGCCCTCGATGATCCGCAAATTTTTTTCTTCTTTAAGGACTAGAGGCGCCGCCTTTTTTTCTCGCCCTAAAACTCGGCCGAGTAAATTTATAAAATCATTATTAGCTAAAAAGGCTGACCTGGCCACGAAAAATATAATGATAATAATAAATAACAAAGCTAGCAAACAATATTTTAAACCTTTGAACATAATTATTTTTTAGTAGTGACAATTTTAGCGTCCGCCGCCCTTTTAATTAATTCCGAACTAGCTCTGATTTTTTTGCCTAAACCGTCAACCATCGCAATGCCTAATTTTTGGCAAATCGGATATTCCGGAACATCATTAATATTGTGGCGGTCACCGCCGTTAGCGAAAATATCCGGTTTAAGTTTTGCCAAAGATTTACAAACTGTTTTATCGTTATCAATAGAAACAAAAACTTCATCTACATCGCGTAAAGCCGCAATAATTCTGACTCGATCAGCTAGAGACATAAAAGGCACGCTGCCTTTAATTTTTACCTGGCGGTCATTATTGATAATGACCGCTAGTTTATTCCCCAATTTACTAGCCATTTCAATCATATCTAAATGGCCGACATGGAGCGGATTAAAATATCCCGAAACAGCCACAACCACTGGTTTTTTCTTTTTATTAAGGGTGGTCTTAACGGATTTCATAAATAAAAAATTAGAGATTAACTTAAGCTTATTATAACAAAAAACCACGCTAACTTGAAGTGGTTTATTTATTTAGCAAACTAAGTTAAAATGAAGGGGTAATTTGCTAAATTATCATCATATGACTATCATTCAAAGTTTCATCATGGGCATCGTCGAAGGGTTAACCGAATTTTTACCAATTTCGTCGACCGCTCATTTAATCTTTACCGGTGAACTATTAAGAATTCCCACTTCGGAATTCTTAAAGAGTTTCGAAATTTCTATCCAATTAGGCGCCATCTTATCAGTGGTCATTCTATATTGGAAAAAAGTCTGGGGTAATTTAGGCCTTATCTGGAAAATCGCGGCCGCCTTTATTCCCACCTCGATCATCGGCTTAATCTTTTACAAACTGGTCAAAAGCTTCTTAATGGAAAACAATTTAGTAATTGCCATTTCCCTGCTGATAGGCGGAATTATAATTATACTTTTTGAGAATTGGTATGCCAAAAAAAATACCAGCGAAGCGGCGACTGATAGTGATTTAAATTCCATTACCTATAAACAAGCTATAATCCTAGGAGTGGTTCAGGCTATAGCGATTATTCCCGGTGTTTCTCGAGCTGGAGCCACTATTATCGGCGGACTCGCTCAAGATATTAAAAGAAAAACTATTGTCGAATTTTCCTTCTTACTCGCCATTCCTACGATGTTGGCTGCAACCGCTTTNGATATCTATAAAAACCCAACCGTCTTCACTGGCGACCAATTAATTTTATGGCTTATCGGTTTTGTCACCTCGTTTGTGACCGCGATTATCGGCGTTAGATTTTTAATCAAATANGTACAAAAAAACGATTTTAAGATTTTCGGCTGGTACCGGATAATTTTAGGTCTGCTGATTCTAGCGGTTATTTTATTATAAACAAATCAAGCAANCATTTAAAAAAATACCCCGANTCGGGGTGTTTTTTTTAAATCTTAAAAAATCTTCTAGCGGTGTCTGANGTGATTTCCGCGACCCGTTCAATTTTTAAATTTTTAATTTCCGCAATCCGCTGCGCCACGTATTGGACTAAAACCGGTTCGTTTCGGTGTCCGCGATAGGGTTCCGGCGTCATGTAGGGCGAATCGGTTTCAATCATGATTTTTTCAATCGGCACCTTTCTAATCAAATCATCCCAAGTCTGGCTAAAAGTAATCAAACCCGTAAACGAAATAAGTAAGCCTAGAGAAAAATATTTCCAGGCCAAGTCCTCGTCGCCAGAAAAACAGTGGATCACTCCCCAAGGGCGATCATTAGGAATTAAATTAGCATAAACTTTTTTAAAATCTTGCAGCAAGGCTAAAAGATCGTCATGGGCTTGGCGGCAATGGATAATTACCGGCAAATCTAGTTGGCGAGCTAAAAGCAATTGCTGAATCATTACGTGCTGCTGTTTCTGTTTAATCGCCCTGGTATCTTTAGTTTGATCCATGTGATAATAATCCAGGCCAATCTCGCCGATAGCCACCACTTTTTCGAACTTGGCTAACTTCTCATAACTATCATAATAAAAATCCTCCGCACGAGTTACAAAATTATAGTTACCTTCATCGTCGTGATTTTCAGCGTGCAGTTCTTCTAAATGAATCGGGTGCAAGCCAACCGCCGCATAAACCCCTTTTTGATATTTATTAGCATAATTTAAAGCTCGAGTAGAGGTTTTATATTCGGAACCGACTAAAATCATCCAGGTATCATTATCCAAGGCCCGACGAATTACTTCATCGGCATCTTCTTTAAAATCAGCAAAATTTACATGGGCATGAGTATCAATAAACATGGGATTTAACTTCAAAAAACACGCGGAGCGTGTTTATTGATTTTGATAATTACTTAAGCTTTGATTTCTTCCTTAGGAGCGGCTGTTTCAGTGGCCACTTCCACTTTGGCTTCAGTCTGAGGGGCTGAGCTTACTTCGGCTTTTTTATCCCCACAACAACCACCCTCGCAATGACATTTTTTTCCAAAAAGACTTTTAAACCAATTGCACATAAATTAAAAAAATTAATTTTTTACCTTATTTTCATTGTATCACTACCAAGCAAAGTGTCAATTGACATATATTTAAAAAAATAGGGCCTCTGTAAATAACAGAAGCCCTTAGAACCTTATTTTTTATATCCATTAATGACAAAAGGGATAATCGATAGAATCATCCGATTTGGGCAAGCAATGGCCCAGACCGGGATTATACGACCCGCTAAGAGGTCTTCGGTCGCCGCTTGATTGGGGGCATAGGCGTCCTGAGCCTGCTTACGCAAACGATTAATCGTGTAAGCGATGCTTGCCGGAATCCCGTGCCATTTTTTATTCAAGTAACTATTGAAGAATTCTTCGTTATTCATATCAAACCAATCAGTGTCAACTACGTCGGACCAATCAATACTTTGCAACCTAGAAATTTCTTCCGGTGATAAGTCTTCATGAGTTCGCTGAAAGAAAAAAGCGAGCACCGGAGATTTTACATAATCTTCGCTTTCGCCAAAAACTTGAACCGTCGCTTTAATTTCTAATTCTGACATGCGCTTTTTATGGCGATTACCAATAATCAGATTCCGGCCGAGTTTAATATCAGTCGAAACACTGGAAGATTCTGGATGGACGAAAAATGACTCTGCTCCCGAAAAAGGCCCTTTTTCACTGACTGTGACGGTAATAACACTTTCACGGTGCATTGAGTAAGGATATTTTTTCTTATTGCCAGAAACATCATGATTATGAAGAAAACCGTTATAAGCATTAGCCATTATTAGAGCGGCCGTTTGCCTTAATTCCTGATGATTTTCAAAAGCAAGAACATCTTTTATTTTACTTTCAATCGCCGGTAAGACTTCAGTGGACATCTGCTTAAAATTATCCCAAAAATATTTGGTTGATAAGCGATAATCGTTAGGATAATCACATTCGAAGAAAAATTTCAAGAATACTTCCTTAAAATCTTCTTCAGCCAACTTCTTGGTGGAAATTACCAAACCTTGAGCAACCAAAGAATCAATAATTTCTTTCGTATAACCACTATCTTCGGCTATCTTTAAACATTCTTCTTTATCTAAACCAAAAAATGAATAGCCATCATCAGGATTAAAAGACATTTGTGTGACAAAAATGCCGGCGCCAGGATGCTTTTGATTAATATAATCAATGATTGCTCTTTTTTTCTCTTTCTTGCGAGCCACGTCATCCCATAAACCAGCATCCGCCACTTCGCAGCAATGTCTATCAGCCGCTCCAAGGCCACCAGCGGCACAGTGTAAATGGCTATCTAAAACTTCATGCAAATATCCCTGTTCGGCCACCACTTTATCCATCATGCCCGAGAGAAAGCCTTCTTTTAAAAAGATTTTTCCCTGGCCATTTTTAAGCGGCACAAAATCAATTTTTGTATCTCCGGCCGGAACATGATAAGAATTACCATGAAAACAAGCGATTAGTTTGGTAAGTACCCGACCATCAATACAAATCAAGAAGCGCGGTGTACCAATCGGAAAAACATCCACCTTAATTTTCATCGCTCCTTTAACTTCCTGGGACAAGAGATCTTTAGTGCGTTCGTTGCGCAACGAGATAAAATGAGCCACTTTAAAAACAGACATCGCATAGTTTCGGTCATTATCAATATTTAACATCTGATAAACCCTTGATAAGCTGCTTTTAATACTCGGTAATAACTGAATGTCAGGTAACTTCAAGTCAAATTTTTCCATTTTTTCCATAGTTGTTAATGATCGGTTCATAAAAATTTTATATATAAATATTTTTATTTATCTAAATTTTTAAGCTTGCGCCAACGGGACAGAGCCTTCGTCTTAAATAGCTCGACTTCCAGTCTAGCTTCTGTATCAGCAAAGTCAAGATCATCAAGGTTTTTCGCCTCTAATTTAGCCTTTTCGGCCTTAGCTTGCGCCTCTAAAATAACGTCTTCATTAAGTCCAGCCGCCCGTTCGGCATAATCCGCTAAAATAACAATTTTACCGCTCATTACTTCTAAAAAACCGCCGGAGACGACCATTAAATCTAAACTGCCATCAGCTTTTTCCACTTCAATAATGCCCGGTTTTAAAACGGAAACCAAAGGAATATGGTCTGGCAAAATAGTCACTTCTCCAGATTGAGTCGGAATAGTAGCCCGAACCACCGCTTCTTTTAAAACTGTCTGTTCAGGGGTAACTATTTCAAATTTGATTGTCTTAAGCGACATATTTTTTAGATTGCTTAATTTTTACCAACTTCATCAATGCCGCCTCTCATATAAAAATCATCTTCACTCTTATCATCATGCAAGCCATCTAGAATTTCTTTAAAGGCGCGGACGGTGTCGGCTAATTTAACATATTTACCTGGTCGGCCAGTAAAAGCTTCCGCCACAAAAAATGGTTGGGACAAAAATTTCTGAATTTTGCGAGCCCGAGCGACGATTATTTTATCTTCCGGCGCCAGTTCTTCCATACCTAAAATAGCAATAATATCTTGTAAATCTTTATAGCGTTGTAAAAGTTTTTGCACGCCACGAGCCACTTCATAATGTTCAACACCGACCACTTTAGGATCTAAAATAATTGATGATGAATCAAGCGGATCAACCGCCGGATAAATACCAAGTTCTGACAAGGAACGAGATAATACCACCGTGGAATCCAAGTGACCAAAAGTCGTCGCTGGAGCCGGATCAGTTAAGTCATCAGCCGGCACATAAACCGCCTGGATGGAAGTAATAGAACCGTCTTTAGTCGAGGTAATGCGTTCCTGAAGTTCACCCATTTCTGAAGCTAGGGTTGGCTGATAACCAACGGCGCTCGGCATACGGCCAAGTAATGCCGACACTTCGGAACCAGCTTGAGTGAAACGAAAAATATTATCCACAAAAAATAAAACGTCTTTATGCTGTTCGTCACGAAAATATTCCGCAATTGAGAGTCCTGATAAAGCCACGCGAGCGCGAGCTCCAGGCGGTTCATTCATTTGACCAAAGACCATCGACACTTTATCGATAACCCCGCTTTCAGTCATTTCATGATATAAGTCATTGCCTTCACGGGTACGCTCACCAACACCGGCAAAGACTGAATAGCCGCCGTGTTCCGAGGCAATATTATGAATAAGCTCAGTAATAATAACTGTTTTACCGACACCAGCGCCGCCAAACATACCTACTTTACCGCCTTTAACAATCGGACAAATAAGATCAACGACTTTAATGCCGGTTTCCAAAATTTCTAAACTATTAGATTGATCGGTAAATTTAGGCGCCGCCCGATGAATCGGATATTTTTTAACGGCTTCAATCGCCTTGCCACCATCAACCGTTTCTCCTAAAACATTTAAAATTCTCCCTAAGGTGCCTTCGCCAACCGGAACGCTAATCGGAGCTTCGGTATTAATAACCACATCACCACGACGCAAGCCATCGGTAGTCCCCATCGCAATACAACGAACAACATTAGAACCGGTGTGCTGCTCAACTTCTAAAACTAATTTTTTGCCATTTAAATCAACCTCCAAAGCGTTGTAAATCTCTGGCAAATTATTTTCAAAATAAACATCGACCACCACGCCGATGATCTGTTTAATTATTCCCGTTTTTTGTTTAGCTTCTGACATAATATTTAAATTATTTTTATTGATAAATTTACTCAGCCAAAGCATTAGCGCCCGCTGATATTTCAGCAATCTCGGCCGTAATACTAGCTTGGCGAGCCTTGTTATAATACAAAGTAAGTTCTGAAACCATATCGCTAGCCGCTTCTGTCGCCTGATGCATCGCCGTCATTCTAGAACTATGCTCGGAAGCATTAGCCTCTAAAAAGGCTTGCAATAGTTGAATCTCGAGCAGGCGAGGAATAATTAGATCTAAAACTTCCGCCGGACTTGGTTCAAAAGTATAGTCACTAAAATTATTTTCACTTAAGTGCTTTTTAGTTTTTTCTTCAATCAGTTCAGCGCTCACTCCCACTTTAGACTCTTTACCGACAATTCCCAAATAATGATCTTCGGTGGCAATCTCTAATGGTAGCAGTTGTTTAACTCGAGGAATTTGTTTAACTGGATTAATAAAATCCGTATAAGCCACTAAAATTTTATCATACTTACCGGATAGATAATCAGAAATAACCAACTTGATTATCGGATAAATTTCTTTAGGACTATTTAATAAATCACTTTTATCAAATTCAGCCGCGACATTATAATTTTGATTGTAGACCGAAGCGCCCTTTTTTCCGGCTAAAATGAAGTCCGTAGGAATATCATGTTTTTTAATCGAGTCCTTAGCTTTACCGATAATTGCTGCATTATAAGCGCCACACATACCGCGATTAGAAGTAATTAAGATAATAGCGACACGCTTAATTTCTGAACGGTGGCTAAGTAAAGGGTGTAAAATATCTGAGTTATTCTCAGCTAAATTAGCCAAATGCAAAACCGTCTCCCAGCTTAAATTGGCATAAGTTCGAGTTTTAAGCACCGCGTCAATTGCCTTACGCATTTTAGACGCCGCTACCATTTCCATCGCCTTAGTTATCTTCTTGGTACTGGTAACCGATTTGATGCGACGTGAGATTTCTTTAGTAGAAGCCATAGTTACTATTTAAGTAAATAATCCAAAGTAGCTTTATAATCGCCAACTAATTCTTTAATCTTATTTTCTAATTCTTCGTCTAATTCTTTCTTAGTGGCAATACCTGTTAAGACACCGTCATTTAAATCAGCATATTTATATAAACCAGTTTCAAATTCTCTAACTTTTTCTACAGGAACATTGTCCATTAACCCGTTAATCAAAGAATAATAAATTAAAACCTGTTTAGCGACTGAGAGTGGTTGATATTGATCTTGCTTAAAGATTTCGTATAACCGCTTGCCTCTTTCTAATTTTTTCTTAGTATCTTCATCTAAATCAGAACCAAATTGAGCAAAAGCGGCTAGTTCTCGATATTGAGCGGCCTCTAAACGCATCTTGCCGGCCACTTTTTTCATGGCTTTAATCTGAGCCGAGGAGCCAACACGAGATACGGACAAACCAGCGTTAACTGCCGGACGATTACCTTTATAAAATAAATCTGGTTCCAAGAAAATCTGACCGTCGGTAATGGAGATCACATTAGTTGGGATGTAAGC
>TBL_comb47_HYPODRAFT_10004486_pt1 | contig 16026 bp, 12 predicted proteins | sample TroBogypolimnion_40_FD_10682 | JGI IMG/M metagenome (IMG submission 10682)
CCCACGGCCAGTCTGATTGCAGTGGCGCTCTGGGGTGGTTTTCGGGTTGGTTTTTTGGACTGACTGTCTCGCCCTCCGCCGTCAGCGGCGGCCAAGAATTCCTTTATATGTTCAGGCCATAGGACTGGACGGGCCTTCTCTTGTGGCCGTAGCTTTTTCAATCGGATGGGTTTTAAGGTGATGCCCTCAACCTCCGCGATCCAATTGATCAGGGCGCGAAGATTCTTGACGACCTGATTTGCGCCCCCGGCCGTGTGTTTCCGAATTGTCGTGGCGCCTCCAGGCCGATGCCCCTGACCATTGGAGGCTAGGTACGCTGCGCGGATTTCCTCGATAGCGGAAACGTCCCACCTGGAAATGGGCAATTCGATGTATTCCTTCGCGTGTACCTCGACCGCAACTCGCATGTCTCGGAAATGACTCGGAGAAACTTGGTCCTTTTTGACCCTAGCCCAGTGGTCGTAGGCCAGCCGTAGTGTAGGGATTTCCTTCTCGGGCTTTTTCCCGTCCGCTTTGTCGCGGATTGCCTGCGCCCAACCCTCGCAGCGCTTCACTGCATCGGGTTTCGCGGCACACTTGGTTGACCGATGGACTCGGATCCCGTGCAACACGAAGTCGCAGTAGAAGAATCGACCGACCTTATGAAGGTGGAAGAGGTCAGCCACGGGTCCCCCAAGGAGGCGGGAGGAATTTTTTCAATAAGGTATTGACTTGCTCATCGAGAGCAAGCAAATCCTCGCTGTTCACTAGGTCTATGGCATCTCCATAGTCGTGGGCCATTTTCCCTCGGACATACCCCCAAACCGGGTCTTCTGGCTCCACGGTTGATCGAGTTGCACCGTCGGAAAGGCTTGATTTGCCGATCCCCTCCTCTATGGAAGATCCATGCAGAAGCCAATTCGGAATCACGTCAGCCTTCTCGCAGAACTTCTTCATGGTGGAGGCGTGAGGCAATCGAGCCCCAGTTAGCCAATCCGAGATCGTTTTGGGGGCTTGGCCGGTGGCTTTTGCTAGCGCCCGGACGGATCCGAATCTATCCACCACGGCTTGCAGGCGGGTTGGGAAGCCTTCTGGTCTAGGGGCTGGGCGGCGCATGGCCAGAGTTTACTAAGTTTCAGCAACATTGACCAGTGACTAGATTTTAAATGTCAGCATGAAAACATTAAAAATGAAGTTTTTGGACTTGAAAACTTCATCAAATGATGACATATTGATCTCGTTAGGAGGTCCCATGGCGAGAAAACAGAAGGCCGAATTCGGCGGTGTTATTGAGGTGTTTGAGGGTTACATGAACATGAGGCAACTGCACGAAGTTCTCGGCCCGCTCATTCCGGGCTGCAAATCGCGATCCGCGTTTGCGGCGCTCGTCCCCTATCTGCCGAGCATCACGTTGCCGGGAGGCAAGCGGCGTTATTTCCGGTTGTCAGAGGTTTACGGAGCCTTGAGGGAGCGATTCGGGACGGTCCCTAAACCGTGGCCAGCCCCAACGTCTAATCAGTCGCCTCGGCGTACGGCATAGGTGGGTGGTAGATGCCCGAGCCACTCATCTCCCTCAATCAGGCGCGGGCACTCTTAGGCCGCTTTAAGGGCTGCAACCGAATTTCCTACCCTGCGCTCGTCCGTCTTGTTCAAGAAGAAGGCCTCCCCAAGGTGAATAACCCTTTTTCGCCCGGGGCATGGGCGTTTCAAGCCTCTGCCTTGGAGGCTTGGTTTGAGGCCTATATCTCACGCCAGGCAACACCCCTGCGCGGGCCAGGACGCCCACGTAAGGCCTCGTATGCAAAGCCCCCACCGGCGTGGGGGCCTCGAATCTCCTAGAACCGGTGGGCCAGAGATTGCCGTCTCAAGGCCCGACCACTGAANCCACACCACCTATTCGGTAAGAAGCGATGAACTCAGCAGCCAAGCTTAACCGGGAACAACGAATACAGTCCAACACGACCTTTGGCAAGCCTGACGCTATCCCCAATGGGTTCTGCGGCGCCCACCAGAAGCGCCTTAAGGGCACTGGGGGTCGCCATGGCGAAGTACGGGTTTTCTAGCCATCCCAAGCTGCTGCGTTTAGCCGCGATGCTGTCGATGCCTGTCCCACACGTTTTGGGACACCTGACGATGCTCTGGGAGGCTTCCTACCGCTTGGGTGATCGGATTGGCGACGCCATTGATGTGGAAAACCTGGCCGCCTGGCAGGGGGCTCGCGGAGTGTTTGCCGAGGCTCTTCTTAGCTGTGGAGGGGCTGCTCGGTCTGGCTTCCTGGATGCCGATCCCGAGCGTCCCGGGTGCTACCTGATCCACGACCTCTTTGACAACGCTCCCAGGTGGGTTAGTCAGAAGGCGGGCAAGGATTCCATTGCGGAATTGGACCGAACCTGTGATGTGTGCGGGAACACGTTCCATTCCACAGAGCGCCACGCCAAGCATTGTTCTGGTGCTTGCAAACAAAAGGCTTGGCGTTTGTCCAATGCCAATTCCGTTACGGACGTTACTCACGTTACGCAGCCTGTTACGCACGTTACGGAGCTCGTGATTCGGGGCGAATTTAGCGTGCCCAAGGCTCCCCCTGTCGCCCCCCGTGTTACGGAGGACATTCCCTACGTAACACTCGAAACACCTTGTGTTGAAAGGGGAATCCAGAATTCCGTTTCGGACGTTACGCAGTGTTACCCACTATCTGTACCTCTCTTAACCACAACTACAACTACAACGTGCACTGAACCCTCCGCTGACGCGGCGGGGCCGAAGCCGACGGGGAAGGCCAGGAAGAGTTCTCCCCGTGGGAAGACCTTCAGCCTTGCGACTCAGGCCATGACCGACTCTGACCGGCAGGAGTTTGAGCGGGCTTGGGATGGCTACCCCCAGGAGGCATGGAACTTTTCAACCAAGACCATGGGCAAGCGCCGCCTGGGCCAGAACAGCTCTGCCGAGCGGTTCAACGAGATTGTTCAGAACAACAACATTGGCACTCCCCGGGGCCCTCGCCTCACTGCCCGCGACCTGGCCGACCTGACCCTGTATTTCGTCCAGGTCCGCAAGAGGCAGGCTGAAGCCAAGGGCGAACCCGTGAACGTCCCGGCCATCGGGAACTTCTTCTCCGCCATCGTGGGCCAGAAGAACCACTGGCTCGACGCAGCAAATTCGTGGATCAAGCGCGGCTGCCCATCCCCGTCCCCCAACCCTTCTTCCCCAAAGGCAAACTAACATGAGCAAAAACAACAGCAACACCAACAGCAACACCAACGACAACACCACCAGTGTGCTTGAATTCAAGCTCCCTGAAGACACCCACGCGGAACGCTCTCTCATCGCCACGCTCTGCGCCCCTGGCTCTGAAACCCTTTGGGGTCCCTGCGCCGCCCTCTTGGCCCCCGAGGACTTCGTTCACCCGGCCTACAGGGAGGTCTGGATTGCCCTCTGCGCCCTTCGGGAGGTCGAACAGGAGGTGAACTCGCTGACCCTGAAGGATCGTCTGGATGCCGTGGGCAGGTTGAACCGCGTTGGCGCTTACCCCGGGCTGGTTGAAATTCTTGCGGGCGAAGATGTGGAGCGCCCCATCGTTCTGGCCCAGATCGTCAAGGAGAAATCCAGGCTCCGGAAGCTCGTGCACTTGGGGGCCCAGGTTGTCCGAACCGCCTCGCTGGCGGATGATACCTCAGCAAACTTGATGTCCTCTGCCTCAGCCTTGCTGGTGGATCTGTCTCGTGGGGCGGTGACCAAGGGCTTGGTTCCCATTGGTGAGGCTGGTGAGAGGGCCTGGGAGCGGGTTGAGGCTATCCGAAGTGGCAAGGCGGCTCCTGGCATCCCCACCGGGTTCTCCCGCCTGGACGCCATGATGGGAGGCGGTTTCAAGCCGGGACAGTCAATTCTTCTCGCTGCCCGGCCCGGCATTGGCAAATCCACCCTGCTCGCCCAGTGGATGACCCGCATCGCCGCCAGGATCGCCACTTCCGCGATGTTCTGCCTGGAGATGAGCGACGAGGAAATCTGGACCCGCATGGCTGGGAGTTTTGCCAAGGTGTCTGGTGGGGCCATCTCGACCGGGAAATTCGGAGTCAAGGATTACTCCCGGCTGATGGATGCCCGTGAGGAGATCAAGGCCCTGCCCCTGCGGATATGTGACCAGGCCTCGATTACTGTCCCGGAAATCCGATCCATGGTGAGCAACGCCTTGGTGGGCCACGGCAAGCTCGGGATGGTGGGCATCGACTACCTCCAGTTGCTCTCCAGCCCGCGCAACAGCCAGGCGGCCAAGCAGAACGAGTCCGTCCGGGTTGGGGAGATCAGCCGCCAGATCAAGCTCATGGCCAAGGATCTCGCTATTCCCGTGATCACCCTGAGCCAATTGAACCGGGAGATTGAGCACCGCAATGGCAGTCGCCCGCAGCTTTCCGACCTACGTGACAGCGGCTCGCTGGAACAGGATGCCGACGTGGTGATCTTCCTCCATCAGAAGGGTGAGGCCGGTAGCCCTGACGCCCAGTACGAGCTTGTTATCCCCAAGAACCGCAACGGCGCCAAGGGCGTGATCCCCCTCTCTGCCGACCTGGAGCATTTCACGTTTTCTGAGGTCACTCGGGAGACTGAACCCTTCCCGTTCATCCAGGGCGACATGGAGATGGACGACGTTTGAGCTGAAAGGGGCCAGGGAGTCGTTCTGCTGGCGGTGTCCGTCTCAAACCCTCCCAAACCGCTCCACGCGACTTCTAGGCTCGTTTGTGTAGATTCTCTGTGGCCAGGTGGTCCTCGACCGAAACCTGGTGGATTTCCAGGAGCAAGCCAACCGGCATGAACTGCTACCAGCAGCGAAGGTGAGCGCTTCTCTTGGTGAGCCGGCCTGCCCACCACTGAGAGGATGTGTGTCGCGACCAGGCCGGAAAATCAACAGGTTTCCCCCCCCCTTCTTAACAGGGCGGGAGGCCGATTCCATGGCGAATTTGACAGCCTACTCCAGGACCTCCTCGCGTGTGGAGCTTCCGGATTTGGCGAGGGCATCGGCCCAGGCGATGACCAGGGCTGAGGGCCAAAACACGCGATAACGTCCAACCCCATACCCATCCAGAAGGATTAGGCATTTGGGGCCAAATGGCCCTGAATTTGTGACTCGGATCAGCGAACAGAAAGTCTTCGTGAAGCAGGGGCGGAAGTGGCCCCATGGTGAAGATCATCCTTTCAAAGGGAGGATGGAGTAGCCTTTCAGTCGGGCGACAAGGTCTAGCTTGCATGCCTGCGCCTTGGAGAGCCGTTCGGCGGGAGAGAGTGCGTTCCAGTCATTTATGAGACACCAAATTACTTCGAGCGTCTCAACGGCAAACAGGTCTATTCCCAGATTGCGTCGTTCGGTTTTGGTGCACCACGCTTCGACTATTTCCGGGGCCAAGTACCGCTCGCTTATGATCAGGATCAGGCCTCGGGCGCATGAGGCAGAAGGGTTTCAGTTCCGGCCAAGGATGGTGACCGAATCGGTACACGATCCAGCGGCGAACTACTCGCAGGCAGGGCCTCATTTTTTTGGGATTATGCACGTTTGTTTGCTGCCGCCCATCACCTCGATGTGACGGCGCATTAAGGCCTCGTACTCTGGATCCTTGTAAGGTGCCGACCTAGGGTCGCCCTCGTAGAACTCTGCCGCCACATCCCCAAACCAGTGACCAGGAGTTTCCTTCGTGGAGGCCAGGAGTGTTGGGATCCCGTGTTCATTGTCCGCCCAAAGGGTGGCCCCGTCCTTCCGGAGAGAAAGGTAAAAATTTCTTAGCCCCTTTTTGTTTCGGAGTCCGAGACGGTAGGCGGCCCAGCGGCGGATGACTTGGAATCGTGTTCTCATTGTAGGAAATCCATTTCAAAGTTCGCAAGAACCTGGTCGGCGCCGGCACGGAATCCGTCACCGGACTGCTGGGCAGTGATCCCAAATCTCGCAAAAAAGGCCAAAGGTTGTGACCCGGACAGGATGGATGGAAGGCGGGAATTAACCATGCCTAGGCATTCCGCTTTCGGGAATGTTTGGGCTCGGGCTCCATTGCCGAATGGAAGGCGAACTGGATGGCCTGCCCAAGGACGGCCTCGCGTGTGGAACCCTTCGAAGTTGCAAGCTCGTCGGCCCAGGCGAGGACCTCGGCCGGAAGGGTCAATTTGACCCTTCCGGCGGTGAGGGAGGAGGGAGGGAGAAACTCGAATTTCATGGAGGCTCCTTTCGAAAAGTAACACTCAATCTATCGGGTGCGAATACTCATACCATTACTCAGATTTGAAAAATTCATCAAAGTATCAGGTGGGGAATCGCTCAGAACTCAACTATCTAAAAAAATGTAATTTAGAACAATATTCAGGGACGAAAATCTGGAGCCGCCAGAAAGGAACTCCCAAAGAAATCCAATAGAAAATGGAGAAGGTAATTCACGAGAAACCGAGAAAAAATCTGAAGGGAAATCAGGAGATGGCGGGCGAGAGGTGTTCGACCTTCTAGGTGAGCCAACGGAACCCACGGAAGAGGAGAGACGCTGGAACGGCGGGGAGAAGGGCCACCCATCGGGTGGCCAGATAGCCCCCTATGGGCCAATGGGCTAACGCCCAGAAATATCAATAATTCCGAGATTATCTAGGATACAGGCTCATGACACCTATATTAATTGCATAGCTATGTCATGTTATTGCTACACTAAAATATAATTAAAACATTCGTGAATACCTAAAGTGGGAAAGGAATACTGTCGATAAAGAATGCAGAGGCACCGATTGCCCGTTGGGGGTCCAGGAAATGAACCAGCAGAAATCCGCGCCGAGGCCCGTGTCACTTCAGGTTTACGTCGATCCAGATCTGCACAAAAAACTGAAAATGGCCGTCCAAAAGAACGGCAGAACCGTGTCTGAATTCGCGAGAAAGGCGCTCTCGGTGGCGCTAGAGCAGGGCCAGGAACTGCCCTTCGAGGCGCGTCTTGACAAGGTACTCAAGCGTCAGGACGCAACCATCGCGGTCATCAAATCCGTGGAGGACGATGAGATAGAACGCCGGGGGAAAGAGCGGAAGGCATTTCAGGAGGTCGTCGCAGCGAGCATGACTGAAATTGGCGAAGTCATCGCTGCCAATTCCCTCGCCGTCCAGGAGCTTGCAGCGCGACAGGATGCGCTCAAGACGACTCTGGAGGCCGATCTTGAACGGGCACAGAACCGACTCCTGCTTCTCCTGAAGCTCGTCGTAGCGACGGTCCGGGGCACGGACGAACGCGGTGTTCGCGAGAGTTACCGCGAGATTGAAAGGGGCATGACCGATGGCAAGAAGCTGGTTGATTTTCAATTGGAAGCGCTGAAAAAGGTTTGACATGACCATCCAGCGGGTCATTTCCACACCTTCCACTAAGTCCGTCAGCCGGGGCTTCAAATCCATGCCCTCACTTGCCCGCCGCCTTCACTACCAGGAGGCGGCACAGGACCGTGAAGGCGTCCAGATGGTAGGCTCAGATGGAAAGGACCTGTGCATCTCGGAGGCGCTCGACCGCATGGGTGGAGCGGATCATGCCTACACGGAACTGCTTTCCGACGCATCTATTTTGGAGACGCACTGCCTCCTAGAGCGCCATCCTGAGATGGAACCCGACGAGGTGATGCGTGAGCATTTTGCCGCGCAGGCCCGCCATCTGGAGGCGCGGTATTTCGACGGTGAGGAGAAAATTGTCACCGCCATCCACAAGGAGGTGGACGGCAGTTACCATGCCCATCATGAATTGCCGGACACAGAGGAGGGTCTGAAGGCCCGTCAAACCGGCAAGCACCGAGAGCTTGACGGGCGCAACGGAGCCGCCCAGGAGGCTTGGGACAAGGCCTGGCGCGGGGGTCGCGAACTCAATCCCATTCGCAACGCACGGGAACGGGAAGACGTCAAAATCCGGCAGATGGAATATGACAAGGATCTTGAAAAGCTACGTGGAGAACGTGCTGACCTGAGCCGGGCTCTTAAGGCTGCGTCGCGCACGGATGACGCGGCGGCCCGGTGGGATGCTCGGAAGGCCTTTGTGACACAGGCGACAACGGTCGAACTGAAACGCCACGACCTCCAGGGTGCCAAGATTGACCATTTTTTCGCCGCCCGAGGAATGGAGAACAGCCTCGAACACCTCGCTGAGCGGGACCGTGAAGAGATGCGACATCGTGGCGACATGCGACAGATGGAGGACATCCGGCACGGGATTTTTCATGCCAAGGTGCGCGAGCAGAATCGACGAGATCGAGAGCCCTTCAAGCACATGAATGCTGCCGAAAGGGCGGCAGTTCGGGACAACGGTCTCTCCAGGGAGCTTGATGTCATCCGCGCCAAGCACGCGTTCCAGTTGACGGAATTGCAACCCGGTTCTGCGGAATACGATGCCAAGGTCCAACGCCAATCCAAGGAGATCGAGGGCATCCTGCTTCGACACGAAGCAGGGAAACTCCGTGACCAAGAGAACGACCTGTCCCGGGCTTCCGGCCTGCACCATGACTGGTCAGACCGGATGCGAGATACGGTCGGACTGGACAGAAGGCCACGTCCCAAGACCCTTTCGAACTGGGCAGCAAGCTACCTAACGCGCAAGGAATTGATGACCCAACGCCATGACCTGGAGCGCCAGTCGCTATACGCCCAGGCGGAAGGCTCGGGCCGGGAGCCGAAGCCCGAGGCGCTGCTGAAGATAGCCGAGAGTCACGCCAAGGAGCGCAAAGACCTGGCGAAAGAGCCTCTTCGGATGGGTGTACGGAAGATGGGAGGGAAGATCCAGTCGAAAGCCAAAGCCGTGGCCCGTGGTATGGCCAAACTGCCAGGGAAGGCCCTGGCGAAGCTCCAAGAGGCCCAAAGGAAGGCCTCCAAGACCCGTCCCCATCCCTCCATGAAGCATGCTGAGGCCGTCGAAGGCGCCGTCACTCAGACTGCCAGTGCCACTGTCCAGGGGGCCGTGAAGGTTGCCACGACTGTCGCCGTGGAGGCGGCGAAGGCCGCGCTTCATCAGGCGAAACACGCGGCCGAAGCGGTGCAGGTGACGGCCAAAGCCATTGCCACGGGGATCATCAACCCGCTCGCTGGAGCGAAAGAGGCAGGTGCAGGCTACTCGAAAGTCGGTGCCGAGGCCCTGCAAACAGGGGCTCGGGACCTAAATGGTGCCGGAAAAAACACTTTGAAGGACGGTGCCATAGCCATGAGGGACACGGCCCAGCAGGGGCTCTCTGCCCTGACTTCTACGGGCATGAGCGCCGCTCCGAAGGAGGTCCAGACCCTCGCCAAGACGGGGAAGGAAGCCCTCCTTGCGTCGATTCGTGCCACCCGTCAGTTTGTTCAGGGGGCCATCACCCTGAACCCCCTTCAAGCAATCGGGGGCACCGCCTCAGAGTTGGCCAAGGGGGGCTTGGGTGTAACGAAAGCCGCGACCGGCATGGTTGCGGCCAAGCTACCTGCCCCTGCCGCGAAGGTTTTAGATCTGGCCGCCAAGATCCCAGTCGTAGGTTTGGCTGCCAAGGTCCTGCACCTTAGCAGCGAGCTTGGTCATGGCGTCTCCAAAGGCGGCGGGGAGATCGACCGATGAGACCTGCCAACTTTGCTAAGCTCGCCCTAAAGACACTAGATGCCCAAGGAATCTCACCGGCGACTGTGACAATCCGCCTGGCTCAAGACGAGGTCGTGATCGCCATCGTGTGAAGGCAGGGCTGGATCCTCGCGACAGGTTGATGAGAGCAAGGTACCCAATCAAAGTGGACTTCAGATGTCCAGTTCCGACTCAAGCAGTGCGGCATAGGGCTCGTCAGTGAGCAAGCAATCCTCATCGGGTGCAGTGCGAGACGCGGTAAGGGGTCGCAAGGATTTAGCGAGAATTTCTAGGGCATTCGCCGCCTCAAGAGCCGCCGAAACCTCGGCCTCATTCGCACTGCGGGTTGCAGCCTGTGAAGCCAGACCCGGAGTGACACGGCACTCCTCAATTGAGATCGCCCCTTCGATGACCTTGGACGCAGGAGGTGGCACCGTGAGTCCTGGAAGGCCTTGGAGGATCCCAAGGATTTTGTTGCCAGCGTGGGTGGCACCCACTGCCTCGATAATCGCCCACCAGCGCTCATACTGATTACAGCGGCGGTCAAGGTCATCCTTGCTCATCAGGTCAACCAGGGTTCTTTCCATCGTGTTGCCATGGCCGCGCTCCTTGACGACTCGCTCGCCGAAGGAATCATGGAGTTCCTTTCGGTCAGCAGGGCTGAGTCCGTTCAGGAGAGTAATCCGGCTGGAGAAGCCGCTTACCAGGCTATCGGCAGCCTCCTGGTACACGCGCTTGATTCCGGCTGAGTGCTGGACTCCGAAGACCACACCTATATCCTTGGAACGCGCGGCCTCCAAAATGTCAGTGATATTGCTGAGGCGACCCACAGCGAGGGCTTCGTCCAGGAGCAACATACAAGGGCGCTTCCGGTTGCTCTTGAAGATTCGCCGGATGACGAAGCGCCAGAACAGATTGAGCGGGAGACGGCGGGTCGGGTCATTTTCTGTGGAAAGCACATAGCCGCCACGATCCAGGATCTCGTCCACGGCGAAGTCGTGTTCCTCTGTGACCTTACGTGCCCAGCCCGTACCGAAATTGGAGAGGACAGAGAACAGCGTGGTACCGATGTATTCCTTGACGTTCTTGCCCTCAAGAGCTTCAACGAGACCCTGAGGGACTTCAGCCTCACGAAGGATCGCGCCGACGCCGCGCTCGACCACCGCATCATGAAGTTCGCCGAGATGCTGGTAGTTCGTCTTCACGAACAAGTAATGGAGGATGGGCCGAGTCAGGTCCGCAACCCAGTCCGCCTTATCGGCCTGGCTTGGAACCAGGACCGTAGCTAGGAACCCGAACTCGTCGCCAGGGAACGCCGAATTCCGGCATTCAGCCAGTGGGTTCCAGGACATGGATTGGTGAGTATCGTAGCCAGCGGCTCCCCATCGAATCGGCTCCTGGCCGGTGCGTTTGCGTTGCAATTCGAAGCCAGGACACTCCGCCTTAAAGTCCTGATAGATGAAGGCTGTCGTGCAGCTTGCGATCAATGGGGCGAAGATCCCGTAGCCTTTGGCAGCCCCGGATTGGCCGCGCAGAAGGATATGCCGCACGACAGTATCGTTCGGGAGGGCCAGGAATGTGCGTCCAGCGCCGACGTTAGAGCGGCTCCAGACCCTGGTCCGACCTGTGTAGGAAACATGTAGTGGGAGGCGGAACCGGGCAGTTTTGTGGCGGAGGACCTCTCCTCGCGTCGCCCAGCGTGATTCGCCCTTATGACTCTTCAGCCCACGATCCGTGGAGCATCGTCTGACGGCCGTCCAGATGGCGATGACGGTGGCGATGACACAGCCGAGGGCGGCCCAGGAGAAGGTGGAGGATCCGACCCGGCGAAGGTCCACATAAACAAGTGCTAGCAGTGTAAGGGCGGCTCCAGTGCCCAAGGCGATCTGGGAAAGCGAGGCCCGCTTGGTGAGGTAGAGCGCTGACAGAGCCATGGCGACGAAGGTAATGCTAAGCAGGAAGTTCGTCAGGGATTGGAGGGTGGGGATCAGGGGGAGTCCCGGTGGATTGGACCAGGACGGGGCGGCCAAAGCGATGGATAGGGCCAGCAGTCCGAAGCCAAAAGGTGCGATGAACGCGCCGTTGATCGTCAGGTAGGTCCTCGGAGCTGAGACGAAAAGCCCTTTCCCCTTCTGGGTTTGTCGGAAGATCAGGAGCCCGAGAAGGACGGCTCCCAGCAAAAGGCCGAGGTCAACCGCGCCTTGGAGGAAGAGCCGATTCTGCGGCGTTAGCGACACCCATAGCTTGAAGGTCTGGAGGAGTATCCAATTGCCAATGGCGAGAATTTGATTTTCTTGATGAGGGAAAGGCATTAGGTCATCTCCAGTAAATGGTGTCCGAAGCACACTTGTTGACCGATTCCCCAATGGTTGCTAGGAAACCGCCAAAGCAGCGTGGACTCTGGGTGTGGACCATGACTGCCTCCACCAAACTCATCGACTAAAAAAGGTAATACTTAATGTGAATACCCACGATTTTTGTTTTCCTTGCCCTGTTTTTTGTGCATGAGCTGTCGACCTTTGTCCTGGGGGCTTCAGGGGCACCCGGCTTGTGGATATCCACACTCATTGCGGATTAGGACTCCTCGTCCCCCCTCTGGCACTGGCCTGCAACGCTGGTGCGCCACGGCGTCCCTACCCGCTCTCTTCCCGGTTCTCTGCGATGCCCGGTGCTTTCCCGGTCCAGTCCTGGGGAGCTTGGCGTTCGGCCTCTTTGTGCCCACAGCGGCACTAGGAGATCCCCATGAAACGCAACCTGTTCAGCGACATCCTGAGCGCGGCCGAGACGGTGGCCGTCTATGGACCAGAAGCACTTCTCGACGAGCAAATCATCGAGGCTATGCTCGACACGCCTTCGCTTCCCCGGGCCGCTCAATTTATGGCATCCGTGGGTGGGTTCCGAGCTCTCCTGGGCATGGGACCCGCTGAATTGGTTGAGATGGGTCTAACCGAATCCGAAGCCGCTAGAATCGCTGTCCTCCAGGAGGTCCAGCGTCGCAGCACTCGCAAGCCTGGGGAGAGGATCACCTCCCCTCGTTCGGCTGGAGCCTACCTAGTGCCCAAGGCGCACGGCTTGACCGAAGAGGTCTTCGGCTTGATCTGCCTCAATGCCAAGGGGGAGATCGTCGCGGATCGCATCCTCTCCAAGGGCACGGCCACGGCCTGCCTCATCAGCCCACGGGAATTCTTCCGAGAGGCTTTACGCTACGGGGCCACTTCCGCACTGGCCTGGCATAACCATCCCAGCGGCGATCCGACGCCATCTCGTGAAGACATGGCCCTCACGACCAAACTCCGGGCCGCAGGTGAGAGCCTGGGAGTGCCCCTGGCTGACCATATCGTGGTCGGGGAGAACCGGTGGCACAGCTTCAGGGCGGCAGAAGGGTGGGATCAGTAACGGTCAGATGGAAAGGTCAGCCGTTGTCATCCTTGCTTGAGTAGTCTGGGAGCAGGGAAATCATGCAGGCCTCCCAAATCAGGTATGAAATAATTCTGAGATCAAACCTGCACCAAGTGTGTTGTAAGGCCACCTCTTGACTAGTGTGGTTTGAGAGCCAGGACGCCTCACTACTCCTTTGTCTCTGAACAAAATTCAGATCTTCGAGAAGGGTTCTCAACGTCGATGACCTTCACCGATTACCACGCCAAGTACTACGCCCATGAACTGACCAAGCGGTGCGCTTCGGACAGTGTCGAGAAGCTTGCGGCGGCGGTGGCGGGGGCCCAGGTGGACCTGAACCCCCACCAGGTGGACGCGGCCTTGTTCGCCTTCCATTCCCCCCTGTCCAAGGGGGCTCTGCTCGCCGATGAGGTCGGTCTGGGGAAAACCATCGAAGCGGGCCTAGTGATCTCCCAGCGGTGGGCAGAACGCAAGCGGCGGATCCTCATCATCACGCCCTCCAACCTCCGGAAGCAGTGGTATCAGGAACTCAACGAGAAGTTCTTCCTGCCCTGCACCCTCATGGAGGCCAAGTCCTACAACGCCGCCGTTCGCCTGGGTCGGATGCAGCCCCTGGAGGTGCCCGACGCCATCGTCATCTGCTCCTATCAGTTCGCCCGGAACAAGGCCAGCGACATCGCTGCCATGCCCTGGGATCTAGTGGTGGTCGATGAAGCCCACCGGCTGCGCAACGTCTACAAGCCCTCCAACATCATCGCCAACACTCTGAAGCTGGCCCTGAAGGACCGCCCTAAGCTGCTGCTGACGGCCACGCCCCTTCAGAACTCTCTGCTGGAGCTGTTCGGCCTGTGCAGCTTCATTGATGAACATGCCTTCGGTGACCTGAAGAGCTTCCGGGAGCAGTTCACCTCCCTGAATCAGGAGCAGGTGTTCCAGACCCTCAAGGAGCGCCTCAAGCCGATGTGTCACCGGACCCTCCGGCGGCAGGTGACGGCCTACATCCCCTTCACCAAGCGCCATCCCTTGGTGGAGGAGTTCACGCCGGGCCAGGCGGAAGACGAGCTATACGACTTGGTATCCGAATACCTCAGGCGGGAGAACCTTCTGGCCCTTCCGGCCAGCCAGCGGTCCCTGATGACCCTGGTGCTCCGGAAGCTTCTGGCCTCCTCCACCTTCGCCATTGCCGGGGCCCTCACCAACATCTCCAACCGCCTCAAGGCTCAACTTAAGGGGAAGGAGGTCCAGGGGCTAATGGAAGAAGACCTGGATCAAGACTTCGAGGCTCTAGCTGAAACCTTAGAAGAATGGCCAGAGGATGCTCCCGATGAGCCCCTGACCCTCGAAAACCGTGCCGCCCTAGAACGAGAGATTGCCGAGTTGGACACCTTCGCCCAGCTGGCTACCGGCATTGAACACAATTCAAAGGGGAAGGCACTGCTCAAGGCCCTGGATGTGGCCTTCAGAAAGACGGTCTCCTTGGGGGCACCCCAGAAGGCCATCATCTTCACAGAATCAAGGCGTACCCAGAGTTACCTGCTGCGACTCCTGGCCGACAGCCCTTATGCCGAGGGCATTGTTCTTTTCAATGGATCCAACACGGACGATCGTTCCAGGCAGATTCATGCGGCGTGGCTGGAGCGCCATAAGGGCTCCGACCGAATATCTGGGTCCAAGAGTGCCGACATGCGCTCGGCCCTGGTGGACTACTTCCGGGAAGAAGGCCGGATCATGATCGCCACTGAGGCGGGGGCGGAGGGCATCAACCTCCAGTTCTGCTCCCTGGTTGTGAACTACGATCTGCCCTGGAACCCACAGCGTATAGAGCAGCGCATTGGTCGTTGCCACCGCTACGGCCAGAAGCACGATGTGGTTGTGGTGAATTTCATCAACCGCAAGAATGCCGCTGACAAGAGGGTCTACCAGCTTTTGGCCGAGAAATTCCAGCTCTTCGAGGGCGTCTTCGGAGCCAGCGACGAGGTCCTGGGCTCCATCGAGTCCGGTGTGGACTTCGAGAAGCGGATCTCGACGATCTACCAGCAGTGCCGGAAGACCGAGGAGATCCAGGCGGCTTTTGACCAGCTTCAGGTGGAACTCGGTGCTGAGATCGACGAGGCCATGACCAAGACCCGCCGCCAGCTCCTGGAACATTTCGACGACGAAGTTAGGGAGAAGCTGAAGGGCAGAGATCGGGATTCCAGGGCCATCCTTAACCATTTCGAGCAGATTCTCATGCGGCTTACACAGCACGAGCTGGGTGGCCACGCCCAGTTCCTCAGTGATGGCTCCTTCAAGCTCACCAGGAAGCCCTTCCCAGGGAACTACCCCCTTGGGTTGTATGAACTCCCTCGCCGAAGTGGGGAGGCCCATACCTACCGCCTCAACCATCCCCTTGCAGAAACCCTACTGGCAAAGGCCAAGGCTCGCGAACTCCCACCTGTCGAAGTGGTCTTTGACCTCGATGCCTACGACGGCAAGGTCAGCATCCTGGAGCCCCTTCGCGGGCACAGCGGTCATCTGGCATTGGTTCGTCTCAGCGTTGAATCTCTAGATCAAGGCGAAGACCACCTAATCTTCGCCGCACTCACCGACCAAGGGGCTCTTATGGATGGGGAGCAGGCCAAACGCCTCTTCTCCCTTCCAGCCAAGACCAGCAGTTCTCAGAACGCTGGTGTGGTGCCACCAGGGGTGAAGGACCAGGTCACCGCCAAGCATGAAGAGATCCTCAAGATCATCGCCGGGCGGAATGCCGAAGCCTTCGATCTGGAAAGGAAGAAGCTGGACGCCTGGGCTGACGACCAGATCACCAGTTCCGAGAAGGCCCTGAAGGACATCAAGAAGCGCATCCGGGAACTCCGTAATGAGGCCGCCAAGTCCAACGACCTCACCGAGCAGGCCCGAATCCAGGATGAAATTGCCACCCTAGAACGCCGCCAACGAAAACTTCGACAAGAGATTTTTGAGGTGGAAGACCGCATCCTGGCCGAGCGCGACAAGCTCGTGAACGCCATCAAGGGGAGGTTGAAGCAGTCCGAGTCCATGGAATGGCTGTTCAGTATCCGATGGACCCTTCGACCTTGATGGCAGCCCT
>TBL_comb47_HYPODRAFT_10004487_pt1 | contig 16025 bp, 11 predicted proteins | sample TroBogypolimnion_40_FD_10682 | JGI IMG/M metagenome (IMG submission 10682)
GCAGGTCGGACACCGGGGGCGTGCGCGGGCCTCTCATTCGTGCCCGCCCCAATGCCCGCAAGATTCCTGGCAATCTCGTTGCGCATCTTGGTGACAAGTTTGTCACCCTTGCTGGTGATGCGAACCGTGATGTTGCGGCAATCTTCGCCTGATGGAACACGCTCAACATAGGTCAGGTCTTCCAACTGATTGACCAGCACTGTTGCTGAGGGGATCGAATGGCCGATTTTCTTGGCTATTTCCGACATTATCAGATAGTCTTTCGTGGAAAGATGGACAAGCAGGAAGAATTGCCGGAATGACAGATTCCCCTTGATGAGTTCAGTTGCTAGGTTGAGGATAACGAAATCGGCAAGGCGGTCTGTGTCGGCAGCGTGCGAGCGATCTGGCGGGCATTCTCGCCGACATGGATGACGGGGAAGCGGAAAATTCACGTCCCCCACCCTGCCTCCCGATTTGCGATCGTGACTTTGGCCGCGAGCGGCTTCCAGGCTGCCGTTGCGACATCGTCCCGCTTCGTGGTTGGGGAAAGTCGTGATCGCCGTCGGGTGCTTGCTGTCCACGAGCTTGTCGCTATTGAGAACCTCCTTCAACCCACCACGGGCATCAGACGGCTCTATCGCCTCGCCGAGGGCCAGTTCGATTCCGTTTTGTCGTGACGGACGCGATGGCCTCTGCAATGGCTTCGCGCGACGCCGGTTTGGTCAAATGGATGGCGAAGCCCGCTTCATGGCTCCGGCGGATGTCATTGTCCGTTCCATATCCGCTCAGCGCAATGCCGGGAACCCCGTGCCCGCGCTCGCCTAGCTGGCGCATCAGTTCATGCCCGCTGCCGTCCGGCAGTCCGAGATCGCTCATGAGGAGATCGAAGCGCTTCTTGCCGACCAGCTCCAATGCCGTGGCCACGTCGCTGGCTGTTTCGACACGATGGCCTTCGGCGCTCAGCATCATCTTCGTCAACTTCGCGGTGACTCCGTGGTCCTCGACCAGCAGAATCCTCAAGGGGCGGACGGGTTGGCGCGGGGGAGCGGCAGGCGCGGGCGCCTCGGTCAACCCACCCGCAGCGAGTGCCTGGGGGGGCACGACGAGTGGAAGTCGCATGCGGAACGTCGCTCCTTTGTCCCGACCTTCGCTGTGCGCCTCGATCACGCCCCCGTGCATTTCCACCATCGCCTTGCTGATTGCCAAACCCAAACCCAAGCCACCGAACTGCCGGCTGATCGAGTGTTCCGCCTGCTCGAACGCGTTGAAAACCCGCGACAGGCTCTCCGACTGCAACCCGATCCCGCTGTCGTTCACCTCGGCGAGCACGCTGCGCTCGTTGGGCCAACAACGAATTCCCACGCAGCCGCCGGCGGGCGTGAACTTGATCGCGTTTTTCAACAGATTCCAGAAGACCTGTTGGAGCCGGGCCACGTCCGCCTCGATCCAATAGGGCGCGGCCGGCCCCATGTCCACGCCGAAGTGCAGCCCGCGGGCCTCAATGTCGGGCTTGCAGACCTCGACCGCCCTTTGGATGACAGTACAGAGTTCCACGGGCTGCTTGTGCAATTCGATCTTACCCCGCGAGATTCGCGTGACGTCCAAGAGGTCGTCGATCAAAAGCGTCTCCAATTCCACGTTGCGGAGGACCATCTCCAGAATCTCGCGGACCTTCGAGTCGAGGTCCGCTCTGTCCCGGAGCAACGCCAAGCCGATCACCACGGGCGTCAGGGGTGTCCGCAGTTCGTGGCTGAGCACCGCCAGAAAGCGGTCCTTGGCGCGGTCGGCTTGTTCGGCGGCGGCGCGCGCCTCGATGTGTTGCATCGCCAGTGAAGTAATCGACGCCAACTGCGAGAGCAGCAGTTCATCCTCGTCCGTAAAGTCGCCACCTCCCTGTTTGTCGCTGACCATGATCGAGCCGATCGGCTGGCCCCGGGCATTTACCAGTCGCACCCCTAACACGCCGCCAAACGGGGCGTGGGTTTGGGGCAAACCCCACCAGTCCGGGTGCTCCCGCAACTCCCGATCCGTCAGGCGGATGGGCCTGTTGCGATTGAGCGGCTCCTGGCGCACCCCGCCCTTCCCGGTCTTGAAGACTTCGCCTGGTGGGCCTTCGGCGCCTCCATTGGCTCGCGACGCCGCGCCGATACGGAACCCACCGTGTTCGTCGCCTTGGCCGGCGGCAGCGACGCTGGCCCCGGTCAGCTCGCGCGCCGCGCCAACCACCGTATCCCACACCCCTTGCACCGCCGTTTGACCCACCACCCGCGCGGAGACTTCGGACAACGCCAGACGCTTGCGTGCCGCCTTGGCCAGAATCCCCTCGGCGTGCTTGCGTTCGCTGATGTCGCGAACGTTGCATTGGATGACGTCGCGGCCGTTTTCCTGATAGAGATTGGCGACCACTTCGACCTCCTGATGCCGCCCGTCCTGCCGTTCAAGCGGCAAGTCCTCGTAACGCACTTGTTTGAGTCGCTTTAGCTTCCGAAACATCTTCCGGCTCACCACCTCATCCTTGAGCAAACCGATCTCAAACAGCTCCCTGCCTATCAGGTGATCGCGCGGGTAGCCCAGCAATTCGGTCATGAACGGGTTGGCGTCGGTGATTTTCCTGGTGCCCGGGTCAACCAGGAGGACACCGTCGTGGGCGGCTTCAAACAAGCGGCGGTAACGGATTTCCGAAATGCGCAGCGCATCCTCGGCGTGTTTGCGCTCGGTGATGTCGCGCGCGGTAATGGACACGCCGATCGCTTGGCCAGCCCTGTCGCGCAACAGGGCGCTGCTCAACGAGACGCGCACCAGCGCGCCGTCCTTGCGCAGCCGCTCGGTTTCAAAATTCGTCAGAGCCTCGCCGCGGAGCAATTGCCCGACCAGCGCCTCGGCCTCGCCCGCGCGGTGGGGCGGAATAATCCGTGCAATGCTTTTGCCCACGATCTCCCCGGCGCTATAGCCGTACATGCGCTCGGCGGCCGGATTCCAACTCATGATGACCCCGTCGAGGGTCTTGGTGTAAATGGCGTCCTCGGTTGTTAGGAAGATGGCGGTCAGCCAGGTGATGGCGTCCAAGGCGCGCAGGCGCTCACTCATGACCATGGCGCTGCATTCCTGGCCGTCGGGCGAGCGTAGCGCTTCGATGGTCACGGCGCGGGGAGGCTGGCCTCTGCACAACAGCTCTGCATCCATGGATTGTTGGGTTTCCGCCGCGAAGACTTCGGAGAGAAAGGCCCGGAACGCGGGATGCAGGGCCGCGGGCAGCAACCGGCCGAAGGCGCGGCCCACCAAGCGGGAGCGGTCGATGCCGGCGAGCGCCGAGCCGGTTCGATTGGCCATGCGGATGGTGCCGTCGCAGGCAAGGGAGAAATACCCGACGGAAGCAAAATCACAGAGGGCGGCGTATTTTGCCAAAATCGCCTCGGTCTCGTCGCGGGCAACCCGCAACTCCGCGTTCTGCATCGCAAGTTCGATCCGGTGGATCTCCAATTCGTGGAGCAGGCGCGTCGCATCGGCTTGGCTGCGCGGCGCGCCTACGGCCGCTGGCCGCTTGGCGGCGGGCCGCTCCGCGCGGCGGCGCAGAATGGCTGGCGTTTGCAATTTGTTCGACTTCCTCCGCATGGTGTGACGCGATCGGTTGATGACAATTCCGGAGGATTTTCGCAACCCTTGGCTGGCGGGTACGGCTGCGCACGATCCTCCTTTTTAGCCTGTGGGACGAATCGGATTTCCGCAAATGGGGTGTATCCCTACTTTCGTCCCGACGACGAGCGTAACAGCACCTGACAGTGGTGCAGGTGCCACTCCCGCGACATGAGCTCGGATTGCCAGCCGTGCCGCGCGCCATCAGTCACAAGCGCCTGATCACGTTGAGGGGGAAAACTGGTGATCTTGTCATCAGCTCTGCCAACTCATCTATCACAAGCATGCGATGGAAAAACAGGGGATGGCACCCTGCTCGCCCGTGGGGGGCACCGCCGGACTGCGCTGATGGTCTTTGTTAGATCATGGGCACGAAAAAGCCCGTCGGGTCGATAAGACCGGACGGGCTTGGCTTGGGGGTGATGTGCCGGGGTTGACGTTGAGGTCACGCCGCTCCGCAGCGGAATCGCGTCATGTCACCGATGGTATTATGGATAGAAACCTGATTTCGCCCGGTTTCTCCGGCGTGAAGTCCACATCATCAAAGGCCATCCCCGCTTCCCGGGCGAGCGGCAGGAACCTGCCATAGGATTCAGCATCAAATGCCTAGACAGGTTCCGTCAGCGTGAACATAAACATCTTGGCCTCCGTAGAGCCCTTGAATGTCTAGCAGATAAAATACAAGCGGGGCCGGAATTGCTGGAGGTGCCTTCGGAGACAGCGCGTCTTAGCGGTGCGGGCACCCAGGCCAACAGCACGGCCTGCGCATGCCTCCCTGCATTTTATCGATGCCAACCACGATGCGCCGCTGCCTCGTGGCGTCTTGTTTTGCCGACGTGACCCAGCAGATCCATTCATTTCGCGCTAGCGGAGTGATGTCCGCCCATAGGTTCTTGGCCGTGGCATTAGACTCGATGGCTCTGCGGAAATCTTCTGGCAGCTTATGCACCGTGCCGTCCGCCGGTTTTTGCATTTTCATCCTTCGAAGCGTGTCTGTTTCGCCAAACTCGGGACTGCCGCCGGGCGAAAACGTAGTGGCCGAGGCGATATTACGAAGCTCATCCCGGTTGACAGCGGCGATTTGTTCGCCTTCTTGTTGTGTTACAACCCAGTCGATCACACGTGAAGCGCCCTTAGCAGCGCCCGTGGTTGCCGTTCTACGACACGCAGTAACGCCTTTGCGGGACCTTCCGGTTCACGCCGCCCTTGCTCGCAGTTCTGAAGAGTTCTCGAACTCACTCCGATCATTGCAGCAAAGCGAGATTGGGAAAGCCCCAGTGGGCTTGATGGGCAGTTCTTCGAGGCGCTGGAGGAAACGCAGGCGTGTCGGGGAGTCAGGCTGACCGTCCGACGGAGTGTCTGATGGAATGGTCATGCATAAACTGTCGCATGTTCCAAAGAACAGTGCAAGAAAAAAGTTGGGCTTTTCCGGGCGCACGGAGGACCGGGCGGAAAGGAGGCGCACCCGGAACCTGGGATCGCGGGACGCTGGGATCGCGGGACGCTGGGATCGCGGGACGCTGCCGCCCTTGGTCGGATCGGGGGGGCGAATCTCGAAAACCAGATCGGGAAAAAGGGAGGCTGGAAGTTGCCTAGCACAATACGGCGGGCCTGTCACGCGGCAAATTGGAGGGCGGCGGACTTATTTCGATGATCGCATTTCGCCGCTGGCGTAAAATGTGCCGCACTGGGGGATGGCGGAGGCAATCACGGCCTCCGGACCAAGGCAGCAGAGCTTCGTGATCTCATGCCTGAGCTAAAAAATGGCATCGCATTGCTTCGCCGCCCGCCCTCCCGCCGATCCTCGATGGGACTGGCGGGAGGACTTGGTTCAAAACCTGTCACTGATCGGTTTTCACGCCGCGACGCCCGGGGCCGTGGCATTTCCAGCGCCAGCTTCCTGCGCATCCTCCGCGACACACCGCCACGGAATGAGCACGCAGAAGCTGGTCGTGTTCATGGAGTGACGTGGGCGAGGAGCGTGCAGCCATAGGTTTCCTGCGCGAATTCCGCATCCAGCGAATCCATCCATTCCACAAGCGGATGCATCTGATAGAAAACGACCGGTTCGCTCTTTCGCTGGCGGGCCTTACCAATGTCGGCAAATCGACCCTCACGCACGCGCTCTTCAAGCATGCGCATCGCCTTCACCCACATCCCGGACGCGGTGGTGGCGGGGGATTGAGGATCTGGTAGATTTTGACATTTCCCCGCTGTTTGTGTGACATCCCGCATGGCCACTCGCCCCAGCAACAATTCCGCGGCTATCATTGGCCGTAACCACCCTTGTCCGTGCGGCAGCGGTAAGAAATACAAGAAGTGCTGCTTGGAGATCGATGACTCGGCCAAAGCTGGCAAAACGTCCACCGACTGGACGCTGGATTCAGGGGAGTCGCCTGATCTTTTGTCGCAATGGCCGGGAAGTGCCCTCGCTGCGCCCATGAACAAGTGGACAACCGACATGACGGGCTCAGGTGTCGAAGACAGGCCATGCGATCATGCATTCCATCTACGCCCGGTACTATCAGGAACTGGCAAAATCGCGTCGGCTGTCCCAGGCCAAAGCCCCGCCTCAGATCGGACGCAACGATCCTTGCCAGTGCGGCAGCGGGCACAAATGCAAGCAATGTTGTTTGAACAAGCCCCATGATCCACTTTCCAGTTGACCTCGCTCCCCGCCAGGTGCATCCGTTCCGGTTGTGGAACATCCGCTGACAGCCCTGTTCGTCGATTGCGATTCCTACTTCGCGTCGGTCGAGCAGCACCTGGATCCGGCCCTGCGCGGCCGTCCGGTGGGCGTGGCGCCGGTGATGGCGGAAACCTCGTGCTGCATTGCCGCCAGCTACGAGGCCAAGGCATTCGGCGTGAAGACCGGCACCCGCATCAGCGACGCCCGCAACATGTGCCCGGGCATCGTGATCGTGGAAGCCAAGCCGCCGGAATACGTCCGGGTCCACCATCAGGTTGTTGCGGCGGTCGAGGACTGCATCCACGTCGAGGCCGTGCTGAGCATTGATGAAATGTGGGCCTGGCTCCCATACAACCTGCGCGAGCCCGCCACCGTCGAGGCCATCGGCAGAAAGATCAAGGCGACCGTGGCACGCGACGTATCGCCGGTCATCAAGGTAAGCATCGGTGCCGGGCCGAACAAGTACCTTGCCAAGATCGCTAGCAAGATGCGCAAGCCCGACGGCCTCTTCATCATCGAGCACAGCCAACTGCCTGAAATCCTGCATCCCCTCAAGCTCCGCGATTTTGCGGGCATCGGCAGCAGCATGGAGGCACGCCTGCAATCCTTCGGCATCCGCACTGTCGAGAGCCTGTGTGACGCCACCAAGCCCGAGTTGCACAAGGCGTGGGGCGGCGTCCTCGGCGACCGCCTGTGGCACCTGTTGCGCGGCGACGAGATCCCGGACCTGCCATCCACCCGCAAATCCCTCGGCCACAGCCACGTCCTGCCGCCCGACAGCCGGACGCCCGACAAAGCCTGGCCGATCCTCTGTAAGTTGCTGCACAAGGCGTGTGAGCGGCTGCGTGCCGAACATCTGCTCACCGGCTCGCTCACGTTGCAGCTCGGCTTCGTCAGGGGCCCGTCATGGTCGGCCGACGCGCACACGGTGGAAACCGACACCACCATCACCCTCCTGCACCTGATGGAGCGGCTCTGGCACGACCGGCCCGAGCCCGGTTGCCTGATCCAGAAGGTTGGCGTGGTGCTCACCCGACTCTGCGAGCAAGGCAACCACACCCCGCAGTTGTTCCAGGACGCTGGTAACGCCAATTCACATGCCGACACTGCACCCGGCACCGCGGCTGGCACAGCGACCGGTACCGCTGGCACCGACACTGAAAAACACCAGCGCCTCGATGCCGCCCTCGACAAACTGCGCGCCCGCTACGGCCGCAAGGTGATTTACTACGGCAGTGTGCAGGAAAGCCGCGATGAAGCACCCATGCGCATCGCCTTCACCCACATCCCGGATGCGGGGGTGGAGGGGGATTGAGAGCTATGCATCCAACAAAGTCCTTGGCAAGGCGGCGAGGAAAGCTACGCTCACAGGCGAGGCCTGCTCCCTCGACGGTCGGTCCAACTCACCGCCTGGGCGCTTCGGCCTATACACGTCCAGTCGAAGACATGCACACGATCAATTGAGCACCATGCTAACAAACGAACGTACCACACGCACCGAGCGCCTCCTGGCGGTCGCCGGCGAAATGATGACGGCTGCACGTACCGCACCCAAGGGCAAAGGCATCGACATTGTCGAGGTGGCATTGGCTACTGGCGAAACGATCGGATTGTTGTCCAAGGCGATGTTGGAATTTGGCGCAAGAACCGGATTGAAATTCATTAGCCGTGATGCGTTGAACATTCTTCATGCCGAAGCCATTGTGCTCATTGGCACCAAACAGCAAGCCCAAGGCCTGAATTGTGGCTATTGCGGATTCGATTCCTGCGAGGAAAAGTGTCAATTTGCCGATGTGCCATGTTCCTTGAATACCGTGGATGTGGGCATTGCGATTGGATCGGCCTGTGCCGTGGCAGCCGACCATCGGGTGGATAGTCGCGTGATGTTTTCGGTGGGACGCGTGGCGCTGGAACTGGACCTGCTTCCGGGCTGCAATAACATCTATGGAATTCCAATAAGTTGTTCGTCCAAGAATCCCTTTTTTGATAGAATCGCGCCATCGCCGACATAGTGAGATATTTGACCAAATGAAACTTACCGTCATCGCACTCCTGTGTTCCGCCGCAGTTGCCACGGCGGCGGACAACCTGAAGGCATTCCCACCTGCCGATGAGGGGATGGTCCGTCATGTCCTGCAACTGCCGCCACAGGCCGATGAAGCGGTCCTCAAAGTCGAGCTGGTCCTCGGCAAAACGGTCAAAACCGACAACGTCAACCACTACTTTTTCGGTGGCAGGATCGAGGTGGAAACCATTCAGGGCTGGGGTTTCGACCGCTACATTCTCAAACAACTCGGTCCGATGGCTGGCACCCTCATGGCCCCGCCCCCGGACGCTCCGATGGTGGAACGCTTCGTCACCATCGGCGGCGACCCCTATCTGGTCCGCTACAACAGCCGTCTGCCGCTTGTCGTTTATGTGCCCAAGGGTGTTGTGGTCCGCTATCGGATTTGGCACGCAGACCCGGAGGCGAAGCCCGTTCCCGAGGGGTGAATCCTAAAGCCATGACATCTGCAGCGAACCTTTGGGATGATCTCACCCCAGGAAGCGACGGGAACGAGGTGTTCGAAGAACGTCCACATCAAATCCATGCAACTTCTCCTCAACGAGGCCATCTACCGGAAAGTGATTGTCGAGCTGTTACCGCAGACCCGTAAGTTCCTGTGGATTGCCACGGCAGACATCAAGGACCTGCATGTTCCCAAAGGCCGCCGCTTTGCTCCCCTGCTTGAGATTCTTTCCGATCTGGTCGGAGCCGGGGTGAGTGTCCGTCTCATGCATGCCAAGGAACCGGGTCCGCGATTCCGCGAAGACTTCGACAAGTATCCAAACCTCGTCTCCAGCGATCTCTTCGAGCGCATCCCGTGCCCGAGGATCCATACCAAGGCCATTGTGATCGACGGTCAGCAAGCCTTTGTGGGCTCGGCTAATCTAACCGGAGCGGGACTGGGGGCGAAAGGGAGGCACAAAAGAAACTTCGAAGCGGGCTTCCTCACCTCCGACGTCCCACCCTTGTCTTCATCGCCGCAGCCATCGCCGCCCCTGTTGCATTCGGCCAGCAAGCCGCCCCGCTGCCGCCGTTGGTCTCGACCAGCGGCAGCGCACAGATTCGAGTCGTGCCGGACCCCGCCGACCTCTATTTCGAGGTGGAGGTCCGCCATGCGGACCTAAGCATCGCGCGCAAGCAACAGGCCGAGCGGGCGACCAAGATTCTGGCGGTGCTCCGCGCCGCCGGGGTCGCCGAAGCCGAACTCCAGTCGTCGCAAGTTCAGATTTCTCCGGACTATACCGACCGCCGGCAGGAAACTGAAACGATCAGGTTTTTTGCCGGGTCTCCCAAAGCATTTGCTGCACGCTGCACGACTTGAAGAAAGTTCCGGACGTTACGGCCGACGCGGTGATTGCCGGAGCCACAGGAGTGCGCGACGCAAGCCTGCGCAGCTCCCAACTGCGGAAGTACCGCGACGAGGCACGGGCAAAGGCAATCCAAGCCGCCAAAGAGAAGGCGATTGCGCTGGCCACCGAACTCGGGGCCAAGGTCGGCAAGCCTTACACGATTACCGAGGGCTCGGACTATGGATCGCGTCTGAGCTATAGCAACAGCGCCAATTTCCAAACATCAGGAATGGGCGGCGAGCAACCGGGAGACGGCATCACGCCAACCTTCGCACCCGGCACGATCAGCATCAGCGCCAATGTCAATGTGTCGTTTGTAATTGAATGAAACGCTGGTTGAAACGAATCGCAGTCCTGGGGCGGCCGGATTGCTCGTCGGGGTTGTCTTTGCGCTGCATGTGGGCCAGCAACTCGTTGCGCCGGCACACCGGGCAATCGGTGGGCCTCCGGCCGACTTTCCAGCGGAGGAGGTACGGTTTTCGAGTGGTTCTGGGAGTTCGATTGTGGGTTGGCTAACCCACCGCACACACGGAGTGAACGACAGGTCCGCGGGGTGCCATCGCCATGACCGGCTTCGTGGCCGTGCTTTGACCTGGCATTTGCCCCGCCGCCGGGAAGCCGTCCATGCCATCCGCTGGCAATTGGCATGGCGGTTACAAACGGCCGCCACAACAAGGTCCGCATGCTGCCGAAGGCCCGACGCAAAGCGAGGCCGCCGGTTGTGAAGCGGCGGCCCCGGGGTTGGGTGTTGGACGTGCGTCCGGTGGAACCGGCGCGGTTACGGTGCCACCACTTCCAGGCGCACGAACAGTTCCGGCGTGGTCGTCGGCAGCGTGTAGGTCACGAACCCGCCGGCGTCAACGGCGGCACCGGTCACATCGGTCCAGCTCTGCAGGTCTTGGGACGTCAGAACCTTCCAGGTGACGCCCGTGGCGGTGGCGTCGTGCGGCCAGGCGATCTTGCCGTTCACGACGCCCGGCAGGGTGGCAACACCGGTCGCGCCCATGAAATAGGCGATGCCGTTGGCGACACCGTCATTGTTGTAATCCAGGTTGGCGGCCTGGCCGCCGGCGTGCAGCGTTGCCCAACTGGCGTAGCCGGCGGTGACCGACGGATGGGGGTCGGTTGGGAAGAAGTAGCCCGCGGTGCCATTGATGGGGTTGAGAGAACCCCAAGCAACCCCGGTCCCCTTGGCGAACCCGGCAGTCATGTCATAGCCGCCGCCACCCTGGTAATAGCCGATGACCAGGTGAACCGAATCCATGTTCAACGTCACCGTGCCCGTCCGGACGGTGTTGCCTTGGTAATAGTTGTTGTTGACGATATATTCGCCGGCGTCGGCGAAGCTGCCGTTGCCATTCAAGTCCATGTAGATCGCGCTGCCGTCATCACTGGAGGTTCCGAACGTATAGTCGCCGTGTCCACCGGCCGCCAGCACGTCGAACCAGCCTTCCCAGAGAATCGAGAAGTTACTGGAACCCGGGCTTCCCGGAAGTGCGGCAAAGCCACTGGTGTGGTAGTCGATGTTGTTAACCTGGGCGCCTGTCGCAGACGGAGTTAGCGCCATCAAATTGGAGATGGGAGCCAGCAAGGCCTGGCTATTGGGGCCGAGGTATGTGCTCTCGTTCAGTCCGGCGAAAAAGCTGACGGTGACGGTGTAGGTGGTGTTGGCGGCTCCGTCAGTGACGGTGTAGGTCTTCGCACTGGTGAAGTCACGGGTGGTGCCGGAAGCCGGCGAACCGGTTCCGGATGAAACCGTGTAGGTCGGCGCAAGCGCCGTCACATTCGTCCCTTGGGGCACGGACAGGTTAATGGTCAAGGCGTTTTGGTCAATGATGCCGAAACCGCCCGCGACACTGAAGCTCAGGATCCGCGCCGGCGAATAGGCAGTGGTCAACCCATACTTGTTCGACAGGTAAAGGCCGACCGCAGCCTCGTCACTCGCTGATAGAGCATGGTCGTAGGCGATGACCTCGGCCACGTCCAGGTTGAGATTGTGATACTGCGGCGAGCCGTTGCCATACACGTTGCCAAGACTGTAACTCCTCGGGGTCGTGTCCGGATAGGCGCCGTCGATTTTGAGGATCAGGAAGGTGCCCATGTTGGTGATGTTCCAAGGGCTCGCCAAGACCGCGCCGTTTTGCGAAACGGCCGCAGGGTAATTGCTACCCCAGAAGTTCGTGCCGTTGCCCATCATGTAGCCATGTTGATCGGTGACGTCGCCCAGCACGGCACCCCAGTCGCCATTATAGCTGTTGCCGCTCGGGCTCTTGAAGACCATGTATTGTTCTTTTGCAAACAGGGAACCGGCGAGGTTCGCATACGCCGCGCTACGGAACTGCACCGTCGGCAGACCATTGACCTGGTTGGTGGCCAAGGTCAGCGTGCCGTTCGTCCGTGTCGCCGTATGTCCGTTGGGGGACTGGTCGAGCCAGGTGCTGACACCGCTGCCGTCGGTTATGATCCCTTTGGCCGCATCAAACCACGCGGCAACGCCACTCACGCCACCCGGGGGAGCAGGCAGCACGGAGACTGTCACGAGATAGTCGTGAACGCCTCCGACAACGTAGTGCACCGGTCCGCCGCTGAAGTCCGGCGTGGGGACTCCGCCGTTGGGCTGAGTGCACCCGGTCCCGCCGGTCGTCGTGTAGGTCGGCGCGACGCTCGCCAAAACCGTCCCATACGCCACGGGCAGGGTAACGGTCCATCCGACGTTGTCGATGATGCCGGCAAGACCATTATACGCGAAGGACGTGAACACCGACGCGGTAGTGAGACTGAGTACGCCGCTTGAGGAGTCGAAGGTCCAGGTCCTGAGCCCATCCACTTTCGTGAAAACGGTGCCGACGGGGCCGCCCCATGCGGTCACGCCATCGGTTACGCCGAAGCTGCCGCCGAATGATTTGGAGGTGGTATCGACCAGGGGCCAGGAACCGGTGGCAGCGGTAACCGCCGAGGTGTTGATGGTGAAAGTGCCATTCAGCGTGGCGGTTCCCGAGCCGGTGACTTTGTTGGTGGCGGAATCCGTGGGGTAGAAGGTCAATCCGCCGGCGGGACCGAGGACCAGCGTGCCGTTGCTGACGGTGGTGTTGCCTTGGTAGGTGTTCGCACCCGAGAGGGTCAGGGTCCCCGAGCCGTCCTTGATCATGGAACCCGCACCGGAAATCGCGCCCGCCAGGGTTTGATCCGCCGAGCTGTCGTAGTAGAGGGCCGTCGTGGTGTCGAGGGAGATGGCACCCGGGTAATTGCCGCTGCCCAAGCGTCCCGTTCCGGGAGTGTTCCCGTCCTTGGTTTTCACGCCGCCGATCGTCAGATAGGCATTCTGGGTGTTGTTGCCCTTCGTCAGGGTGATTGGTCCGGTGAAGGCATTGTCACCCGGAAGACTCAGATAGCTCTGGGAACCCGTCTGAGTCGAGAAACGTGCGGTGAGCGACATCGCGCTGCTGTCGCCGACATCGGGGATGCCCGACATGACGATGACCGACTCACGGTCGCCATTGCCGTTGTTGCCAAGGGTGATGGCGAGAGTCTGCGCGCCGGTGGCCGTGGAGGTGATCGGGTTATTCAACGTGAACTTCGTGTCGTTGTCGTTGAAGCGCAGCGTGTAGGTGCCTCCGCTGCCCGTGAAGACAATGGCATCGTTGTTGGCGACGATGCCGTTCTGGCTTGGCCAGGTTTGCAGCGTGCCGCCGTTGTTGATCGTCAACGTGCCGGTGTCGTTCCAAGTCGTCGTGGAGCCGACCGTGGTGGTGTTGGAGTTATCGATGGTGAAAGTGCCGCTGGCGGCAATGGTGGTGTCGGCGCTCGCGGATTGCAGCGCGAGAAACGCGGCGAAGGCACCTGCGAAGGCAGGGAGCCTGAGGAAACTATGGATGCGTTGGCTAGGGTTCACTGGTTTGTTTGGTTGGATTGCTCTTTGGGTTCTATCGGCTTCTGACTTCTGGCTTCTGATTGTGGGCCCGCCAATGTCCCATCGCGGAGTCCCGCGGAGCCGGAAATGGCACTGCGGAATCGCCGTGATGAGTTCGGCCTTCCCAACTCAGTTTGAGTACATGCTGCGGCATGGGACGAGCGTGTCGAGCGAAAAATCCGTCCTTTCGGGGAAATTCTCTTCGTGGTTCTTCCGAGCGCCAGCGCTTCGGAGTGGGAAAGTGTGATCGTTCAAGCCGCGATCCGGACGCAACCAAGCGGGGTCGCCGCTGGTGAAGCAGCGGCCCCGGGGTTGGGTGTTGGATAGATTCGCTGGAACCCCAAACTGGAGGGTTCCGATCCGCGCGGGCGCGGTGCTGTCGAGCGTGAAGGGCCCGGTTGCCGGAATGCCGAGGGCTGCAGTGTCAATGGTGCCAATGCCACGGTGCCGGGTGGCAACGCCACTCCGGTCTATGTGGCCAATGCGGGCACCGAAAGCGGTCTCGGCGCGATCTATCTCGCCGGCAATGACGACGCTGGCGACAGCGCGGCTTTGGGCTTCTCGGAAGATGCCAACATCCGCACGGTCTTCTCGGTGTTCAAAGGCCGCAGTTTCCTGCTGACAGATGCCAACGCCTATGATTTCCACCGTCCCAGCGACAGCGACCCGACGGCGCCGTTGTGGGCCGGCTACGCCAGCGGCAATGTCATCGGCGGCTCCACCTATGTGAACGGTGTCTCGGTGGACGGAACCAGCTTCAACATGCCCACCAACCTCCACAACGGCTTCAACCTGGTGGAGGTCCTCACCACCGACACGGTGACCGCCGATTCCTTCAACAAGGACCGCGGCTATCATTCCGGTAACCAGTGAAGGCAACACCTATTCGCTGTTAGACATGGAAACAGACGTCACCCTGCCAGCCAATACGTGTCTTGCGCGGGAGACGCGCCCTGGGATGTTAGAGCGGCCCCGTTCGCGGCGAGGTGGTTGAGGCAATGATAGACGTCCTCGGCATCGGCGCCGAGTTTGGCGGCGATGGGCTCTGCCGTTTGCGGGGTGGCGCTGAGTTGGCCGCGCACGCCGGCCAATAGTTTGAGGAAAATGCCCGCGGCTTTCTTGCCGGCTTCCACGCCCGGTTGGTGATAGGCGTTGATATTGACCAGCGAGGCATAGAAGGACACCGCGCGTTCAAACAAGGCAATGAGCAGGCCCAACTGAAACGGCCCGACCTGCGGGATCGACAGGGTGACGGATTGGCGGCCCGACTCGTGCAGGGCCTTGCGGGTGCCACGCAAGAACCCCTGCAGGTAGTCGCCGCTGGTGAAGCCGGGCTCCACCTCGATGCCGGCGCCGTCGCGCCCCTTGCCGACCTCGATGAAGGTGACAAAGAAATTGTCCACGCCATCGCGGAGTTGTTGGACGTAGGCGTGTTGGTCGGTGGAGCCCTTGTTGCCATACACGGCGATGCCCTGGTGGACCACGTTGCCGTCGAGATCGCGTTCCTTGCCGAGCGACTCCATGACGAGTTGCTGGAGGTATTTTGAAAACAACACCAGTGAATCCTTGTAGGGCAGGACCACCATGTCTTTCTCCCCTCGCCCGTTGCCGGCAAAGTGCCAGGCCAACGCGAGGCGCATGGCCGCGTTGTTAGAAACTTCCGCCCTGCGGGTTTCCGCATCCATCGCCGCGGCACCGGCGAGCAGTTGCCCGATATCAATCCCTAGCAGCGCGGCCGGCACCAGGCCCACGGTGGAAAGCACGGACGTGCGTCCGCCGACCCAGTCCTCCATCGGGAAACGGGCGATGAAGCCGTGCGCGGTGGCGAAGCGATCTAACTGGGAGCCGACGCCCGTGACGGCCGCGGCGTGTTTTCCGAAATCCAGCCCGGCGGCGGTGTAGGCAGCCTGTGCCTCGAGCATGCCATTGCGGGTTTCCGGGGTGCCGCCGGATTTGGAAATGACCAGCACCAGGGTCTTGTCGAGTCCGGTTTTGGCAAGGGTGGCGAGCACGCTGTCGATGCCGGCAGGATCGGTGTTGTCGAAAAAATGCAGAGGCAGCTTCGCGTGTTGGCCCAGCGCGGCGGCAAGCAGTTGCGGCCCCAGCGCGGAACCACCGATGCCGATGAGCAGCACCTGTGCGAAGGGCGCGCCCGCGGGTGCGGCGAGCAAACCTGTTAGAACAGCCGTGGCGAATTCCCTGAGTGCCGCCAGCGGTTGGGTAATGGCATTCTTGAGTTCGGGAGTGGGCGCCAGCGCGGGATTGCGCAGCCAGTAGTGGCCGACCATGCGCTTTTCGTCAGGGTTGGAGATGCCCCCCGCCTCAAGCGCGATCATATCGGCAAAGGCTTTGGCGATTCGCGGCTCAAGGGCGGACGGCGGGCTGCCATCCATGCCCATGAGTGACAGATCTAGC
>TBL_comb47_HYPODRAFT_10004489_pt1 | contig 16024 bp, 12 predicted proteins | sample TroBogypolimnion_40_FD_10682 | JGI IMG/M metagenome (IMG submission 10682)
TTGAAATCGTAACGCAGGTGGCGGCGGATGGACCCGCCATCCTTGGGGACGCCACGCAAATCCACCAGGTAGTCGTGAATCTGGCCACCAACGCCCAGCACGCCATGGAAGGGCAGCCGGGCCGGCTCACGGTGAGTCTGGATTCATTTCGGCCGGACCCTGAGTTCAGCCGGGCCCATGCCGGGATGCGGGAGAACACCCCATATGCGCGGATCACCGTGACGGATAACGGTTGTGGCATGGATGCCCAGACCCTGAAGCAAATTTATGACCCGTTCTTTACCACCAAAGGTGTGGGCAAAGGCACCGGCCTCGGGTTGTCGGTAGTGCATGGCATCGTCCAATCGCACGACGGGATCCTCACCGTGGAAAGTAAGCCCGGCGAAGGCACGGCGTTCTACATCTATATCCCGGCGGTGCAAGCGGACGAGATGTTGATCAAAAAGGAGCAGCGCTCGGTGCCGCGTGGCCAGGGACAGAAAATATTAGTGGTGGATGATGAGACCGCGCTGGCGAAGTTGTTGCAAATGGTCCTGCAGCGGTTGAATTACGAGCCCACCATGGCCACCCGCCCGCAGGCGGCCTTGGAGCTGGTCCGGGCGCAGCCGGCGCAGTATGATCTGGTGATCACCGATTTGAACATGCCGCTGATGGACGGGCTGGATCTGGCGAAACAACTCCGTGTGATTCGACCGGATCTGCCCATCCTCCTGGCGACGGGAAATATTGCTGACCTGAACCCAGCCACGCTAGCTGCGGTCGGCATCTGCGAGCTGATGGAAAAACCCGTCCGGGTGGATGCCCTGACCAGGGCGGTGCATGACGCGCTGACCAAGGCGGGAAATGAAAGTTGAAGGTCAACTGCCGGACCGGTCACTGCGGGGGACGGTGGTCATAGAGCCGAACCTCGGCCTGGCGGCACGCTACACAGTTCGACGGAGGTCCGCGGCCGGACGGGAAATTTGCCCACCTCACCCTCGCAGCGCGTATGCCCCAACACGGGATGCGGATTAGCCAGCATTGGCATTGGGCGAACAGCTTAATAAACACATTGTCGCGACATTATTTGCCGTGGTCATTGGGTTCGTAGCCATTGCTTCGTCCATTGGTGCTGTGGCTGAAATGGTCGGTGGGTTTGCTTTGGCTATGGTGGCGCTATTGATGGCCAACTCATAACTGCTGACCACCTTGATCAAAAACTAAGGCTCAGCTAGCAATCAAACGCCACCTTTTAAAACATTCAGGAATTGCTTCATAGCGGGTGTCAATTCGCGGTTCTTTTTGTAAATTGCGGCAATGGGGCGAAATAGCTGACCATCCTCAATAGCCACTGTGCTCAGAGTTTGTTTGTCCCGCTCCTGGATGACCGTGCTTAGGGGGACAATGGAAATACCAGCGTCAATCTCCACCGCCCGTTTTACCGTCTCAACATTGTCGAATTCCATGACGTGTTTCACCTTTACACCAACTTCCTTGAACATTTTGTCCAACACTTTGCGGGTCGGGGTATCCGGCTCGAAGCTGATGAAATTCTGGCCTGCGAGCGCCTTAAGTTTGATGCCTTTCTGTTTCGCAAACGGATGTTGCGGATGGCAGATCAGGACGAGTTGCTCTTTGCGGAGCGGGACGATTTCCAGCCTAATATCTTTGACAGGATATGCGATCAAGCCAATATCAACGCTATTGCTCAGAACATCCTCATAAACTTGGACAGCTCCGCGATACTCGACGCGGACATTCACCGTCGGGTAGGTTTTCATATATTTCTTGAGATACTGTGGCAGATCATGCAGCCCGATGGAATAGATCGTCGCGACCTGGATCGTTCCAGAAATGACATTCTTCAATTCCTGCATTTGGTTGATAAGCGTTTCGTAGGTCTTGATGATCTGTTTGCTATAATCGTAAAGCGCCTGACCTTCCCTGCTCAGCCGGAATTGCTTTTTGCTGCGCTCAATGAGCAAGGATTTGAAGGCGCGTTCCAGTGAGCTTATTTGCTGGCTGACGGCAGACTGGGTGACGTTGTTGATCTGGGCAGCCTTGGTGAAACTCTCAGATTCACACAGGTCGCAGAAGACTTTCAAGCTTTCGATTTGCATTAGCTAAGTTAAGCAAACCAGCTTATTTAGGTCAACGGATGTTATGAGCCAAACAAGCAGGGAGTTGCTTCGAGCTTCAAATTTTGCCATTCTGCTTTCCTTGCAGATAAGTAAACATTTTACCGGCTTGCACACCTTGAAAGCACAATCACCAGGTAAGTTTTTGAATCGTGCAATAACTTTTGCCGAACTTTTGTTCATTGCCTCGTCCTTGCTTGGCTGTGCGTCATCAGGTGTGGTCAAAAATGCCACCCCAATTTTGACGAGCAAACCAGTCTCGCTCGACTTTGTCTTTGTCCAAACCTCCAGCTCTTTGAATAATTTGGATCCTGAAAAGGCCGTCCTAAACCAATCGATCATCACTGGCCTGAAACAAAAGGAGATTTTCGGGGTTGTGAGTGGGAAATGGGAAGACGCATCTGCCGTTCGCGGTGCTGAGTTCGCCCTTCGTTCCTGAACCACTACGCGCTCAATCATGACTCAGCGCGCGGGTGGTGGCCCACTACCAAGTGCACGGTCTCCATTCACGATGATCAATTCCCGCGCGCGGACGCCGGCGCTCATGCCCGTGCCTGTATGAGTTGTTCGCCCAAGTTGTTGTGATCTGCCAAACCCAGCGATGAACCAACTCATCATCATCTGGCAGGCGCCGCACACCCAGCCACCACGCGGCCACCCCAATAATGGTCACGTCACCCACCACGGCCAACGGCGTCAGGGTTGTGCGGGTAAAGGTGCTGTGGATGTATTTGTTGCCGTGCGCCTGTTGTTCTTGGATCGTGGTCCAGGGGTCTTTTTGCCAGAGGTTCGCGGTCAGAACGTTTTCCTTGACGGTCGCACAGCCGCTGCCCAGCACGGTAAGGAACACGGCCAGCCTCGCCAGTGCGCGCTTCTTTCCCGCCGACCGCAATCGCACACCGACCATCACCGCCACGCCCGCCGTGCAGGCACTTCACCGACGGTTTACAAATGGCCATCTTCATGGCCATTTTCACCTGAATGATATTTCCGGAAACCAAGGAGCGTTCACTCGAAAAATTTGCTGCTTTACGGTCGGACCGTGATGGCGTTTGAAGTAGGCAAAGCGTGTCGAATTTTCGCACCCCCAAAAAAGAATCACCTGCCAAAATACGGCGAGCAGCGAATCCGAACCGACGATCCCGGCCACAGTCACATGGGAATCATTATTTTCAAGCTACGCATGAATTTTTCATTGCTCCTTGCGCCGTTCAATCGGACAACCCTGAATCTTGCGATTCGTCAGCCTTGAGCCGATGAAAATTACATCGTAGCCTTTGGGTTACGGGAGGCTCTTTGAGTAGCAACGGATAGTTTTCCAGACTAATTACCCCAGCGTTGCACGCGTTTGAGCGTTTCCATTTCTGTCCCCTCCTTCACGCCCAGACAGAGGAACACGCCTTCGCGCGGCATCTGGCGCATGAATTTATCGAGTTCCTCTAGCGGCACGTCCACCAGCACAGATTTGCCCGCCGCCAAAACGCGCTTGAGCTGTGGCAGCCATTGCAAGATCGGCCAGTCGGACCCCATGCCTTGCACCCATTGGATGGCTTGAACTCCGGGTTGTTCGAGAATCACGTCGAGATGCCGCGCCACTCCCTTGCCATCCACGTGAAACACGGCACGGTCCATCTCCTGCATTTCGATTTGAAACTGCGGCAGAGAAAACTGTTTGAAGTGCGCCGGCGAAATCATGGTGGACGTGTCGCAGCTCGGAATATGAAACTTGCCGGCGCACGGAATGTTCATCCAAGTAACAGAGGGCTGGCCGGCCGCTTTCAGCATGGCGTCAAAGTGGTCGAAGATGCGGTGAAAATCGCGCACGGAAAGTTCCATCAGCGGCATCAGCTTCTCCGGTTCCTCCGCCATGTCGAGGCAGAGATCGTCAATCCCACGCCAGGCCGTGACGCAATCCAAACTGGGATGAAGATCCGTGTAGCCAACCCAGTAGCGGCTGCCACATCGGGCGAGCGCCGTGCGGGTCAGCTCCTCGATTTTTTTGAAATAGTGATTTTCAAAAGGATCGTTTTGCAACACGGACAAATCATCCAGACTCGTCAGCACCGGTTCAAACCACGAAGTCACCTCGGCAAATTTTAAGCAACCGGCGTAAAAGGCCGAATATACGTTAGGACCGAGATTGGGCCAAAACACTGGAAAAGTTTCCGCGTGAAAAGTTTTTCCTACCAAGGACTGCTCGAAACTCTCAATCTGATAATCTGTATCGAACCATTTCTGCTCTTGCGACGCCCAGCGTTTTAGATCCAATGGTTCGCCCGCCTCGAACTGCGCGTTGTGCTTGTAGAAGCGCACGGGCGGACGGTCCAGCACCGACTGCTGAAACCACGCCTCGATGCGTTCCAGGCAGCGGGCGAAGTCGGGTTTGCTCGTAAGTGCGATGAGATCGGATGCGTTTGACATATTTGGCAGGATTCAAGTTTTAGGAGGATGAGCACTTTTCGCCGGGAGTCCGACGAGTTGGATTTCAATTTCTTCCAGCGATTTGCCCTTGGTTTCCGGGATAAGCTTCCAGACGAAGATGACGATGATCACACAAATGACCGCATAAACCGCGAAGGGCGCGGCGACGCCGAACCGGGCTTGAATGAGCGGGAACGTCAGCAGCAACACGGAGTTCGCTGACCAGAGGCTCAAGTTCGCCACGGACATCGCCTCGCCCCGGATGCGGTTGGGAAAAATCTCCGACAGAATCACCCAGGTTAGGCAGGCGATCGAACTCGCATACGCCGCGATATACAAAAGAATCAGCGTGATCAGCAGCATGGTGTGCTGACCGGAAGTATCCGACATCAGCCCAGTCAAAGCCATCAACGCCAGAGCCATCACGCTCACTCCCGTGATCAAAATCGGGCGACGGCCGAAACGTTCGACCACTGCTCCGGGAACCGTATGCAGGGACGGACCAACATTGTTATGGCTGGTCAGAGTCATAACCAAATTTAGCACGCCTTGATCAACCCGCCAATTTTTTGGCAGTGATTCTTGTTCGCCGGATATTCACCGAATGTTTTGCCACTGTCGGGGTGGCTATCAGTGTTAAGTGAATGACAAAATCAGGGGGAGCAAGCCCAGCGCAGGCTGACTCTCATGCATTGCAAAATGGATTTACTGCATTGCGTATGCAATTTTATATTGCATTGCAATTGTGCCAGCGGGAAAGCCCTGCTTCATTAATGGGCTGGCAGCGTATGGTGCGACCGCTTCTAACACGTGATTACTATGGTATTATGTGATTTCAATGGGCGGCTTGGGCGAAACCTTGCCAATCCTCCGGGTTTAAAACTTTGGCATCGGTGCTGCTAATAAGGCCACAGATGCGGTTGCGACGGGCAATATAAGTGAACAAAGTGTCATCATCATAACCCGTCCGTCGCGAAGTTCACACCGCACGAACAAAGAAAGAAAAACAAAATGAAGACAATGAAAAACATCCGTAAAGCTGGTTTCACCCTGGTGGAAATCATGATCGTTGTGGCCATCATCGGCCTGTTGGCGGCGATCGCGATTCCGAACTTCGTGAAAGCGCGTGCGACGTCGCAGGCCAATGCCTGCATCAACAACCTCCGCCAGATTGACGCGGCGGCCAACCAGTTCGCGCTGGAAAACAAGAAGACCTCGGGCTCGGCGATCAACTACCCGGGTGACGTGGCGCCTTATATCAAGTTGAACTCGGCTAATTCCATCCCCGGCTGCCCGGCTGGTGGCGCCTACAGCACCGCCTTCACGGTGGGTGCCTCCCCGACCTGCACGCTCGGCTCGACGGTGACGCCGGCGCACGTGCTCCCGTAATCTGAACTTGTCGGTTTCCCAAGCCCGAAGCGAAAGCTTCGGGCTTTTTCGGTTGGGTATGGCCATTAGAATTTGAGGTTGGCATATCGCGGTTTACGCCGCCCAGCGGCCATCCGCCTACAAAGCGCCAGGGGACTGCGGTAACCAAGCGCCTCGGCAGTCTGGATGACCACCGCTCTCCGTCCTGATGCCAGTCAGGAAGCACCGCCGGCGGATTACACCCCCGCAAAATTGTTCCAGCCTTGAGTAAAAAAGGTTGAGCAGCAGGCCCACAAAATCTGTAAAAATTTGTGATCGCATGGTTTTTTGCCGGGGCATACCCTGTTGCAAAATAATTTTAGATTACGTTGGCGGCGGAATCCGCGACGAATCAAAGCCCGAACTGATCCAAATATGAAAACGACGCCCCAACAAACCTCCTTGTCGCTGCGCTCGCCGTCACTGGCGTGCTGACCTCATGGGCGACTACAAACCTTAATTATCGGAGGGGCCAGCCCGTGAAGATTACGCTGGCGGAGCGATGATTCAAGTAACCCCCGTTACGAAAGCAAGACCATGAACCTGACCATCAAACCGGTGGCTGTCAGTGGCTGGGCGCGGTGGATCCCGGCGGTGGGCTGGCTGCGGTCCTACCAGCCGGGCTGGCTGAAGGGTGACGCCGTCGCCGGACTGACCGCGGCGGCGGTGGTGGTGCCCCAGGCCATGGCCTACGCCGCCATCGCCGGGCTGCCCTTGGTCGCGGGCCTCTACACCGCGTTGGTGCCGCTGATGGTCTATGCGGTTATGGGAACGTCTCGCCCGCTGAGCGTAACCACCACCTCGACGATTGCCATCCTGACTGCGGCCGCCCTGCACCAGGTCGCGCCCAACGGCTCCGATGCGGTGCTGATCGCGACGGCTGGAATGCTCGCGTGTCTGGTGGGCGGCATCCTGCTCGTCGCGTCGGTGCTGCGCCTGGGCATCGTGGCCAGCTTCATTTCCGATCCGGTCTTGATCGGCTTCAAGGCGGGCGTCGGGCTGACTATTATCGTGGATCAGCTTCCCAAGTTGCTGGGAGTGCATTTCCCCAACGGCCACTTCTTTCCCAACCTGGTTTCCCTCATGGACCATCTGCCGCAGGCTTCCGGGCCGACCCTTCTGCTCGCGCTGGCCATGCTGACGCTGCAGCTCGGGTTGCAGCGTTTCCTGCCGCGCCTGCCCGCCGCGCTTCTGACCGTGGCCACCGGCATCGCGGTGTCCGGTTTCGCCGGACTGAGCCGCTTCGGCATCGAGTTGGTCGGGGACGTGCAGGGTGGGCTGCCTGCCTTTGCGCTCCCGGAACTTGCGCTCGCCCATGCATTGTGGCCGGCGGCCATCGGCATTGCCCTGATGAGTTTTGTCGAATCCATTGCCGCGGGGCAGGCGTTCCGGAGGCCGGACGAACCGCGGCCCGACGCCAACCAAGAGCTGGCGGCCCTCGGCCTGACCAATCTGGTGGGCGGTTGCTTCTCCAACCTGCCCTCAGGTGGGGGCACCTCACAAACCGCAGTGAACCGGCAGGGGGGTGCGCACAGCCAGATCGCGGGCCTTGTAACTGCGGCGGTAGTGGTGGCGGTGCTGTTCCTCCTGGCACCGCTGGTCCACCTGATGCCGCAAACCGCCCTGGCGGTCGTCGTGATCGTGCCGTGCGCGGGCATGATCCAGCTCGCGGAGTTTCGCGCCATCTGGCAGACCCGGCTCATGGAATTTAGCTGGGCCGCCGCCTCTGTCGCCGGGGTGGTGCTGTTGGGCACTTTAAGAGGCATCCTCGTCGCCGTCGTCCTGTCGATGCTGGCGCTCATTTACCATGGGACTCGCCGGCCTGTATTCGTCCTCGGGCGGAAGCCGGGCACTGACGTGTTCCGCCCCCGCGCCAAGGAACATCCGCACGATGAGACCTTCCCCGGCCTGTTGCTGCTCAAGACCGAGGGCATGATCCACTTCGCGAACGTGCAGCGGATCGCGGACCTGCTGTGGCACTTAATTGATGAGCACAAGCCACGGGTGGTTGTCCTGGACTGCAGCGCGATACCCGACCTGGAATACACCGCGCTCCAGCGGTTGACTCAAGCGGAGAAGAAGCTGCAACAAGCCGGCATCAGCCTCGGGCTGGCGGGCTTGAATCCTGAACCGCTGAAGCTCATCCAGAAGTCGGCGCTGGGGGAGGCGTTGGGCCGCTCCCGGATGCATTTCAACCTCGAACAAGCGGTGGGCAGTTACCTGAAACAGTTCGGGGATCCGAAATGAGCTGCGCTCCCCCTGAGGCGCTGCCCACTCCTCGCCCTTGCCGTGCTCGTCACCCTCACGGTGCTTGTGCCTGCCATCCGTTTCGCCCTGCTGTTGCGGAAGTTGATGAACTCGCACGCCCCGCCTCGCGATTCATCCGCGCCCGACTGTGAACAGGCGAACCGTCTGGGAACGTCCCCGCAAGGTGGTTTCATCCACGGTCCGGAGCGCCAACGTTTTCGGGAGATTCCGGGCGGTTTCGCCTGAAAGGAGAATGTCCTCGTGGTAGTGGCGAGTGAGATCCTGGATCCGAGCGGCCACGTTCACCGCATCGCCGATGGCGGTGTATTCACGCCGCGTTTCCGTGCCAATGGCCCCCACAATGGCGATCCCGGTGTGGATGCCAACGCCCATCCGCAGCGGAGCCTGATTCCGCGCGGCGCGGGCGGCATTCAGTTTGGCCAATGCCGCCTGCATGGCCAGTGCGCAGCGCAGCGCCAGCAACGGATGATCCGTCTCGGGCACCGGCGCACCGAAATAGGCCATCAGCCCATCGCCGAGGAATTTATCCAAGGTGCCGTGATGGGCGAAGACCGCCGCGACCATGGCGGTTTGGAACTCGTTCAGCAGCGCGACCGTGTCCGCCGGGGCGAGGCGTTCGCTGAACGCCGTGAACTGGCGGAGGTCCGCAAAGAGCACCGTGACTTCACATTGCCGGCCGTCGGCCAGGCCCGGACTGGCCTGCTGAATATGTGCGGCTACTTGTGGCGAGAAGTAGCGGCTCAACCGCTCGCGCTGCAGCTCCTCGTCGGCGAGCGCGCGGGCGAGGTGGATGCAGCGGCTCAAGGTGAAACGGCAGAGCGCTACCGCCACCCCGAGCACTGCCAGACCGCCGAGTTTGCCGATGAGGGTGTCGCCGGCGACGAACTGCAGCCATAATTGCAGGCCGGCAGCGATGCCCCCGGCCAGCACCACCCGGCGTGGCTTCAACATCAGCGCTGAGAGCAGCACCAGCACAACGAAGAGACTGAGCGTGAAGTTCGCCAGCGACCGCGGGTCGTTCGAGAATGGAAGGTCCAGCCACTGGGACAGGAAAACCGCCGGCATGTCGAGGAACGGGACGGCCAGAGCGCTCAGGCGGGCGATCCAAGCGGACCGGCGAGCGGCCAGAAAGATCGCTCCGCTGAGCAGCCAATAGCCCGCCAGCACCCAGGGGAACGAGCGCGGGCCGTTTTGCGCGAGGAAATAGTCCACCCCCAGCCGGAGGGTGAGGAAGAGCGAGACCGCCGAAAAACGCGCCGTGTTGAAAAAGCGCACATTCCGCTGGCGCTCGGCTTGCAGCACCCGCTCGAAAATCTCTAGCCTGGCCTCGGACATGCAGTTGGCCTTTCAGTTCAGGTTCCGGAGGAGTTTCCCGGCGGTTCCATCCCTCATGCCGCCAACGCCTCCATAAGTTCTGCCACACAAAATCAAATCCGCCAAAACGACACGCCCTTGCAGTAACGGCGCATTGTCAAAATGGTCCGCGTCTATTGTCAGCTTCTGGATGAGTTGCTCGGGGAGGAGCCTCAAACCATGGCCGTTGCTCGGTGGTGAACTGGTGTTTTGCTGCCAGCACAATCGGGCACGGTCTCTGCGGTATTTCCCGGTATGGCCACCCAGTTGAACGTGCTTTTAGCGAACCCTTTCATCCCCCTTTTAAACTGCGCGCATTCACCCACTCTAGCAATCCACCATTGTTGCTTCCGCTAAAGCAAACCATGTCAGTTCCTGGGAGAGCACGCTGTTCTCCGAACTCCGCCTGATATTTAAATTGTGATCGAACCGGAATGGTTCCTCCACCCTCTTAAAGTCGTAAATCCCTCAATTATACATGCTCTTTTAGCTTGGCACCTGCGTTCCAGCCATATTTAATGGGGCTTCGGTAACATTTAACAAATTATTTAACTGATCACATTATGGCTAAAGCACTGACCAAATCCCAAATCGCGGCGGAAATCGCCACGAAGAACAGCCTCACCAAAAAGCAGGCGGTAGAAATTCTCGAATCCATCGTGCAGCTGGCTTACAAGCACGCCAAAAACACCTTCACCTTTCCCGGCCTCGGCAAGCTGGTGCTCGTCAACCGCGCCGCGCGCATGGGCCGCAACCCGGCTACCGGCGAGGCCATCAAGATCAAAGCCAAGCGCGTCGTGAAGTTCCGCGTCGCCAAGGCGGCCAAGGACGCCATCCTCGGCACCAAGTAAGACTGATATCAATTTAGTATCATGAATATGATCAATCTTACTCCCGCACAACTTAGACAAGCCGCCAATCTCAAAGAACAGATCCAAGGTCTGGAAAAGCAATTAGGCCAATTGCTCGGTTCGGCTCCCAAAGCTGCGGCTGCACCGGCTGTAGTCAAAGCCCCGAAGAAAAAGGGCGGCATGAGCGCTGCTGGCAAAGCCAAAATCGCCGCTGCTCAAAAAGCGCGCTGGGCCAAGATCAACGCAGTGAAGCCGGCAATCAAAGCGGTTGTGGTGGCCAAGCCTGCCGTCGTCGCGGCTGCGAAGCCTGCCAAGAAGAAATTCACGATGAGCGCGGCTGCCAAAGCCAAGATCAGTGCTGCGGCCAAGGCGCGGTGGGCAAAGATCCGGGCGAAGAAATGATCCGCGAACAGTTTTACGTTCAGGCTGGAGTCTTAACCGACTCCAGCTTTTTTATGGGCAATCGTCCAAGGCGCCGACATGCCTCACGGCTTTCCAAATAAATCGTCCCACGAACAATTTAGAACAATTCCGCGTGTTGGCGTCAATCCGGTAATGTCGTCAGCAGAACAAAGCTGCGGGCGGGCAGTTCAACAGCAAGACCAGATGCAAAATCCGCAGGCGAAAGTATCTGCTTGGGCACGGGAAAACCGTCGGCGTTCACCAACCGGTCGTCGCTGGAGTAATTGTAGCGTTTCATGCTCAGACCGATTTTCCAATCAGCGAAAATAACTTTAAGCGATTGCGGCTTGTCTGAATCGTTGACGAGGCCGATCGTAAAGTTGTTTAGTCCGATCCGCGCCGCGAGCGAGCGTAGGCCCGGAACTCCGATTTCGCTACTCTGCACAATCTGGCAGCCGGCGGGGAAATAACGCGACATCAGCGACCAACTGTAAAACCACGGGCGCAGCTTCGTGTCTTCGGGATGGCCGATTTCGTTGCCGAGGCTGTTCCAGAAGCCCCACTTTTTGAAGAGGGTCTTGTGAATATCCGGCCAGCCCCGGTCCTCGTTCATGATATGCATGGCGTCGTCCAAATCCCACGCGAGGATGCCCGCCACGCCGGCGCGCGAGCATTGGATCGCGTAATCGGACATCAGAATTCCATAAATCGGATCATAGACCCGCATTTGACTGTCTCTGCCTCCCTGCGGGTCGCCAGGCCCGGTGCGTTCAATGCCCGCTTCACTGATGACCAACGGTTTTTTCCAACCCTGCCAGTCGTAGCGATCAATGAATTTACGTTTCGTGTGGTAAAAAACCTCCAGCCAGCCAGACTCCACGTCAGCGACTTTGGCATATTCATGCACATCATAAAGCCCAAGATGATCCGCGCTATATCGCACGGCAAGATCCAGCCAGTAAGAGTCCTCTTCCTGACAGCTGTCTGGACCAGTCAACTGGATAAATTTAATCAGGTCGCGTTGCTTCAACTCTGCGTGCAGATTGCTGATGGCGGTGTTCCATTTTCGAAAATCTGCGCAAGCTGACCACGAACCATTCGGTTCATTGATGAGATTATAATACTTAAGGCAGGTGTAGCCTTTATCCTTGATCAGGTGCTCAAGGAAATCGCCGATTAGCCGCGACCAGCGGCGATCCGTGCAGTCGATTTTGTAGGGCTGGAGTTTGTCCGCCGCTTTATCCACCCGGTCCCCGGTTGATGATGGATCATCCCACTCCCCGATGATCACCACCACGTTGTGTTGCTGGCAGTAGGCCAGCAGACGGTATAGCTTCTTCATGCGGTTGTTTTCCCACTGGTAAATGGGTTTTCCCTGCGCATCGAAGCCGTCGCAGTATTTATAAGCGCGGGTCATCACGCGGACCAACGCTGGCCTCATGTAATCCAGCCGCTTGAAATTGTTCTCCCACGCCTGGTCGGTGATGTCGAACCAGGGATAGGGGCTCCATTGGACGCCGAAGCCGAGGAAGTTGGTGCAGAGCGCGGTGTTCGGGTCCACGGTGATTTGGATCGGCCCAGCCTGCGCGCTTAGCGCGAGCAACGACGCCCCCGCGACCAGCGAGTGAAGCAGTTTTTTCATGGAATGGTTGGAAAAACGGTTACGCTGGAAATTGGAGGACATAGTTGACGAGCTTGTCAAAATTGGCCGTGGCGACACCGATGAACTTGTCGGCGCAGCCGTAATACACGAACAGTTTGCCGCCCACGACGACGTTGGCGGTCGGGAACACGACGCCGTGCGGGTAGAGTCCTTTCCACTCATACTCTGCCTCGGGCGACATGAGCGGCTCCGGTGTGCGGGCGAGGACTTTGCGCGGGTCTTTCAAGTCGAGCATCATCGCGCCGACGTGGTAGATGCCCTTGGCGTCCACGGCGTGATAGAGGACGAACCAGCCCTGCTTGTGCTTGAGCGGCGGCGTGGAGCCGCCGATCTTGCGTTCCCAGGGGAACTTCCCCTTTGCGAGCAGCGTGTCTTTGCCCCACTTGAGCGGATCGTCGCCGAAGCAAATCCAGATGGCCGGATACTTCGTGCCGTATTTTTTGCCGGCCCATTGCATCGGGCGGCGGAGCAAGGCGTATTGGCCGTTGATCTTTTCCGGGAAGAGAATCACGTCGCGGTCGTCGAGGGTCGGGTCGGTGATACGGCCGAGGCGGCGAAATGTCTTCAGATCTTTGGATAGGAGCAAGCCGGACGATGTGAGGTTTTCGCCGAAGGCTTTCGGCTGCGTCTTGTCGCGCGGATTGTAGGCGGAATTGTCCGGCGCGAGCCAATACTTGCGCGGGAAGTATGGGCGATAGGCGTAGGTGATGAGAAACTGTCCGTCCATCTTCACGATGCGCGGATCTTCAATGCAGCCCCCATCCTCGCCATCCACGCTCGGCGAGAGGATGGGTTCGGTCGAAGAACGCTTGAAGTTGAAACCGTCTTTGCTCGTTGCGAGACCAAAGCGGATGATGTGTGTGGCATCGTTGCCCGCACAGCGGTAGAGCATGTAGAACGTGCCCTTGTCGTAGATGACGCCGGGGTTGCAGACGACGAGACTTTCCCAAGGCTGCTTGGGATTGGGCGAGAGGATGGGATTGGCAGAATATTTTTCGAGTTTCATGGTGGTTATATTTTAGCGCCAGATATAGACGAAGATGCCGGTGACAATGAGCAGCAGCACGGACAGGATGCGGTAGTTCTGATACCACGGCAGCGCGGCGATCTCGGCGGATTCTTCGGCGAAGGCGCTGCGTTTCCAGACGTAGTTCGCCACCTTGGTTTCGCTGGGCGGCGTGGTTTTGAGGCTGACGAGCACTATGATGACCGACGATACGATAAAGATGACCGGTGCAACGTAGAGGAAGTGCATGTTCCAGATTGGCGTCGCATGAAAAATTTTGCGGTCCAGCGCGAGCAGAACCGCCATGCCCAGGCCGCTCATCAAGCCGGCAAACGCACCGGTGCCGCTGGCGCGTTTCCAAAACAGACCGAGCACAAACACCGCCACCACCGGCGGCACGATGAACGACAGCAGTTCCTGGAAATACTTTACGACGGAATCGAATTTCTGGATCTGCGGCGCCCATAGCGCCGCGATGCAGATGATGACCAGGCCTGCGATATTGCCGACCACCACCTGCTGCTTGCTGGTCAGGTTCGGCTTCATCTTCCGCGCGATGTCCATGGTGAAAATGGTCGCACCTGAGTTCAGGGTCGAAGCCAGCGCGGCGGTCAGCGCGGCGAGGAAGCCGGTGACCACCAGGCCCGTCAAGCCGGGCGGGAGTATTTCAAACACCATCTTCGGGTAGATCTGGTCGGGCTTGTCGAGGTTCGGAAACAGCACACGCCCGCTCAGGCCGGGAATGACCATCACGAAAAAAATCACAAAGTTCAGCGCGGCGGCGAAGAGGTTGCCCCAGCGGCCGTGATTGATGTTCTTTGCGCTCAAGGTGCGCTGCACCATCGCCTGGCTCGTGCCCCAGTAATAAAACCCTAGCAGCGGCAGCGTGATGATCAGTGCCGGCCATGGCACGGAAGGATCATTGATGGGGCGGATCAGACTGGTGTGGCCCGCCGGCATCGCGTGCATCACTGCCGACCAGCCGCCGGCTTTGTCGAAGGAAATATACGTCAGCACGATTGACCCGATGAACAAGATGGCCGCCTGCAACACGTCCGCAAACATCACCGCCGACAATCCGCCGACAAGGGTGTAACTGGCTGCCACAATCGCCAGGCCCCAGATCAGCAGCCGCAAATCCACTTCCGGAAAAATCATGTGAATCATCAACGAGCCGGCGTAGAGCGTCACGGCGGAGTCAATGAACGTGTAGCTGATCAGCGCGATGGTGCAGAGATAGTAGCGGCTGCGCACGTCGAAGCGGCCTTCGAGAAACTCCGGCAGCGTGTAGATTTTGCTGCGCAGATAAAACGGAAGGAAAAAAATCAGCACGAAGATGATCGGGATGATGGCCGCCGAAATGCCGTAGTTGAAAACGGAAATGCCCGTGCTGTAGCAGTCGCCCGACCAGCCGACCAGCGACGAGCTGGAGACGACCGTGGAAAACATCGAGAGCCCCACCAGCCACCAGGCCATGCCGCGCCCGCCGAGGAAATAATCCTCCGCGTTCTGGCGCTTGGAATGGTAAAGCCCCCACGCAATCAAAACGACGACGTAGAGGGCCATGACGATGAGGTCAATGGATTTCAGGTTTACTTGTGGCATCGGGACGATAATTGGTTAATGGTTTAATAGAAATATTGAGCTGAGCCCAAATAATAAAACACCAGGTTTTTAGGCAGGCGTTTTAACACCATCCAGCATAGGAAACTGGCGAAAGAAATATACCCGTCAATACTAACGGGGGGAGTTGTCAGCGGCGCAGAAATTTGGCTACGGCCTGTGACCGGGAATGCACTTGCAGTTTTTCGTAGATGCTGCGAATGTAGCAATTGACCGTGGGAATGCTCAAGGAAAGCTGGTCGGCAATTTCCTTATACATGTAACCCTGCGCCAAAAGTTCGAGCACCTGTTTTTCCCTCGGCGTCAAAGTGTCCGTCGAACTGGCGGCGGGTGGTTCCAGCCGCTGGAACGACTTTACTATTTTGCGGGCAATTCCGCTGCTCATCGGCGACTCGCCCCGGTGCACCTCGGCGATGGCGGTCAGTAGCGCGTCCCGCGAGGCGCGCTTGACCAAATAGCCGGTCGCTCCGGCGGCCAGGGCCTGAAATATCCGGTCGGCGTCATCATAAACGGTAAGCATCAGGAACTGGGTTTTCGGCATCCGCCCCTTGAGCTGGCGAACACATTCGATACCGCTCAAACCGGGTAGGTTGATGTCTGAAAGGACCACATCCGGGGATTTGTCCGGTAGTTGTTGAATAGCCTCCTCCGCATTGCCGTGCTCGCTGATGATTTTAAAACGCTTATCGCTCGCGACCCACTCCGTGATCGCATTTCGCAAAGCAGTGTCGTCTTCGACGATGGAAACGTGGATGCTCATATTGGTTTGGTCGTTTCAGGCTGCGGATGTAAACGGCGGCTGAAAAGTGCGGCGGGGTCATGTGTGTGACGGGGCGGTTCAAAAGTGCGGCATCTTCATTAACAATGAAGCATGTATAGCAATATGAATGACTGGGCCGAGATTCGCAGAAGA
>TBL_comb47_HYPODRAFT_10004491_pt1 | contig 16018 bp, 16 predicted proteins | sample TroBogypolimnion_40_FD_10682 | JGI IMG/M metagenome (IMG submission 10682)
AGAATTATTTTCTTTGGAAGAATTAGCAGAAAAATTTGATTTAAATAGAGTTCATAAAGCTGGAGCTAAATTTGATCCGGAGAAAAACAAATGGTTCAATCATCAATATTTACAGCAGCAAAGTGATGATAGTTTAGCCAATGCTTTCAAAAAAGAGTTAGAAAAAAATGGCACTTCAACTGCGCTCAGTGTGACAGACGAAAAGCTTATAAAAATAGTTTCACTAATAAAAGAACGCGCCGATTTTGTTGCCGATTTTTGGGAACTGGCCCATTATTTCTTTGTAGCGCCAACATCTTATGATGAAAAAGCAGCAAAGAATTGGAAAGAAGAAACACCTAATTTAATGCAACAATTGATTTCTGTATTAGAAAACATTGGCGATTTCACTTCAATAAACATTGAAACTATCGTAAAAGATTGGATGACGAAAAACGAAATTGGCATGGGAAAAGTGATGCAACCATTCCGTTTGAGTTTGGTTGGCGCTTTAAAAGGGCCTCATCTATTTGATATTGTAGAATTGCTTGGAAAAGACGAAACCATTAAGCGATTGGAACAAGCAATTGCTAGTTTATAAAAAACCAAAAGCCCTGAAATTCAGGGCTTTTTTATTGTATTATGTTGTTGGCGGTGTTGAACCATATCCCGAAACGATGGGTTTGAAATACTGACGACTATAATTAATAGTGGTTATAATCATGTTATAGTAATCATTATTTCTTCTTTTGGCAATGACATCAACATACTTGGTAAGTTCAACATAGTTTTCTAAAATTACTTTACGCAATTGTTTAGTGTCAAACGTTTCTGTTGAAATAACATCGGTAGAACGTTTATTAAACTTAGCTACAAAATTATCATTGGCTGCTTCCAAATTAGTAATATGCGAATCTAGCAATAACAAATGACTAAAAGGTTGGTTAGTTGCGCTTCTCAATTCGGTAATTAAGTTGTTGATACCTAAAGTTTCGGTTGGATAATTTCTAATTTGAAGGTCTTTATAGGCATTAAATATGATGCTTATTTTTCCGTAAGCATCTTTAACATCTGAATTATCACTATTTTTTCCCACTTTCAATTGGGTACGAAGTGTACTGATTTTTTTATCTCTAATTAAATCTAAACTCAATAATTCTTTCGATTCTGCTTTGGCTTTGATTTGTGCCAAAGCCTTATTATAAATTGGTGATTTCGCCACCAACGAATTGTGGAGGTCTTTGAAATCTAGGTCTACATCAAGGTCGATGTTTTGGTTTTTGATGTCAGTTAAATACCGAACAATGAATTCGCCAGTATCTTCATAATTCAATTTTTTTGGATTAAAAGAATAAAGTTCCATAGTATAATCTATTAAAATGGTTAGAAATGAGACTTCAAAAATAAATAAAATATTAATCAAAAATTAATATATCGTATGTTTTTTTTTATTATAAATAAAATTTTAACATTTTTAAAAAACTATAAGTCGTTCGAGAGCTCAAATTGTCTCTTGGAGATTCCAACAGCTTGTTTGAGGGTGAGAATTGTCTCTTGGAGATTCCAACAGCTTGTTTCCGAGTGAGAATTGTTTCTTTAAAACTCCAACAGCCTATTTCTGGGCGGAAACAGGCTGTTGGGTTTTACGTTGTAAATTATAAAACAAAAAGCCCTGAAATTCAGCGATTTTTAATAATCTATTTTTGAATTGTGACATTTATTCGCATTTTATATAGGCTGGATTATTAAAAAATCCCGTTATACCAAAACCATTTACATCTGGAAAATCATATTTGTTTAATTCTTCAATAATTTGTGGGCAATCTGAAAAATATTTTCTGACCATAGGTGCCAATTTTACTTTATCGTCTATCTCATTGCTTTTAGTGTGAGAATTAAAACCTACTTCTTCTATTATATTGTTATCATTATCTATGACATACATACTATAAAAAGTTCTGGAAATAGAAACTTTATATGCAGTTGAAGTAACTGTTATTGCGGAGCCAATTAATTTTTTATCCTTTTTTTCTGCAAAAACAAAATAAGCTTGTGTCTTCCTTTTACCTGTCAATTTAAATGGCTTTAAAATTGCTTTTCCAATAGAAGCATATTCAAAGTCATCAAGCCTTAAATTTTTTTCCCACATACTTTTTTCAATAGAGTATAAAATACTCCTCTGTGATAAATTAATTGTGTTATCCTTTACTATAATTTTATTCCCTTTTTTGTCAACAATAAAATTTGTTTGAGAATAAATTGACATAGAAAAAAAAACAATCAGTAAGTAATAATTATTGTAAAATAAAAATGAGCTTTTCATAATATGATTTGTTTATGTTAATAATAGAATATTTGAGAGATTCAAATGTTTCTTTTCTTTTTCTCTACAAATTAAAAATAATCTCACCGCTTAAAGTGCCGATATTTCCTTTAAAACTTTGATTCCCGTTGAGTGCGGTCAATCCGTCTTGTTTGTTTAGGTTGCCAAAAATATTAGAAAATCCATATTGATAGAAAACCAAAGCTCTTACTACCTTTCCTCCTGCCGAAATACCAAAATAAGCATTTCCATTTATGGTAGAAACATCAATAATATCATTGGCTTTTAATGAAGTGCCGTATAAAGTTTTGGATTCATCACCACCATTAACACTCATCTTTCCGTTGACTTGCAAAACCGGTCCAAAATCGACAGAAATATGGTCTTTTATGACATTATAACTCAACAATAATTTCACTTGAACTCCCGAAAGACTGTAATTAATATCTTGTTTAAAGTTAGATTCTAACGAAAAGTTATCGATAAAAAACTGCATTCCATAAATCATACTCCAGTTATCATAGTAATTTCCTCTAACGGAAAGTCCGCCTGCATAACCATTTCCAGGTTTGGTTAAAAAATTAGAACCAAATAAAGTAGATTGATTGACTCCACCAGAAATTCCTATTCTGTTTCCGTCTCTATAATTGTATTGAGCAAAAAGCACAGTCGTAAAAAGTAAAAGCGTAAGGGATAAAAAATATTTTTTCATATAAAAATTAATTTGTAACAAACATACATTATTCCCGTATAATAACTACATAACCACTTAAAAATTATATATGAACCCTATTATTATTGTTATTTTAGTCTTCGGATTACTTATTTTCTTTTCTGCGTTCTTTACGGTAAAGCAACAAAGCGCTGTAGTTATTGAGCGTTTCGGAAAATTTGAAAGCATTAGAAATTCTGGTTTACAGCTTAAAATTCCTGTTATCGATAGAATTGCAGGTCGTGTAAATTTAAGAATACAACAACTGGATGTCATGATTGAAACCAAAACCAAAGACAACGTTTTTATTAAAATGAAAGTTTCGGTTCAGTTTAAAGTTATTCAAGAACACGTTTATGAAGCATTTTACAAATTAGAATATCCACACGATCAGATTACCGCTTATGTGTTTGATGTAGTTCGTGCTGAAGTTCCTAAACTTATTTTAGATGATGTTTTTGAACGAAAAGATGATATTGCTATTGGTGTAAAACGTGAATTGAACGAAGCCATGATGACTTATGGCTATGACATCATCAACACTTTGGTTACCGACATTGATCCAGATATTCAAGTGAAAAATGCGATGAATAGAATCAATGCTGCCGATAGAGAAAAAACGGCTGCCATGTTTGAATCGGAAGCACAACGTATTAGAATTGTGGCCAAAGCCAAAGCGGAGGCTGAAAGTAAAAAATTGCAAGGACAAGGTATTGCCGATCAACGAAGAGAAATTGCACGTGGATTGGTAGAAAGTGTAGAAGTTTTAAACCATGTTGGTATCAACTCTCAAGAAGCCTCGGCTTTGATTGTGATTACTCAACATTATGACACACTTCAAGCGATTGGTGCTGATACTAATTCTAACTTGATTTTATTGCCTAATTCACCACAAGCTGCAAGTGATATGTTGAATAGCATGGTTACTAGTTTTACTGCTTCTAATATTATTGGGGAACAAATGAAAAATCAACCCAAAAGAGTTAAAAAAGCAGATCATACGGCAACCGATTATAATCCAAGTGACACATCAAATCCTGAAGTACAATCTTAAATTCGATTGTTTTTAGATAAAAAAAGAGGCTTAATCGCCTCTTTTTCTATTTATATACCAATTAACAATATAAGGAATAACCATCTTTAAAATTGTTCCGAAACCTCCCGAAAATACTTTTTGATAGATATTTTCAACAACCGAAACGGTTTTTGAAGGAAGAATACTTTCTTTTGTCTTTTCAACACTTAAAAGCATTTTTTGATAATAGATTTCTTTTTCAACTCTCAAAATTTCCAATTCTTGTTCTATTTGTGCATAGGATGAATATTTTTTCTTTTCCATAATTTAGTCATTAAAAAATATTTCGGAGAATTTTTCTAGAATAGGTCCTTCTATTATTTTATCTTTTACTAAAAACAATAATACAGCCAATATCAAATAAATTCCAGCAACAATCAAAAATCCTAGTGCATAGCTGTCAAGTAATTTTCCAATTGCAAAAGCGCCTGCAACAGAAACAAACAACAACACGATCATCAAACAAATGGCAATCAAGAAGAATTTCAACATTAAAGTAGTTGACTTCATAGCCACTTTAAAACCCCAAAGTTTATAGTACGCAATATTAGTTTCTATATAAGCTTTAGCATGTTCTTGAATGGCTCCAGTGTTTTCTTTTAGTTCTTCAAATGCCATTATTTCTGAAGTTTTGCATTTTGCTTTTTTAGTTCCGCTAATTTCTCTTCCAAAAAAGTAATAGCTTCTTCGGCTTTATAACTTGAATTAGAAAGTAAGTCTTCCACGGTTTCAATCAAATCCTCTTTAGATTTTGAGAATTTTTCTTTGGTTTCTTCTTCGAGAGCATCCCATTTTGTTTTTGCTTGATCTTTTAAATCATCAAAACCATCTTTCATTTTATCTCTAGTTTTGGAACCTTTGTCTGGTGCAAATAAAATTCCTAAACCAACTCCGATAGCGGCACCTGCTAAAAGTGCTAAAATGCTATTTCCTGTTTTACTTGACATAATTTTTAAAATTTAATAACCTAAAGATACAAAAAATTTAAAAGGTATTCATTAAAAAATCAAAACTTATTTTAAGCTAAAATAATGGCTGTTTATTGACTATTTGGTCGAATTATATTGCCGTTTTTAAAAAGTTGATTACAATTAAAATATGAAAGCCGTTTTTAATAGCGAAAATTAATGTTTTTAAAAACTATAATAAGTTTTTACAATAATAGAAAAAGCCGACATTTCTATCGGCTTTCTATTTGAAAAATCTATTTTATAAAATTAAACTTCTTTTAGCAATTCTAATACTTTTTCATTTTTCTCCGTATTTTTTAATTCTGATAATTGTGTTTGAAAATCATTCCAATAGGTATCTTCCTCTTTTAAATTTTTAATTGCTAAAATTCTAGCGGCAACCAATTGACTTTTCAATGACATTGCATATAATTTTGTTAATGGCTCGATTTCAATATCTTTTGAAGATACTTTATCAGAATATTTCAAAAGCAAATTAGCAAACAATAAAGCATTATTATCGTTCTTGATGCTCTTAACAATTGTATTGATTATCAAACTATAATTATCAATGCTTTTTATGTTTTCAATAATAGGTTGTAGAATAATTTCAGCGGCATTTTCATCTTTTTCTTTTACATATTTATTGAGTTCTTTTAACGTATTCATCAACAAGTTTTCTTCTTTTTTGCCTTTTTCTTCCCAAGCATCTTTTAATCCAACTGTTTTATTGAATACTAGTTTGGAAGCCGTTGAATCTTTATCCACATTAAAATAGCCCAATCGTTGGAACTGAAATTTATCGTTAGATTTTACATCTGCAAGACTTGGTTCTACAAATCCTTTAACAATTTCTAATGACGATTTATTCATAAAGTCTAAGAAGTTTTTCTCTTTATGAGAATCGGGTGCTTCATCAATAAACAATCTGTCATACAAACGAATTTCAGCTTCAATCGCATGTGAAATAGAAACCCAATGTAAAGTTCCAGCCACTTTTCTTTGACTGGCTTCACTCCCACTTCCAGAACGTGAATCTTCGTCATACGTTGCTTGTATTTCCGTAATTACTCCATTAGCATCTTTGGTAACACTTTCTCCTTTGATAATATAACCATTTTTAAGACGTACTTCATTTCCAATACTTAATCGGAAAAACTTTGCAGGAACAACTTCCAGAAAATCTTCTCTTTCTATATATAATTCTCTTGAAAAAGGCACTTTTCTATAACCAGCATTTTCATCTTCTTGATTATTTTCAGCATCCAACCATTCTTCTTTTCCTACTTGATAATTTGTAATAACTAATCTAACAGGGTCTAACACAGCCATTACTCTAGGAGCTGTTTTGTTTAAATCTTCACGCAAACAAAACTCTAAAAGCGACACATCAATTACATTTTCACGTTTGGCAACTCCAATGGTTTCGCAGAAATTTCGAATTGATTTTGCTGTATAACCACGTCTTCTCAAACCAGAAATAGTTGGCATTCTTGGGTCATCCCAACCGTTTACAATATTTTCTTGAACCAATTGCAAGAGCTTTCTTTTGCTCATTACAGTATAATTCAAATTCAAGCGCGCAAACTCATATTGATTTGGACGTACCTTAGTAGCATCATAAATTTGATCTAAAAACCAATTGTATAATTCGCGGTGCATTACAAATTCCAGCGTACAAATCGAATGTGAAATTTGTTCTATATAATCACTTTCACCATGTGCATAGTCGTACATTGGATAAATTTTCCAATCATTTCCAGTACGGTGATGATGGCGATGTAAAACTCTATACATTAAAGGGTCTCGCATCAACATATTTTTGGAAGTCATATCAATTTTAGCTCTTAAAACATGACTTCCTTCCGGGAAATCTCCGTTTTTCATTGCTTCAAACAAAGATAAATTTTCTTCAACCGAACGATTTCTATATGGTCCATCTACTCCTGTTTGCGTTGGTGTTCCTTTTTGAATTGCCATTTCTTCAGACGATTGACTATCTACATACGCCTTTCCTTTTTTAATCATCAAAACAGCCCAATCATATAACTCTTGAAAATAATCAGAAGCATAGCGTTCTTCGGCCCAATTAAAGCCTAACCAAAGTAAATCTTCCTTGATAGCATCAACATATTCTTGTTCTTCTTTAGCAGGATTCGTATCGTCAAACCTTAAATTTACCGGCGCATTGTACTTCAATCCCAACCCAAAGTTTAGACAAATAGATTTGGCATGGCCAATATGTAAATAGCCGTTTGGCTCCGGTGGAAAACGAAAGCGCAAACTGTCTTGTGGAAAACCATTCGCTAAACTGTCTTCTATAATTTGTTCTATAAAATGAAGTGATTTTTCTTCAGTTGACATAATATTTTTGTAATTTTAGCAAAGATAAAAAAGTTTACAGTTTTCGGTTTACAGTTTACAGTTTTCTTTAAGAAACTTGTTACTGCGACTGAAACCTGCGACTGAAACCTAAACAAATGGGAACTATTAAATTACAAAACATTAGAACTTTTTCCTTTCATGGATGCCTAGAAGAAGAGGGTAAAATTGGTTCTGATTATCGAGTTGATTTAGAAATAAAAACCGATTTACGGAAATCGTCACTTTCAGACGACTTAAAAGATACCGTTGATTATGTCCTTTTAAATAAAATTGTAGAGCAAGAAATGGCAATTCGTTCTAAATTATTAGAGCATGTGGCTAATAGAATCATCACAAGAATCTTTAAAGAAATTCCTTCAGTATCACGTATTATATTAGGTGTTTCTAAACTAAATCCTCCTATTGGGGGTGATGTAGAAGCGGTTACTATTGAAATGGAAGAATACAGAAGTTAAAAAATTTACGAATTTGAAATTACGAATTACGAATTTTTAAAATTTGTGAATTATCAATTGCTAATTATCAATAGTTTTATATATTTGCAAACCAATAAATAATTGGCGTCGTGGCCGAGCGGCTAGGCTGGGCTCTGCAAAAGCTCCTACTCCGGTTCGAATCCGGACGATGNNTCAAGAAGAGAGATACAGAAATGTGTCTCTTTTTTTTGTTTATAATTTTTAAGAAAAATTAATTAAAGTTAGGTTCGAATCCGGACGATGATTCAAGAAGAGAGATACAGAAATGTGTCTCTTTTTTTTGTTTATAATTTTTAAGAAAAATTAATTAAAGTTAGGTCCGAATCCGGACGATGATTCAAGAAGAGATACAGAAATGTGTCTCTTTTTTTTATTTATAATTTTTAAGAAAAATTAATTAAAGTTAGGTCCGAATCCGGACGATGCCTCAAGAAGAGAGATACAGAAATGTGTCTCTTTTTTTTGTTTATAATTTTTAAGAAAAATTAATTAAAGTTAGGTCCGAATCCAGACGATGCCTCAAGAAGAGAGATACAGAAATGTGTCTCTTTTTTTTGTTTATAATTTTTAAGAAAAATTAATTAAAATTAGGTCCGAATCCGGACGATGATTCAAGAAGAGATACAGAAATGTGTCTCTTTTTTTTGTTTATAATTTTTAAGAAAAATTAATTAAAATTAGGTCTGAATCCGGACAATGTCTCTTGAACCTTCAAATAAACTCTTTGGTTTATTATTTATATTTTTTTAAAAATTTATTTAAAGATATGTAAAAGCTCCTACTCCTATACTACCGATTATTGTTAGTAGGAGGATGCCTCTTCCTAAAATCCTTCAATTAAAAGGATTATTTTATTTTGGTAAAGTAATTATTGAATTTCTATTTGAATAGGAGCTGGTCTAATACATCCTAAAAAATTACTTGCAGTAACTTGTATATCAGAAATTGTAATTATATCATATTTTGAAACTTGTTTATTAATAATTTGAAACAAATCATTAGAAATTGAATTTCCATTAATTTCTATATTTTTCCCATTAGGTAAACTAATCACAAATCGAGTAATTAATAATTTTATTATTAAATTTTTATCAAATGGTTCAACGTTTAATGTTGCTTTATTTAATTGATATTTTTGTAGTTTAATTAATTTACCTTCTATATGATTTACAGATGTTAAAAACCCACTTAAATTTTTAATCCTAAAGCTATGTTTTTCAGTAATCCTTTTATTATTTTTTAGAATAATTTCAACAGTAAATATTACTTCTGAACCAGTACCAGGATTTAATTCAAATAAGTTCTTTGAAATCATTTTTAATCCTTCAGCGGAAGCAGTAAACAACTTGCAATTTGGTACTTCAATAGATAAACTATTTAGTATTCCTCTATAAACTACCTTTGATTCTTTGTTGACAATAATATCTTTATTGGTATGTCTAATAACCGAAATCGTATCATTTTGACCATAAAATGAAAGTGAAAAAAATAAAAGAAGTAAGTTTATTTTTTTCTGCATAATAAAAAGTTATCTTTTGTTTTCGTAATCTTGAGTGGCTTTGGTTACTATTTGTTTGTCTTTTGGTAACAGGCCTTGTGAAAGAATAAAAACTCCTGAAATGATTAAAACAATACTAATGAATTTTTTAATTAATAGAATGTTTTTTGGGTTTAATTTATTTCTTAATTGTTTGGCAGCTATAATTTTAAAAATATCTGTAATAAAATAGGTTATCACCATTGTAGCTAAAAAAGTAAACATTCTTGTAGGATCTAATTTTAATCGTGGTCCAATTGTAATTAAAATTAATAACCAATATCCAAGTACGCCAACATTAATAAAATTTAAAAAAAATCCCTTGATAAATAAAGAGAAATAGTTATTTTTAGCTAACTCTGTTGGATCCTCTTCATCAATATTTTTCTCTGATTTTTTGTTTTTTATTAGTGTAATAATTCCATAAGTTAACATCACTAAGCCTCCAAAAATAAATAAAGCAGGATCATCTTTAATACTTTCAATCAATCTATAACTACTAAAATAAGCAATTAAAATAAAGATAACATCGGCTAAAACAACACCTAAATTAAATACTATTGCTGCTTTAAATCCTTTTATAACACTAGTTTCCAGTAATACAAAGAATACTGGTCCAATCATAAAACTTAAAATAAACCCTGGAAGAATAGCAGCGGCAATATCCTGTAACATATTTATTTTTTAATGTGAAATTATGTTGCAAATTAGCATTTAAAAACTAAAAACTAAAATAAATCTACTTTGCTTCTTCAATACTTCCTCCTGCAATTACTTTCTGATTGATTTGTTTTGGTTTACCATAAATTAAAATATCTCCACCCGCACGAACTTTAGCATCCACTAAATCAGTAGCAAAGACATCTGCTTCTCCACCTGCATTGGAAGTGATAACAGTTTGATTTGTAATTAATTTTTTGGCTTCATATTTTCCACCAGAATTGACTAAAACATCTTGATTGGTAGCTTTTCCTTCTAGAGAGATAGAAGAACCATTTGCTACTCTAGCCTTTAATTTATCAACCTCTAATTTTATTTTAATTTGAGATCCTTCTTTAGAAATGATGTCAAAAGAAGTAGATTTTATAGTAGCTTCACTAGCAATTCTAGAACCTTCATTTGCTTCTACTGCATCAATTTTTTTGTAATATACCGTTGCTGAAATATTATCTCCTTTTAAAAGTTTAGTTAGCGGCATTCTTATTTTTAACTCCTCATTTTTATTTACTAATTCAACATCATTTGAACCAGCACCATTTAAAACTACTTTATTTTCAGAAGCAGGAATTAAGGTAACATCTATTTGATCAAAAGAGGTTACTTTACTAAAATCTGCTACTTTCTTTTCAACTTGTGCAAATGTTATTGAACTGATACAAAATAAAAAATAAACTATCTTTTTCATTATAATTTTTTTAAATATATTTACTATTCTCTTTTCTAATCATTTTTTCTGATAAAATGAAAATCCAATTGTTTTTTCACTAAATCAGCATTCTTTACTTTAACGTAAACTTCGTCTCCTAATTGTAATAATTGCTTAGAAATTTCTCCCACTAATGCATATTGTTTTTCATCAAACGTGTAATAATCATCTTTAATCTCACGAATTCTACAAATTCCTTCACATTTATTAGAAATAATTTCTACATAAATTCCCCATTCGGTAACACCAGAAATAACGCCAAGAAACTCTTCATCTTTGTGATCTTGCATGTATTTAATTTGCATGTATTTAATAGAATCACGTTCAGCATTAGTTGCTAAACTTTCCATGTTTGACGAATGTTCACATTTTTCTTCAAATACATCAGCATCAACGCTTTTTCCACCATCTAAATAATATTGAAGTAAACGATGTACCATTACATCCGGATAACGTCTAATAGGTGATGTAAAATGGCTATAGAAATCAAATGCTAATCCATAGTGACCAATATTTTCTGTTGAATATTTAGCTTTACTCATTGTTCGGATGGCTAAAGTGTCAATTAAATTTTGTTCCTTCTTTCCATTAACATCTTCCATCAATTTATTCAATGATTTAGAAATGTCTTTTTTATCACGTAAATCGATTTTATAACCAAATTTAGAAATCAAGGCTTGCATCGCAAAAAGCTTGTCTTCATTAGGTTCATCGTGAATTCTATAGATAAAGGTTTTCTTTTGTTTTCCAATATATTCGGCTACTTTTCTATTAGCTAGAAGCATAAATTCTTCAATTAAATGATTGGCATCTTTAGATACTTTAAAATATACTCCTTCAGGTTCTCCTTTCTCATCTAAATTGAATTTTACTTCTACTTTATCAAAAGAAATAGCTCCATTATTCATACGATTTCTTCGAAGAATTTTAGCTAATTCATCTAGTTTTAAAGTAGCTTCTTTAATTGCATCGGAAGCTGTATACTCTTTTCCAGTTAATGAAATTTCAGCTGGAATTATAGAAGATTTAGTTTCAATAATAACTTGTGCTTCTTCATAAGCAAAACGCTGGTCGGAATTGATAACCGTTCTACCAAACCACTGATTTAAAACCGTGGCTTTATTATCGATTTCAAAAATAGCTGAAAATGTATATTTTTCTTCATTCGGACGAAGCGAACAAGCAAAATTAGATAATACTTCAGGTAACATAGGTACAACTCTATCTACTAGATAAACAGAAGTACCTCTATTGAATGCTTCATCATCTAAAATAGTTCCTTCTTGCAAATAATGTGATACATCGGCAATGTGAATTCCAATTTCATAATTTCCGTTTTCTAATTTTTTAAATGATAACGCATCATCAAAATCTTTAGCATCTTTAGGATCAATAGTATACGTCAATGTATCGCGCATATCACGACGTTTGGCTATTTCTTCTGGATGAATAGCTGTATCTATTTTTTGAGCAAAAACTTCAACTTCTACTGGAAAATCATAAGGCAGCCCATATTCCGCTAGAATAGCATGAATTTCAGTATCGTGTTCTCCAGGTTTTCCTAAAACTTTAATAACCGAACCAAATGGCGAATCGGCTTTCTTTGGCCAATCTTCAATTTTTACCACCACCACGTCACCTTGTTCGGCTCCGTTGTATTTATCTTTTGGAATAAAAATATCGGTGTACATTTTAGCATTAGCAGTAGTTACAAAAGCAAAATTCTTTTGAATATCAATTACACCGACAAATTCTGATTTAGCTCTTTCTAATATTTCAATTACTTCACCTTCAGGTTTTTTGCCACGACGACGGTTGTAAACATATACCTTAACTTTATCTTTATCTAAAGCGTGATTCAAATTATTTGTTGGAATAAATACATCATCTTCAAAATCTTCACAAATAAAATAGGCGGTTCTTCTTGAAGTCATATCAATTTTTCCTTCGTAATAATCTTGACTTACTGCTTTGACTAAATATTTTCCAGGTTCACTTTCAATAATCACTTTTTGAGAAGAAAGAATTTTTAAATCTTTAATAATTTCGTTTCTACTTTTAGTATCGTTTAATTCAAGAATAGCACATATTTGCTTATAATTGAAAGGTTTATTTGCATTTTGTGATAGTATTTTTAAAATCTTTTCAGAGAAAGTTTTCTCTTTTTTTCCAAACTTTTTTGGGAATTTACTCATAATTCATTTTTATAAAGTTTAAAATTAGTGAATAGTAATTAGTAATTAGTGATAAGTGATAAGATTTATCGAAAATATAACTTTTGTATCTTTATAAAAAAATAAAATATAAGAATTTATTACAGTTGCAACTTTTTATTTTCCTCACGAAATTATTGTTATAAAATCAATTTTAGAAAATGAAAGAATTCCTTACTTATTTCAAAACGAAAATCTAATTGGTATTAATCCATTAGCAACAATTGCCTATGGCAGAATAAATCTCAAAGTTCATCCAAATGATATTGAAAAAGTAAAAGATATTTTCGATAACTTAAATACTAATTTAGAAATAGTTTAAAATCTATATTCTTTTCTCTTTATTTTATTTTCTAAAAATTGAAAGTTTTCAACATCTATTAAAAACAACAAAAAGAAAATTTAAATTTAAATTAATTTATAATGGTTATTATAGCATGTTAATTTGTACAATAACTTTAAATTTTAAAGGGTTCTTTTTAAGTTATTCTTTTTTATACCGATTTATCAACACAGTTTTAAAATAGTAAGAAGCTCATTTTTAATTAAAAATTAAAATTAATCAACAGTTGTTAACAAGTGAAAAAAGCACCTTTTTGTAAATAACTTTACTTATTAATTTGTGTTAAAAAACTATGTATTTGTATTGATAACTTTTCTAAAAAAAGACCAAACTAAATTTGATATTCTAGATTCAATTTTTGATTACAAATTATACTAATACCACCAAAAAAAACTTCTACTTTTCTATACTAAGTTGTTAACATAAGTTGTTAATTTAAAGTTAACTGAATATCAATGAATTGTAAATTACTATTAACAATAATAAATATTAACATTTGATTTAATTTAAATATGATGATTTTCAATTACTTATAAATTATATAAAAATTTAAATTTTATAAAAATCAAAACGAAATACTCGTTAGAATGTCTAATTTTGTTTCCACAACTACAATTTTAAAATAACTATGAAAATATCAATCGGAAATGACCACGCAGGACCAGATTATAAAAAGGCTATAGTTGCTTTTTTAACATCAAAAGGACATGAAGTTATTAATCACGGAACAGATGCTTTTGACAGCGTAGATTATCCCGATTTTGGTCATCCTGTTGCAATAGATGTCGAATCTGCAAATGCTGACTTAGGAATAGTTATTTGTGGTTCTGGAAACGGAATAGCGATGACTGTTAATAAACATCAAGGTATTCGTGCAGCATTGTGTTGGACCAAAGAAATTTCGGCGCTTGCGCGCCAACACAACAATGCTAATGTAGTAAGTATTCCTGCACGATTTACTTCTATTCAACAAGCTGTTGAAATTGTCGAGACTTTTTTAAATACGGAGTTTGAGGGTGGAAGACACCAAAATAGAGTTAATAAAATAAATTGTTAGTATTTTGGGACATAATCATTCACATTCACACGTGCATCACCATCATCACGAAGTAAAAGGGAAAAATTTAGTTTTCTCTATTATACTGAACCTTACCATAACAATTGCACAATTGATAGGAGGAATAATATCAGGGAGTTTAGCCTTAATTTCGGATGCCTTACACAATTTTTCAGATGTACTTTCACTTGGATTTAGCTTAGTAGCTCATAATATCTCTCACAAAAAAGCCACTGAAGATCAAACATTTGGTTACAAAAGAGCCGAGTTAATTGCGGCTTTTGTAAATGCATTGGCTTTAATAGTAGTAGCATTATTTTTAATGTATGGAGCAATAGAACGTTTTTATAATGCTCATACCATAAAACCAGATTTAGTAATTTGGTTGTCCCTACTTGGAATTGTGGTTAATGGAAGTTCGGTTTTATTGTTACAAAAAGATGCTGCACATAACATTAATATGAAATCGGCTTATTTGCATTTATTAACCGACATGATGGCTTCGGTTGCCGTTTTAATTGGCGGATTATTGATGAAATATTTTGGTTGGAATTGGGTTGATAGTGTTCTTACTATTTTAATTGGAATATATCTTATTGTGGTTGGTTATGATTTATTGAAAACCTCAACTAAAATGTTGATGTTGTTTACTCCAGAAGACATAGATATTAAAGAGATTATCAAAGAAGTTCATCAATTACCGGGGACTGGAAATCTTCATCACATCCATGTTTGGCATCTTAATGATGATGAAGTGCATCTTGAAGCACATTTAGAATGTTCGGAAGATATAAAAATGAGTGAATTTGATGATTTACTTCATAAAATAGAGGCTGTTCTTTTAGAGAAATTCAATATTAATCATATTACTATTCAGCCAGAATTTAAGAAAGAAGATTCAAAAGAAACTATTGTTCAAGATTGATAAAACCAATTTCTGAACCAATTCAGCATAAAATGACCAACATAAATTTCATTCAAAGCCAAGTCAATGCGACCCCAAAAAGCATTAGTGCCACCTTACAATTACTTTCTGAAGATTGTACCATTCCATTTATTTCTAGGTATAGAAAAGATCAAACTGGGAATTTAGATGAAGTTGTAATTGAACAAATTGCCAAACTTTCTAAACAATATGATGAAATCGTAAAAAGAAAGGAAAGCATTCTTAAAACGATTGAAGAACAAGGTCAGCTTTCGCCGGAATTAAAAGCAAAAATTGAAAAAAGTTTTGATTTGCAGGAGATAGAAGATTTGTATTTGCCTTATAAAAAGAAGAAAAAGACAAAAGCCGACATAGCTCGTGAAAAAGGATTAGAACCTTTGGCGAAAATAATAATGGCACAAGGCAAAGAGGATATTGATTTCATTTCTTCAAACTATTTGAATAAAAATGTAATAAACGAAGACGAAGCTTTGCAAGGTGCTAGAGATATTGTTGCCGAATGGATAAATGAAAACATTTATATTCGAAAAAATCTTCGTCGTCTGTTTCAACGAAAAGCTATAATTACTACTAAAGTTTCTAAAACAAAAAAAGAG
>TBL_comb47_HYPODRAFT_10004496_pt1 | contig 16006 bp, 12 predicted proteins | sample TroBogypolimnion_40_FD_10682 | JGI IMG/M metagenome (IMG submission 10682)
CGTGGCGGGCACGACGGGTGAAATCATCGCCAAAGCCGGGGTGGCCGATGAAAGTATTCTCACCGCGACAGTGGATCTTGCCGCCGTGAATGGCACCCGCACGCATTGGCCGTTTCTGCGCGACCGACGCATTGATGCTTACTCCGAGTTGTCGAAGCGTTGGATAGATTAACGCAAGGGCGGTGAAATAATGTGTAGTCTGTCGAGGTGGGAATTTTGACTAAAAACTGCTTCGGACACCCCGCCGCAATCCCGTGCCGGCTATCAAAGACTCCTTGAAGCGTCGCGGTTTTGTGTGCAAAATCCGCGCTCGTCGTTTTTAATTTTATATGATTTACGAGTTGAGCAGTTTGCGCCGAACCATCCCTGACGCAATTTGGCGTTGGTTGAGTTTGGTGTTCTGCTTTTGGTTGAATGCCTACGTTCATGAAATCGACTGTTTCGCAGTATGAAAAACCTCTGGCGCAGCGGGCTGGTGTTCACGGCGATGAGCTTTCTCACGCTGATCATTCATTATGGATTTCAAATTATCGTCAGCCCGCAACTAGGTGGGAGTGACGGGGAATTTGGTCTGGTGTTAGCCACTCTGGTGCTCATTAATTTTTTGGGATTGCCGCAACAAATTGCCTCGCAGGCCATCACTCATTACATCGCTCGGTTTCATTTCAGCGGGGAGGATGCGCGATTGCACGGTTTGCTGGCCGGTTGCCGGAAATTTCTGCTGCACGTCACCATTGCCGGTTCCATCCTCGCCATTCTCCTGATCAAGCCAGTGGGAGATTACTTCAATCTTCCGCGTTTGAGTCTCACCATGGTTTCGCTGGTCTGTGTTTTAGCCGGACTTTGGGCCGCCTATCTAACGGCGCTTTGTTCGGGGTTGGGCTGGTTTAAGCGGCTCGCACTGATCGGTTTTTTGGCAGCGGTATTGCGGGTGTTGTTCGGTTTTTTTACCACTCGCATTTGGCCGCTCGCAGAATTGGCCGTTGCGGCTTCGCTTGTAATGATTTTGGCGAATCTCGTGTTATTCTTTTGGAAAAAAGAGTTTCCGCGCCGAACGGAAAAATCCATTTCACCGTGGACTCCGGAGTTCAAACAGTTTCTCATCGTGAGCGCGGCGTGGGCGATTGGATCCAATCTGTTCGCACAAGGAGATTTGCTGGTGGCCAAAAAATATTTCTCCAAAACCGAGTTGGATGCCTACGCTTCTGCTGGTTTACTGGCCCGCGCCTTGACCACTGCCGCCGGTCCGCTGCTGACCGTTTTATTCACCTACCGTTCTAGCCGTCCGCACGGTGATGCGCTCGCCGAGCAACTCAAATTGATGGGATTTTATGCCGCGAGCCTCGTGGGCGGCGCGCTTTGCCTTTACTGCCTGCGCGGGTTTTGCCTGCAATTGTTACATCGCAACACCCCGGAAGCTGCCGACATGATCGGGCGTTTTGCCAACACGATGGTCTGGGTGGGACTATTGCAGGCGCTGGGCACTTGGTCGCTTGCCAGTCGGTGGATAAAAATATCACTACTCTACGGTGGCCTTGGAATCGTTTATTGGCTGGCGCTGTTTTTGTTGGGCCGCTCGCCGGTAAACATGTTGCACGTCATGCCGCTGGCGGCTGGTCTGGCGTTCGGAATTTTATTTATCGTCTGGGTGGTGGCCATGCGCACTCACCAAATCAGCGCGCCCGAGCAAACGTGATTTGATTTCGCCGCCGCGCGCGGCAATACTGCCACCATGCCGTCCGAAGTTACCCAATGGCCGCGAGTCAGTTTCATCATCCCGACGCTTAATGCCGAGGCGATTTTGGAAAATTGTCTGGCGTCCATTGCCCGGCAAACGTATCCGCGCGGTTACTATGAAATCATTCTAGCGGATGCCCACTCCACCGACCGGACCCGTGAGATAGCCCAAAAATTTGGCGCCATCGTGTTGGATGACAACGGCAAAAACATGGAGGAAGGCAAGCGCTTGGCTCTGCGCCACGCAACTGGGGAATACATTGTCTTTGTGGACGCGGACAACGAAATTACGCACGCAGATTACATTGAATTAGCCGTGCGTTCGCTCGCCGCCCAACCGCAGGCGCTGGGGGTGGAAAGCTACTATTTGCCGTCGCCGAAGATGACTTCTTTTTGTGCGTACATCACCCATCGCTTGCACATCAGCGATCCCATCGCGTGGTTGATGAGCGCCAATCCTATTTGTATTGAACGCGTTGGCGAAACGGAACGCTGGACGCTGCCGGCGAATTCCTTCTCGTATCCGCTTGGCGCCAATGGCTTTGTTTTCCGCCGCGCCGACTTGGAATCGGTGCAGGCGGATGAAAAATTTCAGGACACGCACATCGCGTTATTCCTGATGAAAAAAGGCCGGCGCGAATGGCTGCGCATCCGTGGTCGCGGCGTCCACCATTATTATATTCAATCGTTGGCCTTGTTTGTGCAAAAACGCCGCCGCGCCACGGTGCATTTTTTGCGGGTGCAGGAAGAAATGCCGGTGAATTGGATGAAAGAAAGTCCCCCGGTGCCGCTCTGGCTGGCGGCGGTTTATTGCGTTACATTTTTCGGTCCGGCGTATCACACCCTGCGCGGGCTGGTGCGCGACCGCGATGCTGCTTGGTTGTGGCACCTGCCGACTTGTCTTGGCAGCGTGGCTGGCAATGCGTGGGGCGTCTGGACTTACCGTGCGCGGCGCGGCGAAAAAAATCTGGTCGCCAAGTTGAAACCTCGGCAAACTTTGAAATAAATGGAAAACCGGATTGAACGTTTTGGTCGCAACGACGGCCAACCGCTCGTGAGCATCGTGGTGCTCAACTGTAATGGCGTGACCTGGTTGCCGAGATGTTTCGCTTCACTCAAAAGCCAAACCATTGCCACGCAGATCGAAACGATTTTGGTGGATAACAATTCCTCCGACGACTCAGTGGCCGTGGCACGGCGGTGTTTGGCGGATTTTCCCTCGGCCTGTATGGTTCGGAATGCGGAAAATCTCGGGTTTTGTGAAGGCAACAATTCCGGCGCTCGTGTTGCGTCCGGGCGCTGGTTGTTGTTTTTGAACAACGACACCTGGCTCGAAAATGACTGCATGGAAAAACTGGTCGCCGGCACGGAAAAACTCGGAGCCGCCGCCGCCACGCCGTTGGTCCTGAATTATCCGGATCAATCCTATCAGGATTTCGGTTTCTACGGCTTTGATTTTTTTGGACTCCCCAGCCCGTCGGCGATCGCGACGCACACGCGCGAAATATTTATCGCCGGCGGCTGTTCCTATTTAATCCGCGCCGATGTATTTCGCCAGGTGGGCTTGTTTGACGCTGATTATTTCATTTATTCCGACGATGCCGATTTGTCTTGGCGCGTCTGGATCGCCGGCTACCAAGTCGCTGGTATTCACGAGGCAAAACTGCACCATCGCGGCGCGGCGGGAGTAAATCCGCAGGGCGGTATCGAGACCGTGGAATTTCGCACGAACGACCGGAAACGCTTTTTGACGAACCGCAACTGCCTGTTGACCTTGCTCAAAAACGGCCAGCATTTACTGCTGCTGCTGGCAGTTCCTTTGATCGGCTTGCTCTTTTTAGAATCGCTCGTCGGCGCTCTGCTGCTGCGACGCTGGTCGTTCGTGAAGGCTAGTTTCTGGAATGTGCTGTGCGACTGCTGGCGGATGCGCGGTCACGTTTTGCGAGAGCGACAGCGAGTTGCCGGTTTCCGACGCCACTCCGATTTTTGGATGCTGCGTTTTTTCAAGCTGCGACTGAATCGCTGGGACGAAGTAAAACGGACAATAAAATTTGGTCCACCGCGCGTGGATGCCAAATAATGAATAAGTGAATTTTAGGCGTAGTGAATAGGCCGACAGTCAATCCGCTGCTAGGGCATAATTGCAAAGCAAAACCCCAGTTGACCTTGCGATCAACTGGGATTTTTGAACGGTACAAAATGAAATTGCGAGATTAGCTTTCGGCCAATTTCGCCCAGGAAGGAGGCAAATTTTTTCTGACTTCAATGGCCTTGAACGCCTGACCTTGCCGCGCGCCGACTTGTTTGGCCCAGACGGCCATCTGGTTCACGCCGGCTTCCAACGACACATTTTTGATGAGGTCGTGAAAATACTGATGAACTTTTTCGTGGGCCGAGTAGGCATGGACCACTTCATTGCGGGCTTCGAGATGTTTGATCTGCGGCGGCACACCCATCGCCTTGGCCACGACATTCGCCAACTCCGCCACGGAATACGGCTTGTCGGCACCGACGTTGAAAACTTGATTGTAACACGCCGGTCGCGCGATGCTCGCGGCGATGACGGGAGCGACATCATCAATGTAGCTGAATGCCCGGGTCTGCGTGCCGTCGCCGAAAATCGTCATCGGCTGGCCCTGCATGATTTGGTTCATGAAAATACCGATGACATTGCGGTAGCGGTCGCCGAGATTCTGGTTGGAGCCGTAAACATTGTGCGGGCGGAAAATGACGTGGTTCAGTCCAAACATTTCGTGGGCTTCCTTCAGGTCCAGTTCCACTGCGTATTTGGCGATGCCGTAGGGATCTTCCGGTTGCGGCACGGTGGTTTCGGTCATCGGCAACTGATTGCGACCGTACACGGCGATGGACGAGGTGAAGACGAAACATTTCACCGTGCCCGTGTTCACAGCCGCGTTGATGAGGTTGACGCTACCGAGCAGGTTATTGGTGTAGTTGAACCGCTTGATGAAATGGCTCAAGCCTTCGGCGGCGTAGGCGGCCAGATGAAAAACATAATCAAACCGGTGCTCGGCAAACAGCTGGTCCACCAAGGCCACATCGTTGATCGAGCCGTTCACAAACGAGACGCCGGCGGGCACATGGTCCACAAAACCGCCGCTTAAATCATCCAAGCCCACGACAACATTTCCGGCACGCACCAAGTGCGCGGCGACGTGCGAACCGATAAAACCGGCGACGCCGGTGACCAAAATCTTTGAACTCATGCGCAAAATTTAGGCAAGTCGGTCGGGCGTGGCGATTCTTTTTTCAAACGATTTTGCCGTGCCTGTGTCTTGACACTAATGCCAAGCATAATCAAGATGGCAGTTTGCCGACCGACCATAATCATGAACCCATCGAAGAAACATCCACTGGCAACTAAATCCTGCTTGGTGGCTGCCGCGTTGCTATTACTCGTCCTGACGCTTTTGTTCTGGCGCAGCTTCACGCCGGACTATGTGCACTTTTCCAATGACGGGCCGCTTGGCCAGCAGAATTCGGCCTATTTGAAAATGCCGGCGGGCATGACCGGCATGTGGGGCGACTTGAATTTCCTCGGCAGCAACGGCGGCGCCTATTCGCCGAGCCTGTCCGCTTTTTTACATGTGCTGCTCAATCCGGTGCTCTTCGCGAAATTTAATCCGGTGGTGGCGCTGTTTCTTCTCGGGCTGGCGGCGTGGACATTTTTTCGGCAACTCAAGCTGACCCCGCAAGCCGCGATGCTCGGTGGGTTGGCCGCGATGCTGAATTCAACTTTCTTTTCTGGCGCTTGCTGGGGCGTGGCCGGACAGGAAGTTGCCTTCGCGATGGATTTTTTTGCGCTGGCGCTGATTGTAGGCAGCACGCCGGAAATACCCGCCCTGATCCGCTGGCTGCGGTTGGCCTTGGCCGGACTTTGCGTCGGCATCAACGTCATGGAAGCGGCCGATATTGGCGCATTATTCAGTTTGCTCATCGCTGCATTTGTGTTTGTCAAAGCGCTGGCGGAATCGCGGGACGCGCTGGCAAAACGCTTTGTGCGCGGCGTTGGCCAAGTGGCGATCGTGGCTGTCTTTGCCGGTTATATCGCTTTGCAAACGGTGCAATCGCTGGTCAGCACGCAGATTCAAGGCGTCGCCGGCACCACACAAGATGCAGAAACCAAAGGCCAACATTGGGATTTTGCAACGCAATGGAGTTTGCCGAAAATGGAAACATTTGCCCTCATCGTTCCGGGCTTGTTCGGCTATAAAATGGACACGCCAAAGGATATGGCGCCGTCTTTGCAGGATAGTTATCGCAGCGGCATTTATTGGGGCGGCGTCGGTCGCGATCCGGGATTGAATCGCTTTCTGGATGCGGGCGGGCAGGGGACCGCGCCGTCGGGCTTCATGCGTTTTACCGGCGGCGGCAATTATTGCGGCATTCTCGTGCTGCTTATCGCCGGCTGGGTGGTCGCACAGTCCGGGCAGCGAAAAACGAGCGTGTTTTCGGAAACGGAAAAACGTCTCATCTGGTTCTGGACCTTTATCGCGGCCATTTCGCTGCCCATTGCCTGGGGCCGGTTCGCGCCGGGGTCGCATTCCAGCGATGATTTTTTGTTTTACGCCTTTCTCTACAAGCTGCCGTATTTTTCCACCATCCGGAATCCGACCAAATTTCTGTTCTTCCTCTCTTGGGCGGTGGTGATTTTGTTTGGATACGGCGTGCATGCATTGAATCGTCGTTATCTCAACGAAACGGCCCCCGCCGCCGGTGGCTTGGATTCGCAGTTGAAAATTTGGTGGGCCAAAGTCAGTGATTTCGACCGTAAATGGACTTACGCCTCCGTCGGCTTGCTGGGCGCTGGCGTTTTTGCGTGGCTGATTTATTCCGGGCAAAAAGCCGAGGTAATTCAATATTTGCAGAAGGTCGGTTTTCCGGACACTGATCCCACCCACGAAAATTCCGCCGCCAGCATCGTGGCTTTCAGTCTGGGGCAACTCGGTTGGTTTTTGCTGTTTCTTGCCGGCGCAGTTGCGCTGCTGCTCGCTGTCATCGCCGGTTATTTTAACGGCCCACGGGCTCGTACCGGCGCGCTCTTGCTGGGCGGATTTTTAATTCTGGATCTGGGCCGCGCCAATCTGCCGTGGGTGGTCCATTGGGATTACAAACAAAAATACGAAGTCGGCTCGCTCAATCCCGTCGTGGATTTTCTGGCGAAAAATCCGAACGAACATCGCGTCGCCTATGGCGTGCCATGGCCGTTGTCCACGCCGTCGCAGTTCGAATGGTTCGATCAGCTCTACAAAATTGAGTGGATGCAGCATCACTTTCCGTTTTACAACGTGCAGAGCTTGGATCTCGTCCAGATGCCGCGCATGCCGGAGGATATGAAGGCATTTGAGGACGAGTTAAGAATCCGGATTCGTCCCAACGCTGCCGGCAGTGGCTACGAAATTGATCCGGCCACGTTTCCACTCGCGGGCCGCCGCTGGCAATTGACCAATACTCGTTACCTGCTCGCCCCGGCAGGCTTTCTGGAAATGATGAACCAGCAGATTGATCCTCTCCAGCGTCGCTTCCGATTTGTTAGCAGATTTGAAATTGTGCCAAAGGCGGGGATTGCAATTCCTTACGGAATTTCACGTGAAGAATATTCGAGGTATTTGCCACTGGAACGAGATACCGCTGAAATCAATCCCGATGGTCGCTACGCGCTGATTGAATTCACCGGCGCCTTGCCGCGCGTCAAGCTTTACCCCAGTTGGCAGGTGAGCACCAATGATGTCGCCAATTTGAAGACGCTCGCCGACCTCAGTTTTGATCCGGAAAAAACTGTGCTCGTTTCCACGCCCGCCAAGAACCTGCCCACCAGCGCGACCAATGCCAGCGGCGGCAGCGTCGAATTCAAGAGTTATTCCACCAAGGACATCGTCTTTGCCGCCAACGCTGCTGCGCCGTCCGTGTTGTTGCTGAATGACAAATACGACGCCAACTGGAGCGTCACCGTGGACGGTCAGCCGGCGGATTTGCTGCGTTGCAATTTTCTGATGCGCGGTGTTTTTGTCCCGACCGGCCAACACACGGTGGAATTTAAATTCAGCATGCCGCACAAGCCGCTGTATATCACCTTGAGCGCATGGGCCATCGGGCTGGCGATGTGCGGAATGCTGTTCTGGAACCGCCGGTCGTCGGCGACAAACTAATCCGGTTTATTCACGCGCCACCCGCCAACGTCGCCGGCAGCCTGCTCATCCAACTCGCCACCATTCTGGCGCCGTTGGATTTGGCCGCGCTTTTTCCCGTCGCCCAGCCGCTCGAAGTGGAACTCGGCTGCGGGGATGCTTCGTTTCTGGCAGAATATGCCCGGACCAATCCGCAAAAAAATTTCCTCGGCGTCGAGCGGCTGCTCGGCCGGCTTCAGAAGCTGGATAAAAAAGGTCGCCGGCTGGGACTGCAAAACACGCGCGGCTTGCGCATTGAATCCGCTTATTTTTTGCAATACCTCCTGCCACGGCACGCGGCGGCGGCGGTGCATGTTTATTTTCCCGATCCGTGGCCAAAACTCAAACACCGGCGGCACCGGCTCATCGGCGAACATTTTCCCGCGCTGGCTCAGGCGGCGCTCGTGGCCGGCGGCACGGTTTTTCTGCGGACGGATGACACGGATTATTTTCAGCAAATGAATGAAGTTTTTGGGGCGGCAAAATTTTTTGCCCCGGTCGCCACGCCGGCGGCGCTGGCGGCGATCACCACGGATTTCGAGCGCGATTTCAATGCGCAGGGAATTCCCACCTTGCGCGCCGCATATCGCCGCTGCGATTAGTGCCTTTGAGCCACGCTTCGCTCGCAGTTCAAACGTCAATCACCGGTCCATCACCGCCGCCCGGTGGTTTGGGCGGTCCCGGCGGCTTGCGAGAGGCGGTCGTGACGCGCGCTGTGCCGGTCAAAACATTTAAGGCGATGGTCACAATGCTGATGATCAGGGCGCCGAGAAAAGCGTGACCGAAACTATCCACTTCAAATCGCGGCGCGAGCAGCGCGCCGACCAGCGAGAGCAGCAACGCGTTGATGACGAGCGTGAACAGGCCGAGCGTGAAAATGAGCAGCGGCAACGCGATGAGCATCAAAATTGGGCGGACGAAGGCATTCAAAATGCCGAGCAACAACGAGGCGAGCAGCAGGTCGGGCTTGGAGGCGTAATGGATGTGGCCGTGCAGAATCATCACCGCCAGCGCGACTGCGAGCGTGTTGATGATCCAGCTTTGCAGGAAACGAACGAGTTTTTTGGAACCGGGCTGCATGGCCATTGTTGCTGCCGGCAAGTTGCGGTAATTGGCTCGGAAAAACAAGGCGCGATTTTGGTGGCGTCGCGGGCGCGTTCGCGGCAAATTTCTCCAACCCATGAAATCCGTGTTGACTGCCATCCTGCTGTTGCCGGCGATGCTGACGTTCGGTGCCGGGGTGATCGCGCCGGGCGCGAAATTGGAAAAACTCGCCGGCGGCTTCAAATTCACCGAGGGACCGACGTGCGATGCGCGCGGCAATGTTTTTTTCACCGACCAGCCGAACGATCGCATTTGGGAATGGAGCGTGACCGGAAAACTATCGTTGTTTTTGGAACCGGCCGGCCGCGCCAACGGCATGTATTTTGATGCGCAGGGAAATCTGCTCGTTTGTGCCGAGGCGCGCAATGAACTGTGGCGGATCGCGCCGGACAAAACTGTGACGGTGCTGGCGACAAATTTTTCCGGGCGCAGGTTCAACGGGCCGAACGACGTGTGGATCGCGCCGTCCGGCGCGAGTTATTTCACCGACCCGTTTTACCGGCGCGCCTGGGGCGACGCGACGGCGGTGCGCGTGGCGGGCGAAAATGTTTTTTTTCTGGCGGCGGACCGCAAAGAGTTACGCGCGGTCGCTACGGATTTGAAAAAGCCAAACGGCATCACCGGCACGCCGGATGGCAAGACGCTTTTCGTCGCTGACATCCGCGCCAACCAGACGTGGCGTTACGATATTTTGCCGGATGGCGGACTGACTAACAAATCGCTCTTTTGCGCGAAGGGTTCGGACGGGATGACCATTGATGCGGCGGGTAATTTGTACCTGTGCGCCACCGGTGCGACGAACGGCGTGAGCGTGTTTGATCCGGCCGGGAATTTGATTGATCACATCGCGGTGCCGGAGCAGTGGTCGGCCAACGTCAGTTTTGGCGGGGCGGACCACCAAACGCTCTTCATCACGGCGAGCGAATCGTTGTACGCCATCCGTTTGCGCGTGCCGGGTGCCAATCGAGCCAAGTAGTGAATGGGGCCAAATTTGAAAAAACTTGTTGCCTTTTGCAGGTTTTGCCCTTAAATAACCCTCCGTCAAAGGTTCAAGTCCGCCACGACTGGCGCGGCGGGCGTTTTCCAAAGTTCACTTTTCCAACAATTTTTCGGAAGGGTTTCAGCCTTTGCACACAATATTTTTATGAGCGATACGCAACCGAACGGTGATAAGCCGAACCCCAACTATGGTTCCGGTTATCTGGAGATTTCCGAAAAAGGCTTTGGGTTTTTGCGCACCGCGCAGAACCATTTTCATCCGAAGCCTTCGGACATCTTTGTCACGCCGGATACGATCCGCCGGAGTTTTCTCCGCGAAGGCAGCTTCATTGAGGGACCGACGCAGCCGCCGCATCGCGGCACCAGCCCGCAGTTGCGCTCGGTGGACAAGGTCAACTCGATGGCGTTTCAGGATTACACCAAGGCTGTCCGTTTTGAAAACCTGACGAGCATTGACCCGGTGGAAAAATTCAAGCTGGAGACCACGCCGGAATTGATCGAGACGCGCGTCATTGACCTCGTCACGCCCATTGGCAAAGGCACGCGCGGCATCATCGTCGCCCCGCCGCGCACCGGTAAGACCACCATTCTCAAACAAATCTGCAACGCCATTACGACGAACCATCCGGAAGTGCACGCAATGGTGCTGCTCATTGACGAACGCCCCGAAGAAGTAACGGACTTCCAGCGCTCGGTGCAAGCCGAAGTCGTCGCGTCGTCCAACGACATGGATTTGGAAACGCACGTTCGCCTTTCGCGTTTCATGATCGAGCGCTGCCGCCGCATTGTGGAATCCGGCAAGGATGTTTTTGTGTTGCTCGATTCATTGACGCGCGTCGCTCGCGCTTACAACAGTGTTCACGGCGGCAGCGGTCGGACGATGACCGGCGGTGTGGATGCTCGCGCGTTGGAAATTCCGCGCAAGATGTTCGCCTCCGCACGCAAAATCGAGAACGGCGGTTCGCTGACGATTCTCGCAACGGCGTTGGTGGATACGGGCAGCCGTATGGATGAATTAATTTTTCAGGAATTCAAGGGCACGGGCAACATGGAGTTGATTCTTGATCGCAAGCTGTCCGACCGCCGGCTTTATCCTGCGCTGGACATTCCGAAATCCGGCACGCGCAAGGAAGAAAAACTTTTCCCGGCCAAAAATCTCGATGCTATCCGCAAATTGCGCCGCACGATGGTGGATTTGAATCCCATCGAGGCGATGGAAACGCTCACGGCCGCGCTAAAGAAATTCAAAACGAACGACGAGTTTCTGGCGAAGATGGAAAAAGGTTCCTGAGCGGTGCGCGGCGGAATCGTTTGCCCGGCGACCGATGAAACGGAACAACGATTCAATGGAAACCAAGCAGTCGCACGCGCGGCTGCCGCTGGAGCGCATGTTGCGGATTCATCAGGCCTTGCAGGCCGGCAAATTTCCCAACGCCAGCCGGATCGCCCGCGAGATTGAGGTTTCCACCAAGACGATTCACCGCGACATCGAGTTCATGCGCGACCGGCTGAATCTGCCGATTGAATTCGACTATTTTCACAAAGGTTTTTACTACACTGCCGAGGTCAGCGCATTTCCCACGATGCAAATTACCGAGGGCGAAATCTTCGCCCTCGTCGTCGCAGAAAAAGCCCTGCAACAATATCGCGGCACCAGTTTCGAGAAACCGCTGCTCTCCGCCATTCGCAAAATGGAGCAGGCGCTGCCGGACACCATCTCGCTGAATTTGGCGGACATCGAGCAGACGATTTCCTTTCGTACTCGCGCGGAGCCGATTCTCAATCTCCAGATTTTTGACGCACTCGCCAAAGCCGTCGCGCAGCGGCAGCAGTTGGTGCTGCAATATCGCAAACCCGGCCAGCCGGTCGAGCCGCGCCTCGTGGACGCATATCATTTGGCGAACATTAATGGCGAATGGTTTTTATTCGCCTACGATCATGCGCGGAAAGACTTGCGAACCTTTGTGCCGGCGCGCATTCAATCAGCCAAGCCGACGGGGAAAATTTTCCAGCGGACGGAAAAGTTTTCGCTCGAAAAACGACTGCGTGACAGTTTCGGCGTCCACGCCGGCGAGGGAAAATTTAACGTCGTCCTCTGGTTCACGCCCCGGGCGGCGGATTATATTCGCGAAAAAAAATGGCATCCGTCGCAGACGCTGCGTGAATTGAGCGACGGCGGTGCCGAGTTGAAAATGACGCTGTCCAGCCTCGCGGAAGTGCAGCGCTGGGTTTTGAGCTGGGCCGGTGAAGCTACGGTGCTCTAGCCGCCGGAGTTGGCGGAATCAGTCCGCGCCGCCGCAAAAAAAATTCTGAGCGCCGGGCAGTAAATAGGTCTGGACACGGTTGACCAGCGCAGTCGGTTTTGCTAGAGTCCGCGCAGTCGCGCCATGAAAACCGCGTTAAACCAGCACGTTCTGGTGTTGAACCGGCTCTGGCAGGCGGTCAATGTTTGCACCGCCCGCCGCGCTCTCACTCTGCTTTTTCAAGGTCAGGCGCAGGTCGTTCTGAATAATCCCGATGGCTCGTTCCGCACTTTCAGTTTTGAGGAATGGCGTGATGTTTCGGGGGATGCGCCGCAAGAGGAATTCATCCACGCCATTTCTTTTCGCATCCGGGTGCCGCGGATCATTTTGTTGTTCATGTACGACCGGATGCCGAAAAAGGAAGTGAAATTCACCCGGCATAATATTTTTGAGCGCGACAAAAACACCTGCCAGTATTGCGGCAAGGTGTTTGACCGCAGTGAATTGAATCTCGACCATGTCATTCCGCGAGATCGGGGCGGGCCAACGACGTGGGAGAATATTGTCTGCTCGTGCATTGCCTGCAACACACGCAAATCGAATCATACGCCGAATGAGGCGGGCATGAATCTCGTGCGCAAACCTAAGCGGCCGAAATGGCGGCCATTTGTGCAAATCAATTTCACCCTGCACCGGCACGAGAGTTGGAAACATTTTGTAGATTTGGCCTATTGGAATGTGGAGTTGGGCGAGGACGCATAGCGGTGCATTGACAACGCGGTGGCGGCAGTTAGGATGACTCGGTTGGCGTGCTCGTCTATCGGTTAGGACACGGCCCTCTCAAGGCTGAAAGACGGGTTCGATTCCCGTGCGCGCTACCACTACATGGATTGAATTCGAGGCGGTCGAGATGATGAAAGACAACGGCGGCGCGATGGAAATCGTTTAACGGATGAAATCACAAAACTTTTGGCGGCCGCAGACCGCGAGCTGATTCCGTTTCTCGCCCTCGGCGCGTTTGCCGGACAGCGCAGTGCGGAGATTGAACGGCTTGACTGGCGCGACGTGAATCTGACTGGCTTTGTCTTTGTCGAGGCAGGCAAGGCCAAGACAGCGACGCGGCGGCAGGTGGAAATACGACGAATCTCCGCGCCTGGCTTGAACCCCTTGCCAAGAAAAAGGGCGTGGGATTCCTTTTGCAGAGGATGAGCTTTACAAGGAGTTGCGGGCACTTTCCGACCGGGCAAAAGTTCCTTGGAAGAGCAATGCTCTGCGGAATAGTTTTATATCTTACCGGGTAGCGTTGTTGACGAGTTTGGAAACGCGGACACATGTCATAACCGCCTGTAATATCAGCCAAACAACCTTGCTGCGTTCAATAAAACGCAGAATGCAACATCCTTTGCCGCGGAAGTGAACTGGAAAGCAAACGCTCTTCGAAGTGTCACCGGCACGGAAGCTGATGCTGGCAAAGGTGCTTTGGTCTATGAGCTTTCATTGGAATCAGCGGCGCAGTGTCTGGCAACATCCCTGCGGCAGGTTTGACCCGCTGGGCAGTCATCCGACCGCCCCCGCGCCAAATATCGTTCGTATTTCTCCGTCGACATTTTGCCTGTCTAAACTACTTCTGGCAGTGTCAGAAAAAGTGTCAGAAGAAACAGGTAAAAGCGTTTTCCCAAATAGTCGCGGGTTAAACCAAAGTTTGCTTGAAACCCAAATAAACCAAGATAAGTTTCAGTCTAAGTGAGGCAAGACTATTCTCTGGAGCCAATTTTTTTACAGGATTTTTTCGACTGCTGACAACTTTCGTCGCTGATTCTTGTTTATATGACTAGTTGTGAACAATCGCAATTTACGGAATGCTCCATCATCACATGAAATCGCTCGCCCTATTCCTCGCTCTGAGTGCCGCCGCGCTGGCGGTGCACGCCGAACCGTCGCTGACAATTTACAACCAAAACTTCGCCGTGGTTCGCGACACGCTGCCGCTCACGCTCCAAGCCGGTGCCAACGTGGTCCATTACGCTGGCGCCACGGCGCAGGTGGAACCGGACTCCGTCATTTTGCGCGACCCTGCTGGCCGGCATGAGCTGCAAATACTGGAACAAAATTACCGCAATGACCCGGTGACGGCCGCGCTACTCCTGTCGCGGTTTGAGGGCAAGACGATTGACTTTGAAAAATATACGTTGCTGAATAATTCAACCTATCGCCAGATCGTACACGGCAAAGTTATCCGCAGCGGCTATATCCCCGGCGGCGAGGCGCAACAGCCAATCATCGAAGTGGCCGGTAAGTTGCAATTTTCTCTGCCGGGCGAACCGTTGTTTCCCGATCTCGGCGACGACACGATTTTGCAACCGGCTTTTAACTGGGTTCTGCAATCGGATGCACCCGGCAGTTTCCCGGCGGAGATCGGCTACGTCACCGGCGGTTTTGACTGGAACGCCAGCTACAATCTCGTTTCCCCGGAACAAGGCGACCTCGTGGATTTCGTCGGCTGGATTACGATGAAAAATGATAGCGGCAAGACCTTTGAAAACGCCACCATCAAGCTCATGGCCGGTGATGTGAACAAAATCCAACCCCCGCAACGCGCCTATCGGATGATGGTCGGAGGTGGCGGCAATGGCGGCGGCGTCGGCGGCGAACCGGTAGTCACCGAAAAAGCGTTCGATGAATTTCATCTCTATTCCCTCGCCCGACCCACAACGCTGCATGACCGCGAGTCAAAGCAGGTGGAATTTGCCCATGCGGAAAAGCTGTTCGCGCCGACGTTGTATGTTTATGACGGCGCGGAGGGATTTCGTTTTTACGGTCTCAATTACGACCAGAATTATGGCCAGAGCGGCAACAAGAAAGTCATTGTCCAGCGGGAATTCGTTAACGCCGAAACGAATCACCTTGGCTTGGCTCTGCCGAAAGGCAAACTGCGTTTCTATCGCCGCGATGCCGACGGGCAACTGCAATTCGTCGGCGAAAATGAGATTGATCACACGCCACGCAACGAGACCATCCGCGTCACCACCGGCAACGCGTTCGACCTCGTGGGCGAGCGCCGGCAGACGAATTTTCGCGCGGAAATCGGCGCCAATTGGATAGATGAATCATTTGAGATCAAATTACGCAACCGCAAAAAAGAACAGCCGGTGGAAATCCGCGTCGTCGAGCATCTTTACCGGTGGAGCAATTGGGCGATTACCGAAAAATCGGATTCATTTGTGAAAAAAAACGCGCAGACGATTGAGTTCTGCATTTTGGTAAAACCGGATGAAGAACGCACGGTGACTTACACGGTGCATTATTCTTGGTGAATTTTCGTTGCACGAATTTATTCGCGCGGCCAAACGCGGAGCCAGAGGCGCTGGGGCGATTCGATCATGATGTCCGTCAGCAGCGATTCGAGCGAGGCGGCCTTGGGTTCCACCAATTTGCGCGCTAAAAATATTGCCATCACAAACACGCCAAAAACAAGCGCATAAAAAATGGTGTAATGATTCCATTGAATGCCCGCAAACCGCCCTTGCGCATCGCCAATCAAATCGATCAGCAATCCCCAGCCCACCGGCGCGAGTCCCAGCGACACACTCGCGAAAACAGAATAGAGCACAAAAAAATGATTCCGCCCCATCGCGGGAATGGTCGCCATGGCTAGTCGGCTCGTAGCCATGCCGACCAAAGCCGTGAAGAGGCCCATGAAAAATTGCAGCCCCAGAATGAGCGGCAGGTGCGCCG
>TBL_comb47_HYPODRAFT_10004497_pt1 | contig 16006 bp, 10 predicted proteins | sample TroBogypolimnion_40_FD_10682 | JGI IMG/M metagenome (IMG submission 10682)
AGGAGAGCCCGGACGGATGGACCCTGCTGGACGGGGCGGTGGAGAGCAAGGACCTCATGCTGGTGGCGGACCGGATCCAGTATGTCCAGAGCACCGGCCAGGTGGAGGCGGAAGGCCACATCCGGCTCGAAGCCCCGGGCCTCCGGCTGCGCTGCGCGCGGCTCAGGATGGACTGGACCCGGCGGATCGGCGAAGCCTACGCGCTGGAGCTGGAACTGCCCCCCAACTGGCTGCTGCGTTCCGCCAAGGTCGAATTCAACACGCTGGAACACTGGGAGTTCGACAAGGTCGAACTGAGCCCGTGCCCCGAGGAGAAGCCCGGCTGGAAGGCCCTGGTCTCCAAGCTGACGGTGGACCTCGACCACTACGCCCGGCTGCGCAACCTCTGGATCTGGGTGTTCAACTGCCCGACGCCCTACTTCCTGCCCTGGGCCATCTATCCGGCCAAGGCCGAACGCACCTCGGGCGTCCTGCCGATCTCCATGGGCTTCCGCGGTCCCATGGGGAACTCGCTCGCCATCCCCTACTACCAGGTGCTGGGCAAGAGCGCGGACGTCACCGTCAGCCCGCAGTACTTCACCAGGCAGGGGATCCTCTGGAACGGCGATCTCCGCTGGAATCCCGAACCCACCCACCAGGGCGAGCTCGCCGGGGAGTTCATCCACCAGCGCACCGACTCCGAGCGCCGCTACCGCTTCAACCTCAAGGAGCTCTGGCAGCGGGAGGACGGCTGGCAGTTCACGGCGGACATCAACCGGGCCTCGGACACCCTGCTGGACACCGACTACGGCAACGGCATCGCCAGGCTGGGGACCAACTCCTTCGACAGCGCCACCTACCTGGGCAAGAACTTCGCCTGGGGCAACCTCAACATCACCGCCGCCCAGCAGCAGACCTACTTCCTGCCCACCGACCCGTTCTATTCCGGCAGCTTTCCCGCCTCCATGCAGAAGGACACCCTGCCCAGCATCCAGGGCACCTTCTACCCGGTGCCCATGGGGTCCTTCTACATCGACGGCGGGGTCCGGGCCGGACGGCTGGGCTACAACCTCAACCTGGACCCCAATTCCAACGCCATGCCGCTGAGCTCCACCTACACCTGGCAGCGGGAGGACGCCTTCGTGCGGATGTCCGGGCGCCTGGGCCAGTGGGGTCCGCTCCGGACCGATCTCCAGGTCGGGGGCCGGTTCACCCGCTACTCGGCGTCGCTCGGGACCTCGTTCTTCGACACCGACAACGCCCTCAGCGGCGGTTCCCTGGAACCCGGCGGCAACCCCAACGCGAACCCGTTCATCGTCGACGGCCCTTCCGCCCAGCGGGTGCTGGGCTCGGCACGGCTGCAGGCTTCCGCGCCCCCGGTGGGCCGGATCTTCCAGGACGTGCACCTGTTCGGCTACCGCGGCGAGATCAAGCACGTGCTGGACCCCTATTTCGCCGTTTCCGGCGCCACCCGTTCCGCCGCCGAAGGCTCGCTGCCCCATTTCGACCTGGTGGACTCCCAGCCCGGGGTGGCGGGCAGCGCCGCCGGCGAGCAGAGCCTGGAGCTGGGCGTGAAGCAGCATTTCTTCGGCCGCCCGGGGGCCGGGGTGCCGTTCCTGGACCTGGTGCGCTGGAAGATCTCGACCAAGTACAACTTCCGCACCATCCTGCTGCCCGACGGCCGGTTCCAGAAGGGCTGGGGCTCCCTGGACAACGATATCGACGTGGAGCCCAACGAGAAGCTGCACATCAGTTTCCGCCAGAGCACCGACGTCTCCGACAGCACCTCCGACAACGCCCTGTCGGCCGAATACAACGCCGACGACGGCACCCGGTTCAACCTGGCCTTCTTCTCCACCGGGATCAACCGGCTGCTGGTCCGCCAGCGGGGGATCCAGCTGGGGGGGCTGCAGCGGCTGTGGAGCGACCAGGTGCGGCTGGAATTCTCCACCAACTACGATTTCACCCTGAAGGGCTTCGCCACCAGCCAGGTGGCGATCGCCTACGCCCAGCCCTGCGTGGCGGAGTCCATCCGCTTTTCCCACGTGGCCATCCAGTCCAACCGGGCGCTGGCCAAGGAGGACCGGGTGGACCTGGTCGTCACCCTCCGGAGCATGGGCGACCTCTTCCAGCTGGGGCTCTAGTCTGACCTTGGCGTCCGTGTGCCGACCCGTACAAGGGTCGTCGCTGTCAGTTCGCTGGCGCGAACTGCATCGACGGACGGGATCACGGCACAGATGCAAGGCCCTTGCTCCGCCTTCGTGAGGGAAACGGAAGCGACCGGTTTGCGGTATGCCTTTTCTGAAGGGTGAGACGAGGCCCTCGGATCCCTGCCGCAATCCCTTCCGTCGATGCAGTTCGCGCCAGCGAACTGACAGCGACGACCCTGATGGCGGGCCGGAACCCGGAGGCCCCGCTTCGACGGACTCCCAGGTCACTCCCCGCCCGGCAGGACCTCGACCCGGTTGCGGCCCTTGCGCTTGGCCACGTAGAGCGACTGGTCCACCCGGGCGAACAGGGCCGCGCCGTCGGCGCCGTCCGGGGCGCCCAGGCCGAAGCTCATGGTGGGGAAGACGTTCTGGCCGGATTCGAGGGTCACCGGCTGCTCGTCGATGCGCCGGCGGATCTTTTCCGCCACCTCCGCCCCGGCGTGCAGGCTGGATTCGCTGAGGATGATGGCGAACTCCTCGCCGCCGATGCGGAAGGCCAGGTCGGAACGGCGCAGGGAGGAGCTGATCCGCTGGGCCACCGCCTTGAGCACCTGGTCCCCGACCAGGTGGCCGAAGCGGTCGTTGATCAGCTTGAAGTAGTCCAGATCGCCCAGGATCAGCACGAACGACCGGTGGTGGCGTTCCCACTGGTTCACCGCATGTTCCAGGTTCTGGGTGAAGGCCCGCCGGTTGAGCAGTTCGGTGAGGGGATCGGTGAGCACCTCGCTGCGCAGGGCGCTGGCCTCCAGTTCCAGCACCGACCGCTGCTCCACCAGGTCGTTGAGCTGGATCTGGCACTCCGCCTGGATCCGCTTGCCGTGGAGCCAGTCCACCGCCTTCCGGCAGGTGTGCAGCAGCATCGGCGCGGACAGGGGCGGGACCAGCCAGTCCATGGCCCCGGCGGTCAGCAGCCGCCGCTGCCCGGCTTCGCTTGGCAGCGGACCCACCAGGATCGGGTAGGGCGCCCGGGGCAGCTCGGCCAGGCTCTGCAGCATGGCCTGGGTCTGGTCCACGGACCGGCCGAGTCCCAGGAACAGGATCGGCGGCCGCAGGTCCCGGGCGGCCTGGGCCAGGTCCTTCCGGGTGCAGGCCTGGAGCCCGAAGCCCAGGTGCTTGACCACCTCGGTGATCCGCTTGACCCGGGGCGCGGGCAGCCCCAGGGCCAGCAGGGTGGCCCTGGATTTCTGGCCGCGGAGCACGGCCCCTTCCAGCAGCGGGCCCAGGCTGGTGATGAGCTTCTGGATCGAGGCGTCGGCCTCCACGAAGCCGTCCCCGTCCATCTCCTGGAGCCTGGCCTGGTCGGCCTCGGTCGGGGGGTGGTCGACGATGATGAAGATCGGCAGGTTCCGGAACAGGCTCCTGGACTCCGCCCGGAGCAGGTGGCAGAGCCGGTAGCCGTCCAGGGGATCGCCTTCCGCGTCCACCAGCATCAGGTGGGCGCCGTTCCAGGCTTCGTTCACCAGGGCGTGCAGGTGGTCCTGGACGGCGGTCACCGCATGGCCCGCCCCCTCGAAGGCGGTGCGCAGCCGTTCGAGGAGCATGGCATGCTTGGTGATGGCGAGCAGGTTCATGGGCTATGCGGTGACGTGTGGGTGAAGCTTAACCGCCCGGCCGCCGATGGGAAACGGATATTACTCCGCCAGTCCCTGCTCGGCCAGCCAGCGCTCGGCATCGATGGCCGCCATGCAGCCGGAGCCCGCCGCGGTGACGGCCTGGCGGTAGACATGGTCCTGCACGTCCCCGCAGGCGAACACGCCCGGGACCGGGGTGCGGCTGGAGCCCGGCTCCACCTCCAGGTAGCCGGCCGCGTTCATGGGCAGCTGCCCGGCGAACAGCGAGGTGTTGGGCTCATGGCCGATGGCCACGAACAGCCCTTCCACCGCCAGTTCCGACTGGGCGCCGGTGACCGTGTCCTTCAGCGCCAGGGCCCGGATCTTCTGGACCTTCTCGCCGCTGGGCAGGACCTGCTCCTGGGTGGGGATGTCGGTGACCGCCGCGTTCCACTTGAACTCGATCTTCGGGTTCTTCATCGCCCGCTCCTGCATGGCCTTGGAGGCCCGCAGCCGGTCCCGGCGGTGGATCACCGTGACCTTCGAGGCGAACTTGGTGAGGAAGGTCGCCTCCTCCAGCGCCGTGTCGCCGCCGCCCACCACCGCGATCTCCTTGCCGCGGAAGAAGAAGCCGTCGCAGGTGGCGCAGGCGGAAACCCCGCCGCCGGAGCGGCTGAGCTCCTCGTCCTTGCGGATGCCCATCCACTTGGCGCTGGCGCCGGTGGCGATGATGAGCGCGTCGCAGGTGTACTCGCCCTGGTCGGTGGCCACGTGGAAGGGGCGCCTGGCCAGGTCCACCTTCAGGGCGGTCTCGGTCCTGACCTCAGCCCCGAACCGGAGCACCTGCTCGCGCATGGCGTTCATCAGTTCCGGCCCCTGGATGCCTTCGGCGAACCCCGGGTAGTTCTCCACCTCGGTGGTGATGGTGAGCTGGCCCCCGGGCTGCGCCCCTTCCAGGACCAGCGGCGCCAGGTTCGCGCGGGAGGCGTAGATCGCCGCGGTGTATCCGGCGGGCCCGGTGCCGATGATGAGGATCTTGGAATGAGACACGTGGACTCCCCGCTGGTTGCGGCCGGGGCATTGGGCGCCGCGGCGCCACCATTCTATCGCCATTGCGCCTCCGGTGCCCCCCCGGCGGCCTCCGGTCGGGTTTTCCCGGCGTCCCGTCCCTTGGGCCCCCACGGTTCCGGCGCCCAGGTCCATGCTGGTTCCCGGACTCCCGGCCTGGAATCCGGGAGCCGGAGACTTATACTGGAGCCATCATGATCCACACTCGACTGCTGCTCTGCCTCGCCCTGGGGCTCGCCATGCCGGCCATGGCCCGCCCCACTTTCGGATTCGACGTCCACGTGGACACCCCGCTCGGGGACCTCAAGACCGACCTCGGCGGCAAGGTGGGCGGCGGACTCAGCTTCCTGGCCGGCTTCGAGCTCGGCCGGAACCTGGTCCTCCGGCCCCGGCTGGACCTGGACGTCCACCCGGTCTCGAGCTTCCACCGCGTGGGATCCCATTACCGGGAGCAGGTGGAGCTGGATTCCGTGGGCCTGGGCGCCGATCTGCTGGTCGGCCTCACCGGCACCCGCAACCGGGGCCTCTACGGGATCGCCGGGGTCGGGGCCATGCGGTGGTTCCAGACCTTCACCGCCACCGACTACACCCATTCCACCTCCAGTTCCGACACCGAGACCCGGAAGAACCGGCTGAGCCCCTGGGCCGCCCTGGGCCTGGGCTGGCAGTTCAACCGCCTGGTGGGCGTGGAGGTCCGGGAGGTGCTCTCGCGCTACGACAGCCCCCAGGGCGGCCTGGAGGCGCCGTTCACCGACGTGCCCACCGAGGCCCGCAACGCCTCCTCGCTCCAGGCGGGCGTGACCTTCCGCTGGTAGCCCCGGAGCCCTTTCCCGGCCAGCCGGGCAGGGGCACAATGGACACCATGTGGAACAGATCGGTCCGGCCCTTCCAAGGCGGCCCCGTGTCCTGGCTGCTCAAGGCCGTGGCCGTGGGAGCCTTGCCCAGCGCCGCGCTCGCGGGGCTGTTCTGGTCGGGAGGCCTCGCTTCCATGCTCGCCAACGCGCTGGTCGGCGCCTTCTGCGCCGTGATCGTCTGGGGCGGCTACGAACTGGCCAGCCCCTGGCTGCTGGACCATCCGCGCCGGCTGAGCCCGGCCCGGGCGGCCCTGCTTTCCGCCGCCAAGTGGCTGCCCCTATACTCCCTGCTGATCTTCCTGTGCCTGTACCTGGTCCGCCGGGTGTCCGGCATTGATCTTTTCAACCCTTTTTCCGTGACCGTCTCCTACCTGCTCGGGCTGGTGCTGTCCAACCTGGTGGTGGGGGTGCGCAGCACCGCCTCCATGGTGGCCACCGCCCGGGAGCTGGAGCAGGCCCGGGCCCGCGCCAGCATGCTGGCCCTGAAGGCCCAGCTGAGTCCGCATACCCTGTTCAACTCCCTGAACGCCGTCGCCTCGCTCATCGCCGAGAACCCCAGGGGCGCCGAGGAGGCGCTGGAGCACCTGTCCGGGCTGCTGCGGCAGATCCTCCAGGCCCTGGAACAGGAGCACTGGACCCTGGCGGAGGAGTTCAGCCTGGTGCGCGACCTGCTGGAAGTGGAGCGGGCCCGGTTCGGGGACCGGCTCAGCTTCCGGCTGGTGCTGCCCGCCGAGGACGAACAGCGGGAGATCCCGCCCCTCCTGCTCCTGCCCCTGGTGGAGAACAGCCTGAAACACGGCTTCCGGCCGAAGGTGGGCCCCTGCAGCCTGCTGGTGGAGGCCCAGGGGCCGCGGATCCTGGTGCGGGACGACGGGGTCGGACGCCGGGGCGAACCCGCCGACGGCATCGGCCTGCGCACGGTGCGCAAGCGGCTGGAAGTCCAGGGCGGAAAGCTGTCCTGGCCCGAGACCGCCGGGGGCTGCGCGGTGGAGGTGCGCCTGTGAGCCTGCGCTATGCCCTGATCGAGGACGAACCGCCGGCCCGGAGCCGGCTGCAGCGGCTGCTGGCGGAGCTGAGCCCCGGCAGCGTCTGCGCGGGCGAGGCCGGGGACGGGCATTCCGGGCTGGCCCTGCTGCGCTCGGCCCGCCCGGACGTGCTGTTCCTGGACATCGAATTCCCGCCGGAGGGGGCCTTCGGCCTGCTGGACCGCGCCCGGGAAGCGGGGCTGGAACTGCCGCCCATCGTCTTTGCCACCGCCTACGGCGACCATGCCCTGGAGGCGTTCCGCCGGGACGCCTGGGACTACCTGCTCAAACCCATCGCGCGGGACCGGCTGGCGGAGACCATCCAGCGGGTGGAAGCCCGGCTGGTGCCGCGGCCCGATCTGGGCGCCCTGTTCCGGGCCGTGGCGGACGCCCGGCGCCAGGAGGTCCCGGACCGCTTCACCGTCCTGGTCAAGGGCCGGCTGCGGGTGCTGGCCTGGGCCGAGGTGACCCACCTGGCCACCGAGAACCGCCTGCTCTTCGTCCACACCGCCGAAGGGCGGTTCGTGCTGGACCGCACCCTGGACGAGCTGGAGCGGCTCCTGGACCCGGCCTTCTTCCGCTGCCACCGGGGAGCCATGGTGGCCATGGCGGACGTGAAGGAACTGCTGCCCGATCCCGGCGGATGCGGGGAACTGCTGACCCGGAGCGGCGCCCGCCTGCCGGTCAGCCGGGACCGCATGCCGGAGCTCAGGCGGCGCTTGAGCCTGCCCTGACCGGTCGGGGACCTTTTTTCGGGTCCATGGGGAACCTTTCCCTTTAGGGTAACAATTAATTCTTAATTAACCCCAACCAGAAGGCACCACCTGAACCGGCTCGAGGAATTCAAATGCTATACCTAAAACTCTTAACGTCCCTCCGGGCGAGGCTCGCCTGTCTCGGCGTGAACCTCGCCGGCCCGGTCGGGCTCACCCTCGCCGCGTTGCTCCCGGTCCCGGCCCTCATGGCCGCCGGACCGCCCGTGGAACCGGCCGATGCGGTTCCGCCGGATGGGGCCGACCATCTGCTGCAGCCGTGGCTCTCCGCGGTGGGCCTGGAGGTTTCCGCCCTGGAACCGGCCCCGGCGGCGGTGCTGCCGGAGCCGGAAGACCTGGCCGAGGCCTGCCTGGCCCAGCAGGATGTCCAGGACGCCTGGGAGCAACTGCGGTTCTTCGCCCAGGAGGCCCATGACGGCGGCGTGGACCTGGATGCCGAGGCCCGGCCCCAGCCCACGCCCCAGACCGCGGCCCTGGCCCGGACCCTCATGGGGACGGAAATCCTCGTGCTGCAGACCGCCTCCAGCGTGATGCACGATGAGGTCGCCAGGCTCGGCGCGGCCTACCTTGAACAGGGGGGCGAGCAGCTGCAGTACCGGCGCTACCGCCTCCGGGCCTGCCGTCTGCTCGCCACCCGGCTGGCGGCGGCCAGGGACGAGCTGTTCGCCTCCATCAAGGCCGCCGCGCCCCCGGCGGGGATCACCCCGCCCGTGGCGGCGGGGCCCCGGACTGCCGAGCTCATGCCGGAGGTGGCGGACCTGGCCGGGTCGATCGTCGGTTCGGAGGCGCTGGCGACCGAGATCCAGCAGCTCGGGGAGCTCGCCCAGCAGCTCCTGGCCGGCGAGGATGCGGAGGGCGAAAGGGATCCGGCCTTGGTGGACACCTTCGTCAGCAGGCGGCAGTTCATCCACTTCTCCGCCACCTCGGAACTGTTCGACCGGCTGAATGCCGCCGAGGAGGTCTGGCTCGACCAGGGCGGCTGCCCCCGGACCGGGCTGGCCTACCGCTACGAGGCCGACGAGGCGCTGTTCCGGTGCCTGGGGCGGACCATCGTCGCCCACTTCAGGGAGCTGGCCCGGGCCTCCGGCCTCCCCGAGGCGCGGATGCTGGGGTTGTTGGAACTGCTGGGATCTTGAATTGGTATCGTATGTGATTATTAATATTTATATTATTTATCTTATCTAATTCATCCCCGTTCATCCCATTCATCCCCGTCGAACAAAAACAAGGGTGATGTCGAGGCGCTGGAACAGATCGCGCCGAAGCACCCAGCGTTTGTCTACGACGGGGATGAATGGGATGAACGGGGATTAAGGAGATAAAAACCTCTGGTAATAGGAATGGCGGAATCCGGACGAATCGGAGGAAGCCCTTTTCGGTTCCTCGGATCCCTTCATTCGAGACCCGCGCCGAAGCGGAAGCCGTCCAGGAACGCCTGGTAGGCCGCCGTCGTGCGCCGGCGGTCGCCCGTGGCCAGGACATCGATCAGCAGCCCGCGGATCACGGCGCTGACGATGCTGAAGTCGGCCTCGCTCAAACCGGGCTGGTGGTCGGCCAGACAGCTGCGAATCCAGCTCCTTAAACCATCGATGCTAAATTCGATAAATGCGGCGTTATGACCTGGATAGCCTATGCTTTCGCTGATAAAAAAATAGTATGAACGAAAGAAGGGCAGCATGCCTGGGGAAGTGCAATGGTCCCACAGGGCGCGCAAGGCCTTGCGGGTGTCCCGGCTGCGGTCCTGGACCATGCTGCTGCGCAGCTTGTCCCGCATCAACCGCTGCACCCCCATCAGGGTCTCGCTGATCAGGGCTTCGGCCGAGCCGAAGTAGTAGAGCAGCATGCGCGGGCTCACCCCCACCGCGGCCGACAACTGCTTCAGGGACAGCTCGCGCAGATGCCCGGCCATCGCCACCTGGGTGCAGGCGGCCAGGATGGTGGGACGGGTGGTGGCATCCAGGGGGCGCGCCATATTCTTCCAGCCTCCTTGACAGGGTGCGGTACCCGGACTAACTTTGCCACATTAACGTAACTTTAGTTACATTAATTTAACCATAAAAATAAAATTAAAATAAAAAGGAATGATCCAATGACTCCAGCAACAATGTCATCCATTTCAGCTACCGAACGGGCAAACGCGGAAAGGCTGGAAGTAGCCTTGAAGCGGCTCGGGGAAACCGGCAGGCACGATCCGGAACTGGCCCTTTCGGCCCCGTTGCCCGAGGTGATCGAGGAACTGCAGGACGAGCGGCTGGCCGCCATCGAGGTGTTCGCCAGGGCCTGCGAGGCCTATGCCGGACGCCCCGCCCTGGGGGAGCGGGCCTTCACCCTGGATGGCCCAGCCGGGGGCCAGGCCGTGCGCCACCTGCCGGCCTTCCGTACCATCACCTACCGGGAAGCCTGGCGGCGCACCGTGGACCTGGCTACGGGTCTGGTCCGGGACGGTCGCACCGCCCTGAAGCCGGGGGAGATCACCGGCATCCTCGGCTTCGGCAGCATCGACTACGTGATGGCCGACCTGGCCTGCCTGTATGCCGGGGTCACCTCGGCCGTGCTGCAGATGAGCATGCCCGTCGAGGACCTCATCCACATCGTGAACGAGGCGGCGTTCGCCTGCGTGATCTGCACCCGGGAGGCCCTGCCGGGCCTCCTGGCCGTGCTGCCGGGCTGCCCTTCGGTGCGCAGCGTGGTGGTGATGGACCTCCGGGACGGGGTGGCCCGGGACGCGGCCGGGCTGGACCGGATCCGCGCCGGGGCGGCCCTGCCGGTGCTCGCCCTGGGCGAGGTGGCGGAGGCGGGGCGGGCCGCGGCGCCGCTGGCGCCGTCCATCCCGGCCGCCGGGACGGATCCCCTGGCGACGCTCATGTACACCTCCGGGAGCACCGGCTTTCCCAAGGGGGCGCTGCTCACCCAGCGGATCTGGCGCTCCCACTGGCAGCTGCGCTCCCTCACCCAGTTCGCGCGGTTCCCCAGCATCGGCCTCAACTTCTACCCCCTGAGCCACGCCATGGGCCGCAACGCGGTGATCCGCACCCTGGTGCTGGGCGGGGTCATGCACTTCACCCTGGAAAGCGACATGTCGACCCTGTTCGAGGATCTCCGGCTGGCGCGGCCCACCTTCCTGAACCTGGTGCCGCGCATCTCGGAGCTGATCTACCAGGCCTGCCGGGGCGAAGACCCCCGGCGGCCGGCGGACGTCCTGGGCGACCGGCTGACGGCGGCCGTCATCGGCTCGGCGCCCACCGCGCCGGAGATCGCGGCCTGGATCGCCGGGCGCTTCGGGATTCCGGTCTACGAGGGCTACGGCTCCACCGAGGCGGGCATCGTCACCATCGACGGCATGATCAACCACGCCACCGTCACCGGCTACCGGCTGGCCGAAGCGCCGGAGCTGGGCTACCGCCTGAGCGACCAGCCCTACCCGCGGGGCGAACTGCTGGTCAAGACCTGCCAGAGCATCCCCGGCTACTTCCAGAACGCCGCCGCCACCCGGGCCCTGTACGACGCCGACCGCTTCATGAAGACCGGCGACATCGTCGAGCAGCGGGGGCCCGACCAGTTCGTCTGGGTCGACCGCAAGAACAACGTCGTGAAGCTGTCCCAGGGCGAGTACGTCACCCTCTGGCGCCTGGAGAGCGCCTTCAGCGCCGGCAGCCCCATGGTGGACCAGGTCTACCTGTACGCCAACAGCCAGCGGGCCTACCCGCTGGCCGTGGTGGTGCCGGACTGGCCGGCGGTCCACGCCCGCCTGGGGCAGGCCCCGGACCCGGGCGCGGTCCGGCAGCTGCTGCGCGGAGAGCTCAACCGCATCGCCGCTTCGGCCGGGATGCGGGCCTACGAGGTGCCCCGGGACATCCTGGTGGAACCCGAACGGTGGACCCGGGAGAACGGACTGCTCACCGGCGTCAACAAGCCCGCCCGGCCCCAGCTGAAGCAGCGCTATGGCGAACGGCTGGAAGCCATGTACCGTCAGCTCGAGGAGCGCCAGCAGAGGCCCCGGGACGGCTCGGCGCCGCTGGCGGAGCGGGTCCGCGAGGCGGTGGCGGGGGTGCTCGGGGTGCCGGACCTGGACCTCGCCTCCGGCAGTTTCAAGGACCTCGGCGGCGACTCCATCAGCGCCCTCTCGCTTTCGCTCCTCCTGGAGGAGGCCTGCGGCGTTCCGGTGCCGGTGGCCTCGATCCTGAACCCGGGCGTCACCCTGGAGGACCTGGTGCGGAACCTGGAAGCCCGGCGCGGCCCGGACGCCCTGCCGGCCTTCGCCGCGGTCCACGGGGACCCGGCCCTCATCCGCGCCGATGACCTGCGGCTGGAACGCCTGCTCGGCCCCACCGACCTGGCCGAGGCCGCGTTCAAGGCCGCCCGGCCCACGGCGCCGGTGCGGACGGTGCTACTGACCGGGGCCAACGGGTTCCTGGGGCACGTGCTCTGCCTGGAATGGCTGGAGCGGATGGCGAAGATCGGAGGCAAGGTCTACGCGATCGTCCGGGCCCCCGGCGACCCGGCCGCGGGCGAGCGCCTGGGCGCGGCCTACCGCACCGGCGACGCCCGGCTCCCGGAGCGGTTCCAGGCCCTGGCCGACCACCGCCTGACCGTGCTCGCCGGCGACCTGTCCGCGCCCCGGCTCGGGCTCGGGGCCCAGGACTACGACCGGCTGGCGGCCGAGGTGGACCTCATCGTCCACGCCGGCGCCCTGGTCAACCATGTGTTCAGTTACGAACAGCTGTTCGAACCCAATGTGCTCGGCACCGCCCAGCTGATCCGCCTAGCCCTGCGCGACCACCCCAAGCGGTTCGACTACGTCTCCTCCATCGGCGTCCTGGCCGGCGCCAAGGAACAGGGCAGGGTGTCCGAGCGGGACGGGGTCGACTCCCTGCGCACGGAATGGCTGGCGGCCGGCGGCTACGCCCACGGCTACGCCACCAGCAAGTGGGCCAGCGAGGTGATGCTGAAAGAGCTGCACGAACGCTTCGGCACCCCGGTGCGGGTGTTCCGGCCGGACCTGATCCTGCCGGACCGGCGCTACCTGGGGCAGGCCAACGTGCCCGACCTGCTGACCCGGCTCCTGGCCAGCATCATCCACACCGGCATCGCCCCCCGGAGCTTCTACGCCGGCGGCCATGCCGCCCGCGCCCACTACGACGGGCTGCCGGTGGACTTCATCGCCGCGGCCATGGTGGCCATGTCCAGCGCCTGGCAGGACGACTACGCCACCTACCAGATCAGCAACGCCAACTGGGATGACGGCATCTCCCTGGACACCCTCATCGACTGGGCGGAGACCGCCGGCTATCCCATCCGCCGGATCGACGACTACGCCGCCTGGCATCAGGCCTTCGGCGCCCGGCTGATGGAGCTGCCGGCGGACCAGCGCCAGCACTCCGCACTGCCGATCCTGCAGCTGTGGGACCAGCCGAACGCCGGCCGGGACGGCGAAATCATCGATGCCAGCCGGTTCCAGGAAGAGGTGCGGCGGCTCGCACCGGGGGGCGAAGCGGACATCCCCCACCTGAGCGAGGACTACCTGCACAAATACCTGGCGGACCTGCGGGCGCTGGGGGTGCTTTGAAGGTGTAAGATGTTCATTCACTTGCGATTCGTGAATGGACGACCCATGGCCTTTTCCACCTGGTGCATCTTCGCGACGGTGGCCATCGCGGCCATCCTCTCTCCGGGCCCCGCCGTGTTCCTGGCGATCTCCAACAGCGTGACCTTCGGCTGGCGCCGGGTGAGCTTCTCCGCGCTGGGCAACGTCCTGGGCCTGCTGGTGGTGTCCAGCCTCGCCATGGCGGGGCTGGGCGCGCTCATCAAGGCCTCGGCGACCGTCTTCATGGCGGTCAAGCTGGTGGGCGCCGGCTACCTGGTCTACCTGGGGGTGCGCCAGTGGCGGTCCAAGGGCAGCCTGTTCAGCCAGGCCCAGGCGCCGTCCACGCCGGATGGCCCCCGGAGCAACCGGCAGATCTTCCTTCAGGGCCTGCTGATCGCCCTGACCAACCCCAAGGCCATCCTCTTCTTCACCGCCCTCTTTCCCCAGTTCCTCCGGTCGGACCAGGAACTGGCGCCCCAGTTCCTGATCCTCACCTGCACCTTCATGTGCTTCTCTTTCATGTCCCTGATGGTCTACGGTCTCCTGGCCCACGCGGCCCGTGACTGGTTCGCGGTGGAAAGCCGCTCCGCGTGGTTCAACCGGATCAGCGGCAGCCTGTTCCTTGCCCTGGGCATCGGCATGCTGCGGCTGAAGTCCGGCCGGGCCTGATCACGGCCGGTGGGCCGGCTTCTGGAACTGCTCGGCCTCGGTGCTGCCGGTGAGGGCCAGGGTGGAAACGCTGTCCCCGCTCACCGCCTCGGCCACGGCGTCGAAGTAGCCGGTGCCCACCTCCCGCTGGTGCCGGGTGGCGGTGTAGCCCCGGGGCTCGGCCTCGAACTCCGCGGTCTGCAGCCGGGCGTAGGCGGTCATGCCTTCCTCCCGGTAGGCGCTGGCCAGCTCGAACATGCCGTGGTTCAGGGCGTGGAACCCGGCCAGGGTGATGAACTGGAACCGGTAGCCCATGGCCCCCAGCTCGCGCTGGAAGGCGGCGATTTCAAGGTCGCTGAGCTTTTTACGCCAATTGAAGGAGGGAGAGCAGTTGTACGCCATGATCTTGCCCGGGTGGGCGGCCTGCACGGCCTCGGCGAAGGCCTTGGCCTGGGCCAGGTCGGGGGTGGAGGTCTCGCACCAGAGCACGTCGGCGTAGGGGGCGTAGGCCAGGGCCCGGGCCACGGCGCAGTCCTGGCCGCCCCTGATCCGGAAGAAACCTTCGGCGGTGCGCTCGCCGGTGATGAAGGGGCGGTCCCGCTCATCCACATCGGAGGTGAGCAGGTTGGCGGAATCGGCGTCGGTGCGGGCCACCAGCACGGTGGGCACGTCCATGACGTCGGCGGCCAGGCGCGCGGCCACCAGGGTCCGGATGAACTGGCTGGTGGGCACCAGGACCTTGCCGCCCAGGTGGCCGCACTTCTTTTCGCTGCTCAGCTGGTCCTCGAAGTGCACCCCGGCGGCGCCGGCCTCGATCATGGACTTCATCAGTTCGAAGGCGTTCAGCGGGCCGCCGAAGCCGGCCTCGGCGTCGGCCACGATGGGCACCAGCCAGTCCCGGCTGGCGGCGCCTTCGGCGCACTCGATCTGGTCGGCCCGCTGCAGCGCGGCGTTGATGCGCTTGACCAGGGCCGGCACCGAATTGACCGGGTAGAGGCTCTGGTCGGGGTAGGTGGCGCCGGACAGGTTGGCGTCGGCCGCCACCTGCCAGCCGGAGCAGTAGATGGCCTTCAGCCCGGCCCGGACCATCTGCACCGCCTGGCCGCCGGTGAGGGCGCCCAGGGCGGGGATGTAGGGCTCCAGCTTGAGCTGTTCCCACAGCTTCTGGGCGCCGCGGTGGGCCAGGGTGTGGGCGATGGTCACCGAGCCGCGCAGGCGGGCCACCTGGGCGGAGGTGTAGGGACGATGGACGCCGGACCAGCGGGATTCGAAGGGGGTGATGGTCATGTCAGTTCACCTCGGGAAGGACCGCGTCCGCCAGCAGATCGTAGGCGGACAGGGTGAGGAAGGGGGGAGGGTCGGGGAGGGTGATGAGGGTTTCCAGCAGATCGGCGGCTTCCAGGTAGCGGCCTTCGGCGAACGCTTCGTTGCCGACCTCCGCCTGGATCCCGTCCAGGGCGTCCTGGACGTGGCCGTGGAACAGGGCCCGGTCCAGCCGGCCCAGGCCGGTCACCTCCGCTTCGTGGTTCAGCCACTGCCAGAGCTGCATGCGGGAGATCTCCGCGGTGGCGGCGTCCTCCATCAGGCCGTCGAGCGCCACGCAGCCCTGTCCGCGCAGCCAGGATTCCAGGTAGCGGATGCCCACCCGGAGGTTCTGGCGCAGGCCGGAAGCGGTGCGGGGGCCGGAAGGCACCGCCAGCAGCTCCGCTTCCGCGACGGGGTCCGGAATGTGCTGCAACTGGTTCGGGCCCACCATTTGGGTATCAAACTCAAACTGGGCTACCGCGACCAGGGCAGGGTGGGCCACCCAGGTGCCGTCGCAGCCGTCCCGGACTTCCCGCGCCTTGTCGGCCCGGACCTGGTCCAGGGCCCGGGCGGTCCCTTCCGCGTCCCCCTTCCGGGGCACGAAGGCGCTCATCCCGCCCAGGGCCAGGCAGCCGCGCCGGTGGCAGGTGCGCACCAGCAGCCGGGCGTAGGCCCGGAGGAAGGGCTGCTCCATGGTCACCGCGCCCCGGTCCGGCAGGACGGCGGCGGGATCGGCGCGCAGGGTCTTGATGAAGCTGAAGATGTAGTCCCAGCGGCCGAGGTTCAGGCCGGCCGCCCGGGTCCGGTGCTCGTAGAGGATCTCCTCCATCTGGAAGGCCGCCGGCAGGGTCTCGATCAGCATGGTGGTGCGGATGCAGCCCTGGGGCAGGTCCAGGTCCCGTTCCACCGCCTCCAGCACCAGGTTCCACCAGCGGGCTTCCAGGTGGTGCTCCAGCTTGGGCAGGTAGAGGTACGGCCCGGCGCCCTGGCGGACCAGCTCCCGGGCGTTG
>TBL_comb47_HYPODRAFT_10004499_pt1 | contig 16000 bp, 20 predicted proteins | sample TroBogypolimnion_40_FD_10682 | JGI IMG/M metagenome (IMG submission 10682)
CCTAATAATTTCATTAATCCTTTATCGGCTGCTAATAAATTAATTTTTTTATTATATACCAATATATATGGATCACCTAATTCAACTTGCATTAAATTTTGATTAGTAATGAAATAAGGACTTAAATATCCTCTATCAAATTGCATACCTTCTATAATATCAATTTTATATTCACTAGAATATGCATCTTCTACTGTAATTAATCCTTCTTGTCCTACTTCTTCAAATGCTGTTTTTATTAGATTACCAATAGTAGAATCATTATTAGCAGATATATAAGCAACTTGATAAATTTGATTAGGATCAGATATTTTCATACTTATCTTTTCTAATTCATCAGTTATATCTTTAGATGCTAAATCTATACCAGATATTAATTCAGTAGCATCACATCCAAATTTAATTTGTTGTAATCCATTTGATATAATTTTATATGCAAGTGCAGTTGCAGTAGTAGTTCCATCACCAGCAATTTCTGCTGTCTTACTAGCTGCTTGTACTACAATTTGAGCACCAATATTTTCAACTTTATTTTTTAATTTAATAGATTTAGCAACAGTAACACCATCTTTAGTAGATACTGGTTTACCTTCTGATGTTTCGATTATTACATTTTTACCAGCAGGACCTAATGTAATAGTAACAGCATCATATAAAAGCTTTGCACCTTTATACATTTCATCTTGAAATTCTTCTTTTAAATATACTTTCTTATTGTTCATTTGTAGTTTGTGTTATGTTAATTACAGTAAATATATCAGATTCTTTAATTATATACAGATCATTATCTTTAAGATCAGTAGCTTGATTTCTTGGTACTAATATAATATCATCTATTTTAACTTGCATTGTTCCTCTAGCAAAATTAAATGGAGATAATAATCCAGGACCTACTGCTACTACTTTACCAGTCATCGTTCTTTCTTGACTTAGATCTGGTACTATTAATCCATTATAATCATCTTGATTAATAGATGTTTCTTTAAATACAACTCTATCTAGAATTGGTTCGTAAGTATTCATGTGTTATTTTTTAGTTATTAATTTTTTAATTTCTTTATCTGATTTACCATACTTGCTTATAATAGCTACTAATGCTTCTAAATTATCAGTATCTTTAAAATATACTTCTAAATATTGTAAAGCTTCTGTAGTACTACACATATGATATAATGCTAATAAATCTATAAGTTCTGGATTATATTTTTCTGAATCTATTGCTTTTATATATTTAGCATATACTTTAGCTTTTGGTAGAAATCCTTTATATATATTATATACTTCTTTATTACTTAATTGTCCTAGTGTTAATTTTTGAAAATCATTTATAATTGGTAAATAATCTAAATTCATAGATATCCATTTATTTATCATAAATGAACTCCATGTTTTTTGATCCATTTCCGGAATATCATTCCATTCTGGTTTATTTAGATATATGTTATTAAGATGATCAAATATCGTAGCTTGCTTTATGCCAGATTCAGTAACCTCTTTAACTTTTTTTGCCATATGATTTAAAAATAATAAACTGTTCCTTTTCGTTGGTATTTATTATAAATATAAGAAACAATCCAAGAATGAATTAAATTAAACTCATAATCTAATGTTTTTTCATTATATATTAAAAAATCACAATTTATTTTAAGGAATTCATCTGTTTTGTATATAAATATATCAGTTTTGTCATTAGTATCTAAATTCTCTTGAGAACATACATAATCTAAATCATATATATCACATTCATATCTATCATAAAATATATGATCATTTAAATATGTTAGACATTGATCATGTACACATCCAGAAGTAGTTTCTAAATCCCACGGCGTAAATGAGAAATCATTATCGGCAGATACTTTAAAAAAATATTTGGAGTAATCTTCTGATACTCCTATTATGATTGCTTTGTTCATATTACTGTTTTAATATATTCAATATTTCAATAAACATCGCTACTATGTTGATCTCATGGTCTGTTGCGAAATTGTCCTTGTACTGGTACTCAGCAATAGATACTATTATCATAGCTTTTTTCATATCATCTATATTTAAAGTATCTAGTTTATCATATAAAAATCTAAACATTCCTTCAAATGTTCTAATTCTATTATCAGCTATTATTTGTCTTATATTAGTTAATATAGTATTAGTTTTATTTTTATAATTAGCTATTTCATCAAATATTTTCTGTAATGAATCTGTTACTAATAATGCTTGTGCATCCAATGTTAATACTCCATTTATAGTCTGTAATTCGCATGTTTGTATTATTTTCCTTATATCAGGATAATGAGTATTTACTATACTAGCTAAATCTTTTTTATCAAATTTAACATTTTCCTTTTCTAATATACCTAATACATGCTTAGCAACTATTCCTTTACTTGGTGGTTGTACATCAAATGCCTGCAATCTACTTAATATAGGAGGAATTATTTTTTCAATATAGTTACAAGTAAAAATAAATCTAGTATGAGCACTAAATGCTTCTATTGTATTTCTTAATGCAGCTAAAGCATTGGTACTCAGGAAGTCCGCTTCGTCGAGTATTATTATTTTTATATCACTAAATCCTACAGTACTTGCAAAATTCTTTATTTTATTTCTAACTGTATCTATACCATTTTCGTCAGAAGCATTAATATATAAATAATCACAATTCAAAGCATTTACTATAATTTTAGCCAAGGTCGTTTTCCCTTGGCCCGGACCAGAATACAGTATAATCCCCGGAATATCATTATGTTCCAGATAAATTTTTACTTTTTCTTTTATATGATCATTACCAATATAGTCATCCAGTGTCTTCGGCCTATATTTTTCTATCCATAGACAATCACTCATATACTATTAATATTAATTAATTAATTGTACTTGAACTAAATAATATACAGATTCAAATTCTCCTTCATGGAAGCTAAATTCTGCTAATCCTTTTGAACTAATTTTTAATTGTTTCTTTGTACTATTTTTATTTGCTACCAATATACTTTTAATCTTATCAGCTGAAAATAGAGTAGGTTTAAAATTAATAGTACTAGTTCCTTTTGCTTTAAATTTAATATTATTAGTATTAATATTAGAATAGTTCATAATACAATTAATATCGCTATCATATGATTCAATAGCAAATATAGTAGCATCTGGTAAAGCACTTTTTGAGCTTAAAAATTGTTCTACAAAATTATCATCCATAGTTATTGATAATTCAAAATCAGGTACAGTAGTCATTTTACCAGCTTTTGGAATTACATCAGTTTCTGATAAATGATATTTGCTGTCAAATACAGTATCAGTTAAATTTAATGTTACTGGTTTATCGTTTCTGATATCTAATTTAAATGTAATATCATCTTTCATAATATTAATTATTTTAGATAATTCAGAAGTGGTATATATTCCAAGTTGAGAATCAGGAATATCCATTTTTTTACATAATACAGAGCCAATTAAAGTTTTATCTTCATGACTAAAATTAGTTTTTACTGCATTGCTTTTACATTGCCATATAACGGATTCAATTGAACCGGCTAAATTATACTTTTCAATAAATTTAGTTAATGTTGTTTTATTCATTTGTTTATTTATTTGTTTAATTATTTATTTAAAATTGAAAGAAATTATCTATTATTTGTTTTGATGCATTTGTATCTTCTAAATCAGATCTTTGTGAATCTATCATCTTATATACAGGAACATACTTCTTAAAAATCTTTTCTACATCCATACCATTTTCTGAAGCATCTATCATTTCTTCTATTGATTTCATTACTGATGCTGTCTGAGGATTTAAATTTTCATTTGGTATCACTGCATTATTATGTACTATACCTTCACAAAAATCAATTACATGTTTAAAATAATAAAAATTATGTAATGTTACTGCACTATAAGCTCCTTTTTCAAATTTCAAACATTCTTTAAATGATATTACTTTTTCTAATACATTATCAAATTCACATGTTTTAATAAATTTTAATTCAGGTAATGCATCCCATTCTGCTCCTCTTATTTTAGGAACATGCATAATTTTCATATTCTCATTTTTTAAATCGAATCCAATATAATAAGAACCAAATACAACTGTAATTGCAGGAGATGAACTATCTACCATTACTACTGTCTTAGATCCTGTCTTTTTTAATGAATATTGTAACTGATGTAATAGTAAAAAATGAGTAATACTAGTTGCACCTAATATATGTATGTATTCATTTAATGGATTTTTATATTCTTTATTTTTTATAATGATCATAATCGCACTCATTAATCTATAAATAGAATTTTGAGATCCACCAAGTGCCCATCCATTAAATTCAAAATCTTTAACTTCCTGATACCATTTATCATATTCTTCAATTGAAGATCCTTGTATTACATTTAAATACTTAGTTTTACCAGATTGATTCTCTGCAAAATATTTAAAATTCTTTTTGCTTTCCTGTAAACAATAATCAAATTGACCTTCATATTTAATACGAGGTGGTATATCTAAATTCATTGCCACATTAGAATTATGTTCTAACCAATTAAATATCTGATATCTAAGATCATCTGAATATTCTAAAGCACCTGTTGCTATTTGAAATCCTCCTGAATCACCTAATATTAAACTATCAGAATCAAATCCCATTTGTTCAAAATAATTCATGTTTTTATAAAAATGTCCGGCAGTAACTAAGAAATAAGGATGTCTATATTTAGCACTATAATCCTTAGAATAAAATCGTACCGACAATTTATCTCCAATCATAAGATTCTTTTTGGCATCCCCGCCATAGACTCCTACTGAGAATGATGGTATATATATCATATTTTATGTTTAAAATTTAATAATTGTTTACAATATTCTTCTTCATGCCATACATTTATTTCAGTTGTAATATCATTGGCAATAATATATCCTTCCATTTGTCTACCTAAATCAGATATTCTTCCTATTGATTCATGTATTTGTAAATTATTTAATGTATTATTAATTACAGTTAATGCACTATCTATATCAAATGGAATATATAAATTTGAACTAGGTATAAATTCTGGAAATGATCTATAATTAGGAAATACAATATCAGCACCAAATATAGTAGATTCTATTACTGTCCAAGATACATAATCTTGTAATGAAGAATTAAATTGTATTTTACAAGATGCTAATTCATTATAATATTCTTCTTTAGTTAATTTAGTTAAGATTTTAAATCTTGGTTCTATTTCTGCATATTGATATAAATTATCTATAAGTCCTGGTATAGTACTTCTTATATCACTTCCAGATGTAGTAACATGCCATTCAAATGATGGATTTTCTTGTAAAAATCTTTTGGCTACTGATACCATAAAATACGGATTCTTTTCCTTATCTAATCTAGAAGAAAATACTATAACATCTTTTTTAGTTGGTATAAAAGGAAGTATATCTAATGTATTTTGTTTATGTATTGGTAATGACACTACATGAATTGGAGCATTAAATCCTGCTTCTCTTAATTGTAATTTATGAATAGTAGAACCAACAAATATACCAGATAATTTCTTATCAAATCCCAATTCATAAAATCTCATCCAATCTCTCATATAATATGTAAAATCATATTCATCTACTGATTGTGCATGTAACATGGTATATATTTTAATATTCTTTATACCATATAAATCTAAAGCATAAAATATTGATTCTATGCCAGGTGTCCAAAAGTCTTGAAAAAATAATATATCATTATCTTTAACTTCATCATTTTGAATAGCTTTTAAAAAATTAGAACATTGAGATAATGAATAGATACCTCTTCCTACTGCATCTAATACCGCACCTATTTTTATTTCTTGTGATACAATAGTCCCGGATACATTAATAAATTCTAAAGTATCTTCATATTCTGCAAATGTATTTGGCATCCACTGCTCACATAATTGAGTAGTATATCTACTCTTAATTGGTTCTAAACCAAAATACCATAAATTTCTTTTCATAGCTTATTTAATATCATATTTATAATCATCATTTGTTGTATGTAACATTTGTTGTTTTGTTACTTGATATGTATTATACCATCTTGAATCTATACTAACAGTATCATATTTTTTTAATAATTCAATATTAGGATCTTTTATCCTGTATATAATATGAATTAAGTTAAATATAGTTTGAGGAATTTCATTAATCGTATCATCATTAGCTTCTATAGTAACTATTATATTTGATTTATTAACAATTACTTCAATCTCTTTCCAACTAGATTTTTTAATACATTCTGATATATATTCAATTGTAAAATAAATATGTGGATAATTACTATAATTATTTGGTATTTCTTCTCTAACAAATACAGTTGGAACATTTGATAATCTTCCTTCTACTTCTATACCATACCAATATTTCTTTCCGTACATAACATTAATTATTTATTATTCTTATACCATTTTCATTATCCTCATATACTTCTACTGATAATATATCTGGATATTGATCCATTAAATCCATTGCTATCATCTCACATGACATAGAATTAAAATTACATAAATTATATCCTTCATCATAATATTCCATATTAAGATAAGATTGTAACATATGTTTTACTTGAATAAATTCTTTATCTCTATCATCATGTTCAATAGGAAATTCTGCTTTAATTGTAAATAGATGTCGATGCATATTAGATAGATATGCTACTTCTCCATCAAAGTGTTCTTTTGCAGAAGGCCAATTATGGATACCTTCTATAGACATAACTGAAATTATCGATTTTTTCATAAATCAAATTAAATAAACTGGATTAATGCAGTATTTTAACGTATATGCAATGGATACGAGCAATAAATGCTAAATTCTAATATAAATATTGAAAAATATTTAAGAATTGAAATTATTTTATTAAATGTAAGAACTCTTGTCTTGCATTTTCGCTTTCCATAAATATACCACCCATTTCACTTGTAGTAGTAGAACTATTAGGATCATTTACTCCTCTTGATTTAACACAAAAATGATCTGCTTCTATTACTAATGCTATATTGGAAGTTTCTAATATATATTCTAATGCATAAAATATTTGAGCTCCTAATCTTTCTTGTATTTGTGGTCTTCTTGCAAAATAATCTACTACTCTATTTAATTTGCTTAATCCTAATACTTTTTTATTTGGTATATATCCTATATGTACTTTTCCATAGATTTGAGCAAAATGGTGCTCACATTGTCCGAAGAGAGTTATATTTTTTTCTATAACCATTTTATTATATTTCATCTTATTTTCCACTGTAGTTATTTTTGGAAAATTATCATAATCCAATCCATAAAATGTTTCTTCTATAAACATCTTACCTATTCTCTTTGGAGTCCCTCTTAATGAATCATCCTGTAAATCTAATCCAAGTACTTTCATTATCTCTTCAAATAATCCAGCTACTTCGATTATCTTTTGATCATTATTAAAATTATAAGTGGATGCAAATGGAGTCTGTACTCCTTTTTCAATTAAATATTGATTTACTTTATGACCTAATTCGGAATCTATTTTTGACTTGTCTAGCATATGTTTTACTTATTTTTAAATAAATATTAGTTTTTTTAGTAGAATAGAAATTAAATTTTTTAATTTATTGTTAAAAACTAAAAAACTTATCTACATTCTGATTTAATTGAATAGTACCCCATCCAGCAGCATCATAAAAGTTCTGTACTTTACTTACAAATCCGTCAAAAAATACCTTTTCATAATCAAAGTACTCTTTTATATACGAAATTATTTCTTCCGGATCTTCATATCCTTTTAGGGCTAATGATTCAATATTATAAGGATTTTTAACTAAATATGTCCATTTTATCTTACTATTTGAACGAATAATATCTGAGGTAATATTCCTGTACTTTAATATATCATTGTAATTAATAGAAGCTTTTACATGTACAGGAGCACCTTTCATATGTTTAAATAGATTAGGTCTATTAGTACTATATTCTTCTATACCTTTTACTCCTTTGGAAAACATAATTTGATCTAATTCTGATTTCTTTAAATCATCCATCATTGATATTAATATAGAATTAACATCTTCTTTAGATTTTAATCTTAACATATCAGATAATATATGTGCTAATGAATTCTGAAATAATTTAGGAAAATCAGATCTTACTACATCAATTCCTTTTACATCTAATTTATCAACTCTACTACCTTCTTTTAAAATCATCATTAAAGCATATCTCTTCTTTGCTACCCATATACCAGCAGAAGCTACATTTTCCTGTTTAATTTTTAATTTATGAGTTTTTACAAATAGATTTCTAATTGCAAATTTAGAATACATTTCATTAATATAGTCTTGAACTTTAGTTGCTATTTTTACAGTTTCGTCTAAACATTGATCCATATTAGATAAACTAATGTTCATTTTTTCTAATAATATCTTGGCACTCAAGAAAATACTATCCGTATCAATTGCTATGACATGATCAACTCCTTTTATCCCTAATATAGTATTATAATAATTATTAGCACATTTTTCTGTAAACAAAATGGTATGTTTTCCTGTTGAAGTCACTGCTTCTGCAGAATCAAGATCGTAGTATCTAAATACATTCAATCCAAGAGCACCATAAAATGAATTCAATTGAGTCTTTTTAGTATACTGCTTTTGATCATATAATTTATATTTTAGCATATCACCTTGCTTAAAGGCATCATCTCTATATTTTTTATATTGTGATCTTTCAGCAAACCATTTTTCTAGAATAGCTGGTAATACTCCTTTTTTATCTAGTCGATACATAGTACCATTAGCGGCTATAGAATATTTATTACCATCTATTATTAATGATTTAAATTCTTTAAGATTATATTTTTGTTCTTTACCATTAACATATTGTATTCTATAATCTTTTTCTATATTTTTATAATATTCTTCTACATTCCAATTTAATATTCTTCCAAATTTAGTTTCTGGACTAATATTCAATGTCATAATTATGGATGGATACAATGATGCTAAGTCTAAGTCGAATAACCATTTATATATACCAGGAATTGGATCTTTTACAAATGCACCTATTAATTGTATAATAGCTGGATAATCTTTTAATATTTTTTCTGGTAATGGATCTTTTAAATATAAGCAATTATTTTTTATATTAGTATATTCAACTGTAAAGAAAGCAGTTTTAGATTTAAAGACTTTTAAAATTCCAATTTTAGGAAAGTTATTTGGTATATCTTTAGCTAGATATAATTTAGTATCTCCTACATTATAATCATCAGCAAATTGAAATGATACTGGTTTATTCTTATTAGGAGCAACCATATTATTTCTATGTAAAAATACTAAAGCAGCTGCATCTAGAGAAGTACTTACACCATATATAGATTCATATGGAATATGACTATCATGGCAAATTGCCATTGTTTGTTCTATATATTGTAATTTTTTATCTAATTGAACTATTAATCTAACATCAGTAATATTATATGTAATAAATTCTTTTTTATTATGTAAATATAATTGTTGTAGACTACCATAATTATGTTCATATTTACCATATCCTAATTCTTCTTTACATATTAAATCTAAAGCATAAGAAGATTTTTCATTTGGAGTATATTTTTTATATAACCTCATTAAATCTAAACAATTAACTCCAGTTATCTTCCATTTGCCTTCTCTATTAATAACAACTTCTCCAAATGGACTTAATTGATTAAGATAAGATTGAGTTAATATTCTTACAAATCTATTGCATATATATGGTATATCATAATCATCAGAATTCCATCCTATAACAATAGTCGGATTATATTTTTTCCATAATTTAATAAATGCTATTGCTAGATCTCTTTCTGATTTATAAGTAAATAGATGAGTATTTCCATCTACTTCATTTTTAATTAATTCATCTGGATCTAATAATAATATTACTTCTTCATCTTGTTTAGTACAATAAAATGATATAGCTGTTATTTCATTTAATGCATCTATTGCTAATGAATTACCTCCTTCTCCTGATACTTCAATATCAATAAACATCATATTATGATTTTCTGCTATTGAATCCTCTTCTAAATACATATCAGTTAATGTACGTATTTCTGGATTAATATCAGATTCATATATAAGATTATGTTCTATATCTTCAGGCGACCAGCCATTTACTTTTGTACATGTAGCTCCAAATAGAGTAGTATGTGTACCTTGAGAAGATAATTTATATCCATATCTTTTATATGGAAATTTTAAATATCCTTTTTTGTCGTCGAGAAGATGTATGTAGTTTGATTTTTGGTTGTAGTGTATTGCTTGATACATATTTTATTTTATGCCACCTTTAATTTGCTTAATAACTAACATTACTATTATAAATAAATTTACTAATATAAATATATAATCTTTTAGTAGAATTGAATATATTAATAATAAAGTTGTAGCTAGTACATCTATATATAAAAAATATTTAGAATATTTAGTATTTAATATTATATAACTTATTATAAGAACTAGAAATCCAAGATAACCGATTATTTGCATTTATAATATTTTTTATAAAAATTATGTAATATTATCATTGCATCTATATAATCTGTACATGTATATAAACTATATATTAATTTATCAACGTCTTCAAAGTTTAAATTAGCAGGCAATTCTACGACTTCATCTAAATTTAATTTAGGTACTACATATTTAATAAATTGATCAAATGTTATTTCCACTTTATCTTTAAAAAAATCTCCATGTAAAATAAATGCTTTACCAGTCCAATAATTATTGTCATTAATATAATAACCAATTCCAGTGGAGGTTCCTTCTATACCTTTTATATTATTACGTTTAACATACCACATAAAATCTTTACATCCTCTAATATACCATTTTTCTGGTAATATGAATTCAATATCTAAATGTTTATTTTTAAGTTTATTATAAACATATTTATCAAATTGTTCCGTTGTTATTTCAGTATATCCAAAATGTACACCAGGATAAAATCTACTATTTAATGCATAATCAGGATAATGTATTTTCATAGTATCTTTTTGATTAACAAAACAATAATTTAAATTAAACCATTTAGCTATTTTTTCATTTGTTACTGGTAGACACCATTTTTCTGGTAATATAAATTCTTTAATTGTTGTTGCCCACGTGCCTTGTTTATAAATAGTAATACCATATCCAAGATAATTATATACAAGAGAATCTGTTGATATACTATAAATAATCTTAAAGAATTTATTTAAAATCCATTCAGAACCATAAACACATTTTATTTTATTACCTTCAATAAACCCTTTTAATTTAGCAACTTTACTTAATACATCTTGAATTTGTTCATCTGTTGCTATAATGCATTCTGTTACTTCAATATAATTATCAGATTTACCTTCTCCAATTAATTTTCCAAATGGATCAAAATGATAATGTTCTGGAGTACATATACAATCTNCAATTATATGTCCATATCTTAAAATGCCATAATAACCATTTTGATTAAAATATAACCATTCATTTTCTTTAAATTTTGGAACATACAATTCAAATTTGCAATTTGATAATCCAAAATGTCCTGGTCTATTATTGCCATTATAATCACAAGCATAAAATCCATTGTCATTATCTGGATCAATTAATGTAAAGATTCTTTGATTAGTATCATGAATCCAATGATGCATATTATTATTATTAGGTGGCAAGTCTGTAACAATAACTTTATCTCCTGCTTTATATTTTAATTCTTGCCAGAATTCAGTATATTTTTCATTACATAAATGATCATAAAGAGCTGTATCATTTATACCATTAATATTATTTTCAGTAATGATTTCTCCGTCTAACCAAGTACATCCTGGATAACGTTTTATTAATTTAAATCTTTTCATTTTATTTTTAATTAATATTTGTAATTAATTTTTGTCCACGCCAATGGCTTATAACTTTATCTCTCCTATCTATTAATTCAGCTTCATTTATTGAACTAATATGAATTATATGCCCGGAAAATGAAATAGTAAATCTATGTACTGTTATACTAGAAGCATCATTGCTTTCTGTTTCTATCTTTGAAATACATTGAATATATTCAGTATCAAATGTATTTCCATCTATTTGTAATATCATATATTGTAATTGTTTAATTAATTTCAAGAATAAAAATGGTTGATAACTGCCAAACTCGCACACCGGTATAAGGATATTTGTTAACATCAGTTACGCTATTCAGGTGCACCTGCCTGATGATACCATGGAACTAAGCCATATTGCTATCAACCATTTTAAAGAAACATCACTTATTATCAATTTTATACCTTACCGGATTGATATTAAGCTGTCAATTCTAAGAATACTCTTCTTAGAGATTATATTTTAATTATTATACATCTCTCCTGTTGTCGTAAGCCACAATGTGGAGTCTGTCGGTATATCTATATCCAGTTTCTATACAAAGCTCCATTAACCAAACTCGTCTTTTAGCTAATTGTTCTGCTGTTACTCCTTCTGGCATTAGACATACTTTCTTTTTATCTGCTCCTAATATTGCTACTAATTCTTCTACTTCAGCTAATTGTTCTTTGGTAGTAATAACAAATTTTAATTGATAATCATAATTATTAATCCAATTTTTCATAGATTCATGATTACGTCTTGCTTTTTCATGTCTATCAACATGTACTTGAGTTATTACTCCTCCAATAGCAGGATCCTGTACTGGTGTTCCTAATTTAGGAGTTGAATTAGATAATTTGGGAGATAATGTAACAAAATCTATTCCTTTTATTGGAGCATATTGTGTACCATTATCTTCTATTGCTACAAAGATGTTATTATTTTTTAATAGATTTACTTCATCTTGCAATAATTTAGGATCGAAACTTGCATTACCACCTGTTATAAATGCATGTGTAATTTGTGGATTTTTATCTATTAGGTCCTGTATATCCTGTAATGAATACGAACCATCTTCTGGATGCCAACTTGCATATGATGTATCACAAATCCAATCAGAAAATGCGCAGTTCATGTTACAGCCGCTGTTACGTATTAAGAAATGTGGTAAGCCAGCATATAACCCTTCCCCTTGGATTACACAAATCAAATCGACCACTTGAACTTTTTCTTTACTATATTTCATTGTTATTTATTATTAGTTTATTTTAATATCATTGCATACTTATTTTGACCTACCTTTTTTAATTTATATTCCGGAAAATATTTATCAATATAATATTTATATAATGTTGGTCTATATGTTATTGCTTCAAACGTTATCTTTTCATATTTATGTTTATCTAATTCATCTTTCAATATTCCAAATACAATTGCTAAATTATATCCCCAGGCATTATTTCCTAAATCTACATTTGGATCAGCTATTCCATTTATCATACAATAATAATCTACATTAATTTCATTTTTAGATATTATTTGAATAGTAAATAACATATCAAATTCTTTATATTTCCATTTTCTAACCAACATATCAGAAAAATTTTGAGGTGGTTCGCTATATAATTTAGATAATTCAGTTGTAGATTTTATATCAAATGTTTCTACCATTAATTCTTCTCTGATAATATCTTTTATGATTCTTTTAATGTCTTTCATTTATTTTAATATTTATAAGTTGTAATAAATCATTCATAGTTGGATGTTCTGGTACTTCGTTGTCGTTTATTATTATATTAAATTCTTTTTCCAGTTTTATGATAAATTCTATTTCATAATATGCTAACTCTTCAAATAAAACTGGACTTCTGTAATTTATATTTTTTATTAATCTATCACATAATTGCTTAAAAGTAAAATTTTGCTTTATAGATTCTGATAAAATCAACCAACTATTCCAATAATTGTCAAATAGATTTTCTTTATTATATACAGACGAAAAATCTATTTCTTGATCCGCTAGATTTAACATATCTAGAATTTTATGATATATTTCTTCTATATTCATTATTTATATTATAATAAATATTACTTTTATTTTTAGAATTAATTTTATATTGGTCGTTTTGGATTAACTTCAATCTTTTTTATTAATGTAATATAAGCTGGGGGTATATTTTCGTATACCCATAATCCACCATTACCCATATGAAAATTGGGATCATTATAAAAGTTAAATAATTTCATTTTTTTAATATCTATCTGTAATAGACAAAAATTAACTATATGTTCTTGAGTTGAAGATGGATATGCATTAAATAAAGTTATAGCAATATCTTCATAATCGTCATCTGATGTTGGATTTAATAAATATACTCTTTCAGGATGATTTGATAATTTAGATTTATTTTTAGGAGTTAATCCATTCATCATAACTCTTTTATATAATATATCAGGAACTAAATGATATAAATAATCTGTTGTTGGTATTACTTTTGTGTCATATTTACATTCATATTTAATTATAATAATATTAGCAGATTTTATTTTTTCATTTAAAGTATCTAATGAATATTTTTCTCTTGAAATCATGGCAGGAAACCAACCAAATGCATCCATAAATTCATTAACTTGTTTAATATTATCAAATTGAGATTTTAAAAATGTAAGATAAATTACATCATTTTGTATTTCATATTTTTCAAAATCATCTTTAAATCTATTACAAATTTGTTGAATTGTTTTATCTACATCAACAGTTTGTGTAATAAATTCTGTTAATATTTGTTCTTCACATATAGCATTATATAATCCATGAGTCCAATTATCTGGTATTGGTAATTTAGGATATAATTTTCTTATTTCCTCGGCTTGTTCTTTGTATTCTGTTAACCAATCTTTCATGTCTTAATTATTATACAGAATACAAACTTGATGATTTTGGTGTCTCATAAAACTTAACACTACTTACTATAACATCAAGCGGTTTCATTTTTTCTTGTACTATATCAAATATCCATTTAGATAAATTTTCAGATGTAGGAACAAATTGAACAAATACTAATCCTTCATATATCTCTTGTTCTGGTAATGATAATGACGATTTATTTAATAAATCTAATGTCCAATAATTTTCTTTGTGATAATTAAATATAGTATCAAATGGATTAGTTGGACTTGATTTTGTTAATGGAAATAATGTTTCTCTTACTGGATCATTTATATCCATAATGAATTTATGATCTAATACATTATCAATCCATTGCTTGGCCCAATTAAGATATTTAAAATCCAACACCATACCTTGTTCATTTAATTGGTCAGCTTGTAACTCTATGATTATTATGGAGTTATGTCCATGCAAAAACCGGCATGCACATTTAGAATCTATTGTATATTCAGGATCTAATTTTTGTGTATGAACTCTATGTCCATATGATAGGTTAAATTCTTTTGTTATTTTGTACATATATAATTTTAAAATAAATATTAAAAATAATTAAGGAATTAAAAATAAGTTAATATTTTATAAAAACTTTAAAGCACTAAACCAATTATTTAACCATATCCAGTTATACATCCATGTTCCAGTAAACATAAATTTAATTGGTAATGTTATAAATAAAAATATTAGAAATATTAATCCAAATGGCAATGTTAATCTTATCCACCACGGAGTTAATTTAGTATCTATTTGAACTAGATATATTCCACTACTTCTTAAATTATCTTCTATATCTAATGAATTAGTATTTTTTAATTCCGGCAATATCTTTTTTAATTCTAATGCAGTTTGATAAGAACTACGCCTTTTTATTTCCCAAAAATGTGCCATTATAATGATTTTAATCTATTTCTTATTTCTTCAAATGTAGTTTGATTATAAAAATTACCATCTTTATATATAGTATGTAACATACCAGTATCTTCTTCATTTGGTGTACATTGCATATGAACTTCATAGTTATCATCTACCATTACTAATCCTTTTAATGATTTCTTCATTCCATTATCAGTCATCGGATCTTTAAAGATATCATGACTTACATATTCATATTGTTGTTCATATGTACCATCCACAAATGTAATTACTCTATCTGAAAATTCTTCTGTTTGGAACCAT
>TBL_comb47_HYPODRAFT_10004500_pt1 | contig 15998 bp, 30 predicted proteins | sample TroBogypolimnion_40_FD_10682 | JGI IMG/M metagenome (IMG submission 10682)
TTGTAACTAGAATTAATAAATGCGGAGCACAAGTTGGTTCTCAAACCAATGTAGGGACCGCTAGACCAATGGCGGGTGGGTCAGGAGCAGGGTTATAATATATGTCAAGAGTAAATCACAACGCACAATATATATATGATGTAGATGGTGAAACAGTATGGGAAAAACTACGGGTAATTAGGAATCAATTGGAAGATAGAAAAATAGCGTTGGCTTTGGTCAATCTAAATAGTGAAGAAAATAGAAAAAAAATTACAGATAAAGATTCATACGAATATAAAAAATATCTCATCTACAAAGACCAATCGGAAAAATTAATTCAAGATTGTGTAAATGAAGTAGAATTTTTAACACAGTTTGAAGCTGTGCTGGCCGCGGAAGCAGAAAAAACTCGTATACCCGGAAAGACTGATGACGAAATGTATGAGATAAATTTCTTTGAGGAATTGGCTTTGAGACTGGTTGGATCAGCCCAGGCTCAGATGTTGGCATCTGGCAGAATGCAGGAAGAAACCATTAGACGTGTGTTAAAAAATAAACAAGCTTTACAAATGTGTGTAGACAGAGGATTTCTAAGTCCAAACGCTATACAGATAGCAGGACCAAACTTGTCTATACCATATAACTACGATACGCTATATTTAGAAAATCTAAAAAAGGAAGATTAATATGTCTAAGAATTGGTTGTTTATTGAAAATGGCATAGTGAATGAAATTGTAACACAAGATGACACTCCAAATCCTAGTCAAGCAACAAAACCATACGATACTTTGGCACAGGATGATTCTCAAACCTTCCAAATAGGTGATACATTCACAGCTGAATTGCAATTACAATATAATAAATCCATTTGGCAGTCAATGAGATGGCTGCCAACTGACGCTGAATTGGCAGAACAAGTAATTAACAGGAAAAAATTTCCTATGTTCAAATTGACTTCATCTAAATAATGCTTTACTTTTTACGTTTGACATAGTATAATTGATGTATGTACACTTTAGGTAAAGCAAATGAATAATACTATTATAGATATCCTCAGTTTAGACACTGTATTTTTAAGTTACGATGAACCCAATCGAGAAGAAAATTGGGCTAAATTACTTGACATACAGCCTAATGCTAAAAGAGTAGACCGCGTAAATGGATTGGCAACAGCCCATCGAGCTGCCGCACAAGCCAGCAGTACAGATAGATATTTACTGGTAACAGGAGATACTGTTCCCGACAAAAGTTTTTTTGAACAACAGCTAGTGTTAAACGAAGACAACATCAATCATGTTTTTATATGGAAAACTCGCAACAATATAAATGGATTGACGTATAATAACAGTGGTTTGTCTTGCCGCATTAAAGAATCAATCAAACCTCAAGAGATTGCCAATTATAAAGACATGTATGACTGTTATTCAACTCACTGTATAAGTGCCACTGCCTTTCAAGCATGGAGTACAGGATTCAAACAAGCAGTTAACCTTAGTCTTGATAATGGACAACGACCTACAGTGGATAAATTTAAACAACAGATATCTCAAAAAAACTTAGACGATCTCAGTGTATGGCATAATGTAGGCCGCGATGTTGATAATGGCATTTGGAGTATGCTGGGTGCGAGGATGGCTACATATATGTTGATGATTACTCCAACTTGGGATTATCAAGAAGCTGAAGATGCTGAAAGCCTCAAAAATCTTTGGCTTAATATAGATGGGCATGATCCAGAACATATATTAGGAAGGATAGCTCCGGATTTAATTAACCAATTGAATCTTCCAATAGTCATGCTAGACGAAAAAGCCAGCGGCTTTTTTAAAAATTACTACAGACAAACTAGAGTTAACAAAGGCATCATGCTGACTGAAGCTGACGTTATATAGTTTTAAGCAAATTTTAGAAAAAATTCAGTGGCTATAATGTCTTCTACCTCGCCATATACAGTTACCTGATAACCAAAGCTATTGGGATCAAGCCAGATTTTATATCTGGGATCTTGGCAATTAGTTTTGACCCATTTGCCTTTATCAGTGTTCATGAACTCACTTAGCGGCTGAGCTGCATAAATCTCGAGATCTTCTACATCTCCCATGGTAAAATTGTGGAATTTAATAGTCTTCATCGTGCTATTATAGCAGATGGTGAATTATTTTACAATGAATTCAGACGCCATTGGAAAAATAGATTCTAATGTTTTGGCACAAGCCACGGCAATTTCTCTATGTTCTTTTTGTGTTTCTGGTCCAGTTCTAAGCTCACAGTAATGGAGCCAGCTTCTAAGACTGCCATTCATGTATAATCGGCTTACGGTAAGACCTTCGGGTAATACAGCACGAGCTTGCTCTTTAGCAATACCATGTTTAATGGCCCAGTCATAAACATCACTGGATAAATCAGCTATACGCTGTTGTTTAATTTCCCAACGAGTTGCCAAATCTTTGTCATCTGTTTCTAAACTGTTTTGGCGGTTTTTGGTGTCTTGTAGTCTGGCTTCTTTTAATACAACTCCCAGATCAGCTACGGCATAACGTTGTGAGAATTCTTGAAAACTAAACGAACGATGACGTAAAATTTGACGAGCAATGTCCCTGGTAGTTTCAATAGAAAGGCATACGCTTGCCATTTCCATAGGCGACCAGTGCGAATTTTTTATTAAATAACGAATAAGTTTTTCGCTTGTTTCGGTATTATATTGATTTCCCGGATTAGAAACTCGAGCACAATACGCTACCAATTCTTGTAAGTTAATAATACCTTTATCGAATAATTCATCCGATGGTTTTGAGTATGATACTAATTCTACTTTCAAAGTTTTCCTAATAATTTATCAGTTTCTGGTTGAACCAAGGCTGCTACACTTTTAATATCCACTACAAAGTCTACATCGCGTATGTCATCATCTAGTTCAATAAATATCCTGGACACAACATCTTCTACGTCATCGATGGACAGTCCCTGTTTCATTAGAGCGTGCAGATTGATGGTACGTTGTTTATTACCTTTTAATTTTAAGATAATCTTTTTAATACATTCGAGGGGAACATCAGTTTTGTTTACTTCTTTGACTATTAGTTCCCACTGAGCTGATACATCATCAAATGGATGCATCGCTCACCGAAGTATTATTTTTACTAGGGCGTCCTCGACGTTTGGGAGCTTCGACAACCGGAGGAGTCCAAGTAGCTTCTGCTGTGTTAACTCCGGGTACCATGCGTTCTGCGTCTTTCTTCATGCGAGCTGCTTCTGCTATCATACCGGTAGCTTCTACTTCCATGCGTTTTGCTTGAGCCAACATATTGGCTGCGATAGCACGGTCGCTAAGTACGCCATCTTGCGTAGCTGTAAGTGGATCGGGCATTTGAAAACGACTTTCTGCCACTTGTTGTTTGGCTAATTGAGCATCTTTGTATCTAGCTTCAGCGGCTCTTTTAACACTGGGATCTACCATACCTCGTGTGGCGTCATCTTCTTGAAGTTTTTTCATGGCTTCCTCGCCCTTGTTCATTTCATTGACCAGTTTGTTTAATTCGTCTAGTCTAATAGTAGCATTAGAGGTTGGTGTCATGATTACATCACCGCAACGGACTTTCTTAATCATACGCTCTTGATGTAGTGTCTGTAGTATAGGTCTTCCATCTGGTAGTAATGAACGATGTAAAGCATCCGACAGTTGCATAGCCTGCTGTCCTGGCTCGCTTTCTACAACTCGCTGTATAGCATCTTGCCAAGAAGCATTTAGTACCTCTGGATATATGACCAAGCACATGTGTTCATCTCCTGGTACTTCCCTAAATAGAACTAAGACTTTTCTGTCGCCTATTTTGCCAACGTGTTTGATTTGATTTGCCATTTTAGTCTCCTTGACTTGAATCTGCTGGCGTGTTGATAGCAGTTGAATCAGTTTCTACATCTGCGGCAGTATTATTGGCATCAGCTTGAGCTTGAGCCTGTGCTACTACAGAATTTAGAAAAGTTGTGAGTTTGTCATAGACAACACCAACTTGTGTGAGTTCGGCACCGCGAAATGCTCCGCGACTAGCCGCTAAATCAACGATGCTTCTAAGAGCATCGAGATCTGAAACAGTGATTTGAGTATTATTTTCCATACTAATATTTAACTGACTTTTTTCCTATCCTAAAATAAAATGCCCCTGAAAAGGGGCATTTTGGACAAGTTGAACAGTATTAATTGCCAGTTTCTTCTTCGTAATACGCAAATTGTCCCCAGGGCGGGACTATAGTATTATTTCCGTGTATGATCCATAATGTATCACAATAGCTTTCGTCTCCCCACGATCCAAAAGGATATCCGTCAGTCAATACTACTAGACGTTTAGGTTCAATCTGTTCGTGTTTTAGATAGTTAAAAATAGCAGTAAACTCAGTACCGCCACCACCCATTGGTTCATACTCTGAGATATCTTCTAGATTCTCGCTGTCATACTGTTGAGGATTGTGTACATCGGTATCATAGGTAAACAAGTGTATCTTGTAAGCGGCAAATTGTTCCATAATACCCTGTACCTCACACAAGAAGTCTTTGAGCATGTTGCCGTCAATACTACCGCTGGTGTCTATAGCTATGGCTACGTCAATCATTTCCTCTGGCTTCATGCCTGGCATAATAGCATCCATGTGCCACCCTCTTCTACTAGAACGCATCCAAGTAAAATCAGATTTGATAGTGGATTCAAGTTGCATACGCAAGAGTTCACGCCAATTCATTTTGGGCGCAGTCATATCCTGTATTAGACGTTTGACTCCCGAAGGAATGTTGCCCGCATTGTCCGAGGCCGCGGCAGCCGCTAGTACAGCTTCTTTAATTTCATCACGAATAGCATCTTTTTCAGCTTGGCTCAGTTTAGGGCGGCCCTTGCCGTCTGTCTCATCATCACCATCCATGTCATCATCGCCATCCATGTGCTGATCCAACAACTGATCCAGTAGAGTGTCGATACTGATTTTGTCAGCATTTTCATAAAGTATATCGTAGATTTCTTCGGCACACATGTCTTCATATTTGGCGTCATATAGACAAGGCACAGTAGTGATCTTTTCGCCTACACGATGTTTGATTAAGTCGGCATTCACGCAATAGTCATCTGCAATATTCCACAGTTTGGGATTCCTGTCTCCGCGTCTGCCCATGTGATCGTAGACACAGTGTAGAACTTCATGTCCAAACAAGAATTCAATTTCTTTGGGACGTAACTTGTCGATAAATCTGCTATTATAATAAAACCTACGTCCATCTGTTGCGGCAGTAGGACACCATTCGTCAGCATTTACTAAGGTCAACCTTGTCGCCAGATTACCAAAAAAACTGGCACGTAATAACAAACCTACTCTGGCGGTAATTAATTTTTCACGAACTTCCGCATCTAATTTAGGATTTGTTGGACCCAATAAGTCATTGAATTCGCTAGAATCTTTTTTATCTGCTGTAGTACCTTTAGCACTCATATCTATTCCTTATTATTAATTATACTACTATTATACTATATGTTAGATTTAAAGTCAACCATCTGACTTAACGTATTTAAGAACGAACCAAGTTTGCGCTGATTCGCTGAAGAAATCTAAATGAATTTGTTCTGAATAATAAAATTTACCAGACAGTAATACATGGTCGTCGTTGTATGGTTTGAGTCCTCGATGGCGTCTTACTGAGAATCCCATTTCTCGCCGACATTTCCAAGATATTAACATACTAGCACCATGCTCTCGTACTATTTCTTCACTGATAGCTTCCCAGTCGCTTGGATTTTCAAAAATAATAAGATTGTGTTTAATTTTTACGTTCATTCTTCTCCAAATTTAAGTAAAAATATAATGTACTTTTTTTTATCTATTATATTGTTGTTTAAAGAAAGCATACCGTCAGGCATATAATTCAGTTGAATACCATAATTATTCAATAACCAATCGCTGAATGTAAGCATGTTTATACTATCATCGTGACAAGCACGGTGATTGAACTCTTCTTTGGCTCTGATTATTTGACCCCAAATCATTTCATTGCCAGCAATAGTATCTATCCTATTAACAGTATTGGCGTAGTATTCGTCTTTACTCATTTAATAGATTTAGCCCGTATTTTAATCCAAAAGAATTCTTTTGGATCTACTGTTTCGTAGTGCATAAAACTTACACCGTTGGCATTTTCAATCCATACACGACTACTATGTTTTAATAAGTGATCATGTAGAGTAAAGTTCATACTTCCCCCATTGGCTGGGCTACAGTCTGGCATCACAACATAACGTCCAAGATTTTTACCAAATATCGTGCCGTTTTCTTTTAATTCGTAGTAGTAGTTCAAATAGATTCGCCATATTTAAGTTTGAACCAGTTTAGTTCCTCGTCTCCTAACAAGCGGATTATATAATAATTATATAATATGTCATAAGTCCAATAAGTGTTATCTATCTTATTTCCATGTGCCAAAGTTTCGCAAGGTCCATAACATTGTGTCAACCAATGCCTGATATAGTGCAGATCCAATATTCTTTCTGTGGCTATCACCCAGTTGAATTTGTCTTCCTCGGCAGATTTATACAAAGTATATTTCATATGAAAAAAGATGGAAGGGCAGTGCGAACACAGCCCTGTGTAGTTAAACTACACTGCCCTTCCTATAGTCCTTATACAGAAGCTTGTAGGATATACTTACCATATTTCTTGTGAAACTCATCGAAGTTCTTGAGTTTAGTTGGTTGGAAGGGTAAATTGTACACAGTCAAGGCAATTCTTGCACCCATGATCACTAGTTCTGTTTCAAAGTTTTTCATCATAAAAGAAAAGAAGCAGTCACTCATAGCGTGGAAATCTTTGTCTGCTACTTTCTTTTCCACCGCATCTCTTAGTTCATAGCACATGCTAATCACCAAAGAATACATAGCCGAGATTTCTTTGACTTCTAGGTCAGTTACTTTACCGGACAAAATATGTTCAGGCTTGGGCATACGTCCGGCAATCTTACGGTGAGCGTTAAACTTAATAGCGAGTCCTTCTCCGATAGTACCTGAGATTAGATTAGTAATAGTATCGTCATCTGTATCTTCATCAGATAATAAATCACTCACGAACGACCAGCTACGTGGCGTGGCAAAAGCACGACTGCTAGATCTTGGATCAAAATCATATAGGTCGTTCTTATTGGAACCTAAGTAGCCAATAATATCCTTGTGCTGATTATGTGTAACAGCCCAATCTTGCCAGCTGTCAAAATCTGTTTTAATTTCCTGGTGAATGAAACGATTGCTCAACGGAGTTGGCATACGATATGTAACACCTTTGTCACTTTCTCTGTTACCAGCGGCAACCATGACCACATTGTCAGGCAACACATACTTGCCCACACGTCGATTCAAGATCAACTGATATGAAGCACTTTGAACCGATGGTGCCGCACTGTTCATCTCATCAAAGAATACAACTACAATGGGATATTGACTGGCTAATTCTTGTGTTGGAAGATCCACTGGTTCAGCCCAGTCCATTTTGCCGGTATCTTTGTTGTAGAATGGAATACCACGAATATCTGTTGGCTCCATCTGACCTAGGCGCAGGTCAATCATGTAGCCACCTAGTTCGGCAGTTACATCTGCTACCAGTTCGGATTTACCGATACCTGGAGGACCCCATAAAAATAAAGGACGTTGTTTTTTAAAAGCTTTAAGAAGACTGCGTCTTGCTTGTACGGTTGTTACTTGTCTTGTTTCTGACATGGGCTATGTTCCTTTTGTTAAGTTTATAAAATTTACTATACTGCTATTATACGACAGAATTAATTAATCGTCAACCTTATTTCCAAATCCTATCCAACCCACTTGATAATGATTGAATAAAGGTGTAACGCCTATTTGTGTGGCAAATTCTGCTACCAGTCTACCTTTGCCACCTACTGTTAGTGTTTCGAGAAAAATATCATACTGTCCATTGTCTTTTCCAAACAATAATCCAGTGGCACCGCAATCATCTACGACCACCAATGTTTCGCTGTCTATAAATCTCTGTACCACAGCCAATTCTTTGAGATGATGAGCGGCACTGGGAAACCAATAGGTCCAGTCAACATCATAAGAATCCAAATATACCAAATGTACAGGTGTTCCTTGATTGATAAATTCTTCGGCAAGAGAGTTGAGATATGCCACAGAATCTGAGCAAGTTACTGTGGTGTTTGAACTGACTAATTTGGCACAAGTTTTTACTGCTACAGGATCCAAGTCTACAGTATAAGTATGACTACCGTTGCCACGATCAGAAACATAGCGGTCAAATAATAAACTGCTTTGTCCGTCTCCGATATAATTGCCCGGTTGACGTAAACAACCTGTCTCCACTATAGTTATAGGTGTTTCAAACGTATCCAAGTATTCAAATATTTTTCTAAAGGATACGGCACGTTTACCTAAGTTAGGCTCTGCTTCCTGCTCAAAGTATTCCCAAAATGATGTCATTTTTTTGTCTCATCCATGAATACTTCTAGCGCCATTTGCTCTAACGGACTGATACGTTTGTAGTATTTGACCATGGCTTCTATAGCCGATAAGCCATCCATCTCATTGACGTTGGCAAAAGTTTCAATAACTTCGCAGGCGTAGTTTAGGTCTATTTTATTATTCATACTACTATTATACAACTGTATGAATAAAGAGTCAACCTGGATTTATCGCCCTCGACCTGCTGATCTTGTTGGTGGTTTTTTGTTTGGTGCCGGAGAAGTAGATTTTTTAATCTTTTTTTCTATGCTTGGGGCATCGTCACCTTCTATGTGGTGTATGCCTTTTTTCTTTTCTAACGCGGCTTTGATTGTGTCGCTAAATTTGCTCATTGTATTTCCTTATTTTTGGCTCCGGTCCCTGGAATCGAACCAGGCTTCAGGGATTAACAGTCCCCCGCCTACACCGTGTTTGCTTGACCGGAATAATTATTCAGTTTAATTACAATTTTACTTAGCGACTAAACAAGTGAATTAAAAATTCTTGGCGTAGTGGACTGGAATTGAACCAGTCCACCGGTTGCCCATTGCCTTACCGCACAGGCAACACTACTGATATGTTTATCCCCTGACAGATTTTTTTGGTGCCATTGCCTTCATAATATATTCATCACGGTCGATAAAACCTGCTTCAATTTCCTGTAGTGCTGTGACTAATGTGCTGTGATTGCCTATTACTTTCTTGGCATGATTGGCTCCGAGTTCTCTAGCTCTAGTAGCTCCTATCATAATTAATTCATATCTGCCTACACGTTTAGCGGCTGCTTCGCTAGTGCGTCCTTCGACATTAGTAGGATCATATCGTGTACGTTCTAATCTAGGAATAATTTTGCCATCTGGTAGTTCTTGTTGGATTAACTTCATTGTATTTCCTTATCGAGATAAAAATTGGGTTTTTTTCAATTGCTTGAGTGCTTGATGTATTTTTTCTTTGTCTTTACGTATTGACCTAGCGATTAAAATACGTTTTTCCATTTTACTTAATTGCCCTGCGAGTGTCTTACTTAATTCCGACGACGACTGCTGTTTTGATTGCTTTTGCTGTTTAGACATATTGACTCCTTACGTTAAGTTATATAATACTGTATAAGTGAATTAAAGTCAACCACAACTGTGATTAATTAAGAAATAAATTAATACGTGATAGTTTTTTGTTTGTCAGGAAAACTATCAAACCCCGTGAGCGCAGCCCATCCTGTTTTCGCGTCAGCGGAGGCGGAATATGGTTACAGGTCCGCCTTGATTTTTGATTAGGTCACTTGCGTGGTACCGTTGCCAGACTTAAATCCAATTTCCCCACCTTGCTCTTTGATCTTCTTTAATACATCTTCAAAAAGTATAGGAGCAAAATCAGGAAGTTGTTCAACTGATACATTGTAATAACGAGGATCAATCTCATCACTGTATAAGATTTCACCAGTCTCGGTATCGACACCGCGTGGCTTCATAACTCGATTGGCATGCAAGTGGCCATGTATATTACATCCAAATCTACCGAGACTTTCTAGATGGATCGGAATGTGACTTAAAATAAGTCCGTTCATCACATGGTAAGCCCGCAACTCACGGAAGTACTGTCTATATTCGTCGTCGCGGAAGATGTCATGATTACCACGTATGAGAACTTTATCTCCGTTTAGGCGGGCAAGCGTGGTGAGTGCCTTTCTGTTGATAACAACATCGCCTAGGTGATAGACTTTGTCGTTGGGCCTAACCCGGTCGTTCCATGCTGTAATCATGGCCTCGTCCATTTCCGCAGGATCATCCCACGGGCGAAGTTTTGTAACACCATCGTTACGTGTAAAGCGACATACACCAGCATGACCAAAGTGTGTGTCTGATACTAAAAATACTGCTGGCATTGAGTGCTCCTTTCTTATTCAAATTGTCAACATTATGGCTGTAATGTCTGCTTCATTTTTAACACCTACCCAATATGGACAAGTGCAACTTTTACCATGGGCAGATTTGAATACTGAAACTTTACCACGACAAATATTCCAATCGTCGTTGCCATATTCCCATTCCCATCCGTACATACCACGTAGGATAGTTTCTACTCGGTTTCTTTTTTCCCATTCGTTTTCAAACATTTCAAACTTAAACGCATACTTCATTCCTTTATGGAACAAGCGATGGCGTCTATCTAATTTAACTATCTTCACAGCTTTCTCCTTTCTTTATATACTTAATATGAATGTGTCTACTTGTACGGAATTTACAGATTCAAAGTAACCCGAACCTGGGTTATGTAGTGTAACTGTGTTACCTGCATCATCTTTGACTGGGATTGAATACTGTTCGGTGTTAGCACGAAAAGTCGCCAATGCTTGACCGGCAACCTCTGCGTCTTTGAATACCCACAAGATCTCGCCGTATCCATCGCCGTGCCCAAAGCTATCTCCAGTTCCGTAAGTCATCCAAAGGATGTGCAAGGGGGTACCAGCTTCGGCTTCAAAGCCGACATTTATACAGTCTTCATTGTGGGCCAATCCCATCCAACGACCGCGACTAGATATAGCTATACCTTTAACTTCGTAGTTGTACTGTTCCTCCCAAGAGCCATACTCTTCGTCCTCGCGATAGTAGTGAGTACAGATTTCATTGTATTGTACAAATAATTCCATCGCCGCTCCTTTTTGTTAGTGTATGTGTATATTATAGCAGGGAATTTAACAAATGTCAACCAAATGAGCTGTTGTATTTTCACAACAGTTTTATCAATAATATGTCCAAGTCTATCATACATAGACATACATATCTTTGCTAATAAATCTCTTTTATAAGATCAAATTCTTCCTTGGGCCATTTAGCTTGGAACTCATCTGTTTTTACATAAGCGTTATAATCTTTGGCATTAAAAAAGACCTTTACGAATTCTGTCTTTAGTGTGCCTTTTTTGTATATCGTTAAGTAAATTGATTTGGATACTCCTGCCATAGCAAACCTTTCTTTAAGTAATACATATATTATACTTTATATGTAACAAAATGTCAACCATATAACCCTATCTTAGTAGGTTTTTCCTTTAAAATATCCAAAAGAATAGGGGCCGAAGCCCCTATTATACTATTTTCTGTTACTAGGCATAATTGCCCTCACTTACCGTTTTTTAAGCGGCAGCCAAAAATAACTCGTCATTTGCAGTTATAAAATTTTGCTGATTACGTCAGTCAACTCTCGTGTTGTCCGTTTACTTACTTATTGCCACGTCGAAACTGTGTCACCCCCTCCATAAACACTCTGTAACAAAATGCTTATGGTGGAGGTGCCGGGCTCTGCCCCCGGGTCCGCAACACCTTTCGGTTTACTTCATACAACAATACTTACATTATACGATATTTATAATAAAAAGTCAAGAAAAACCCGCCGAAGCGGGTTGTGTACTAATTAAAAATTAGAAACGATGGATGATACCAACTCCGGCACCTGTTTGATTCTGTCCGGCTACTCCCGAGTAACCATTGATATCTACGCCTGGGCTAGTACCAGTTGTTTGGAAAATAGGAGCAATAGGATTACTTGTCGTTGCGCCGTTCTGAGCATATCCCAGTTGAGCATACACTTCGGTACGCTTGCTGAAACTATAGTGAGCTTGCACATTGGTCAAACTGGCATTGTCATTAGTTCTAACATAGTTAGCACCTAACAGTACTACCGGAGTCAGCTGATAACCAACGCCCACCATTTCGGCATTAACGTTGCCTACTGCTGTGCCTGTATCAGTCTTGTTGGATACATAACCAGCTCCGACAGACAAGTTACCCAATTTATAATTAGCACCAGCAAGATATGTAAGTTTGCCTGGACTATTACTATTCGCAGACACATTGGCAGCTCCGCCATTATGACGTTCTTGACCAGCAACGATTACATTCAAGTTGTTGATGCCGGAATAAATTAAATTAAAAGCCGTAACGCTACCTGATGCGATATCAGTGCCATCTGCGCTGGTTTGATTACCCAATCCAAATTGTACAGTAGCAGTTGTTCCGGCAATTTTAGGAGAGGAATAAGTCACCGCATTCTTGTTAAAGAAGTCAGCATATCCTAGAGCGATTTCTGTCGTAAAGTTTACACTATTACCTGCTAATGGCAGTATGCTATTGGCAGCAGAAATCATTGGATTGATTTTAAGCCCTAGATCAATCTCGCCCAATTGGTTGTTAGCCAAGCCCACGTAGGCCGCACGACGAAACAGACCGTTTTGATTCATACCACCATTGTTGGTTTGCAAATCACCTTCAATATTGGCTACGGCTTTTGTACCATTACCAACATCTTCTGTGGCTTTGATGCCCCACAAGCTTGATGTCATGCTAGAGTCTACCAGACCTGATGAGTTATTGATACTGTATACAGATGCATCTAAAGTTCCATATAGTGTTACGTTGGATTGTGCTTGCGCCAGTCCTGTGCTTGCGATTACCATCGCCATTAAAAATAACTTTTTCATTCTTTTCCTTTTTTTTAAAAATGTAACATCTCTGTTACCATACAGACACTGACATTATCATCAGCATCGATATTAATGCAACTTATAATCGATATAATCTTTGATTTCGATTACAGAGTACACAATTACAGTTACAACTACTACAGCAGTTAATTCAATCATATTAGTTAAATCCTTTTATGACGTTATTGTCAATTGGTGGATTACCGCGACAGTGAGCAGATATAAAAGCTTTCTCACGTATTTGATTAGACTTTGATATTTTATCATTAGAATTGTTTATACGCTTGAGCGTAGATGAAAACTTTTCTAAGGATTTTGTTTTCTGGTCCATATACAAATATTTAGCCCCAATTGGCAGAACTAATACAGTTTAGCTGATTTTTTGATACTAATCTACCGAATAGTTATCCAAAAATTTTATTAAATCGCCATACAAATTGATCAACATGGCTTCCTGGTCTCCGAAAAATATCACGCTGTAGGATCGAACCATTCCACTGTACATCTTTATATAATACGGCATTTGCAGCTTACGATCTAATGCTAACATAACTTCTGGGGTGAACCTAACGGTATTTTTAACAGGGAATTCGTAGTGCTTGTGCTTTAGTTCGTGCGCCAGAACATGATATCCTTCATCTGTAAGTCGAAATCCGCCTGTGTTGCGAAGATTATACCACCAATATAGTTTGGCAAAATCCACAGTTACTTCGCGTATCTTAGATAATTCATCTACTAATTGCTTGGTAAACTCTATTTTATTACGCACTTTACGGAAATATCTTGTCGCCTTGTTTTAGCAATACCACACTAAATTGGTCGGTTTTAAACTGTTGATTAAGTTTCTTAGCTAGATTGATAGCATGTCCTGGATTACTAAATGATACCTTTTTATATTTAGGTCCAGGATACTGAACCAGCATGTTACTGGTTTTCAAGTTAATGGGTTCATTAGAATAATAAACCGCCCAAATTCCGTCAGAAGCCAACACTTGTTCGCTTTTGTAAGTGGACTTGTTGGTAAGTTCCGCAAGTACGGTTGGTTTAGGCCGACTCACTTGAATCTCTCCTGCCGCGTGGGATTAACAGTTAAATGCATATTAATATTTATACAACATATAGACGCATATTAAAATTTTCCACCATCTATTTTAAATTCCACAATGTCATTTTTTGATGTAGCGGCAGATTCTTTAAGTTGTTTTAATTCCAATAAAAGTTCAGTAAGGTCAGCGTGCATGCCTTTGGCATCTACCATTGGCATGACGAAATCCTTGACACCACGAGCATCGTGGCCCCTTATTCTTTCTATAAATTTTTGTAGATGTAAGCTCAATGTTCTCTCTTTAAAAATTTCTCTAAATCAGGCGGAGTCCATCCGTCCGGTTTCAAAATCTTCCCGTCGTCTCTTCGGCGTACTTTTCCTAATCTGCGATCTATTTTGGAAAAATTAGTGGCCATTACTTCGCGCCATGCTCCTTCTCCGTCGGCACCCATTGAATGTATGGCACCTATGGTGACAACTAAAATATCCACCAACGCATCTAGTGTTTCGACTTTATCATCTTGCGCCAATGCCTCTAGCAATTCATTGTACTCTTCTGAGATTAGATTACAATACATTTTGAATTGGTCTTCGTTGACGCCTGTAACGGTTTGTTCGCAAGCTGTCATGAATTTTTCTGAATCGTAAAAGGGATTGGTCATTTTGGTTCTGCCTCTTCTTTGTTATGGAATGGTCCCTTGTAAGGGTATCTTTGTAATANGATTAATTTTGGATCTTGCATAGCTTCCCACTTGCGACCTTTTTTGACAGTGTACCANCCGGCAGCATACCAACTTTTGCTTTTCTTTGTCTTGGTATAAACAGGTAACTTTTGTGGCACGTCCCACATAGGGTTATAAACACGACCGCTTGTTGGATAACCGTGTACTTCGTGTGTTGGCAATTTCTTTTTAGCGGGCTTATTGGCTGCTACAAATTGAATATCAATGCTGCGTTCAACTAGTTTAAGAGTTTTGTATTGAGCCACTACCTGATTGTTTATCTTAACTTGATATCCGCCGGCATAAGCTTCTACATTGCCAACTTTCTTTTCATCTCTCTGTATTACCCAAAACTGTTTATCAACTATAGGTTTAGCTACTAATGTCATTTATTCATCCTTGCTCGACATTTTTTCTGTATGTCGATTGATACATCCGGATGCCATCCGCCAATCAACATACTACAGTCATACTTGACTGTGTTATCATCTAACATCACAAACATTACCACTGACAAAATTGTCACACACAAAACCAATGCAATTCTAAAAATACGTATAGTCTTATCCATTTAGTGCGCCTGTATATGTGGCATTCATCCAACTACCAAAACTTTCTGCGTTTTCGCTACACTGGTTGAGTTGGTATTTTCCGCAGAATTGAAGGAATCTTACACCCACTTGTCCCACATCTTTGTGACTAACTTGTTCGCGTATGGCAGTATCAATTATAAGTTTAACATCTTCTGGCTGTGCTGTCAAGTCTACCAACATTTTATTTCTTTCGTAGTCATCTAATACTCTATGCTCTACACCATCTGGATCTGTCCAGCGTTGTAGCATCATGTTGTTCCAGCTGTAACCTTGTTTTGTTCGATCCTCGTACGCCTCCGCCAAGCCGACTTTGCTTTTCGTCCCTTTTGTACGGACTCCAGGAAACGCTGAAAAAACATTGTCAGTCGGGTCGCCTCGCATGCACTTCTCAAAAAGAAGCCACCCTGGGTCCGGTATCTTTTTAGGTTCCTTAGTTTTCTTGTCGAGGACCGGTTTACCTTTCGCATCAAATATTCCTTCAATCGTGATTAGTTCGTCTGTAATACCATTGTACTGTTTTACATTTGTGGACAGCAGTTGAACAAAGTCAGTGTCACTGCTTATAATCACATGCTCGTCAGCAGGATGTAACGCAATCCATCTTGCTATGATGTCGTCACCTTCTGCTGTGGCGCACCTTATAACACTACAGTTGGTTTTTTCAGAAAGATATTTATTCAA
>TBL_comb47_HYPODRAFT_10004501_pt1 | contig 15993 bp, 12 predicted proteins | sample TroBogypolimnion_40_FD_10682 | JGI IMG/M metagenome (IMG submission 10682)
AAGCGGCGGGTGCAATACCGCCCGATATCAGCGCGCTCCTGAGTAAGCCCATCACGCCAATGTCCCTGCGTACCGCGCTAGCTAAGGTGTTTCCCAACAATTGACGGCGCCGCGTCAATATTGTAATAATATACTCAGAACGTGACCACCAAAAGAATTAACACAAACAACCTGCCAATCAAGATTCGGATTATGATTGTCGACGATCATCCGATGATTTGCGATTGGCTGTTGACACTCATCAACGCTGAGCCGGACTTAATTGTCTGCGGTCAGGCGGAAAGCCGTTCGCAAGCGTTGCAGGTCGCCGCCGCAACGAACCCGCAAGTCGCCATTGTGGACTTGGCACTAAAACAATCCAATGGCTTGGACCTGATTAAAGATTTAAAAATCCAGTTTCCCCAACTGGCAGTGTTGGTGCTCTCGACCTCGGACGAGATGATCTATGCCGAGCGCGCCCTCTATGCCGGTGCCCGCGGGTATATCACCAAAGAACGCTCGAGCACTTCCATTCTACCGGCGCTCCGTCTGGTCGCGGCGGGCGGAATTAGCTTCAGCGAAAAACTAACCAAACAGATTCTCCTCCGACTGACCAAGCCCCAGTCCGCCGTGGCGACGACGCCAGTGGAACAGCTTTCGGACCGGGAACTGGAGATCTTGACATTAATTGGCACCGGCTACACCACCGGCCAGATCGCTAAACAATTGTCGATCGCGCCGAATACGGTCGACACCTATCGGGTTCGCATGCGGCAGAAACTCGCCCTCACCAAGTCCGGTGAACTGTTGCGCTACGCCATCCATTGGGTGCACAGCAACAAAGCGTCGTAGCCGGCCACCTCTCCACTTGGCCGTGCCTGTAGGGGTTTTCCCTACAAACTCCAGCCAACATATCGGACAGAAAGTATCCGTTCCACACCGACAGACAACGGACGCATTCTGAGTGAGAGTAAGCGCGTGTTCAAACAGTTTAGAAACCTGCATTTTTGGCTACTTCTAGTAGCGGATGCAGGTGTGTTCGTGGGAGCGTTGATTTTAGCCTATGCGGTCCGCTATAGTGCGACAATTCCCGCCGCCGAGTTTCAGTCCCTTCTGGGGATTCTGCCGTGGGTCATTCTGGTCAAGGTATTGACGTTTGCCCACACCGGCGTTTATCGCGGGATGTGGCGCTATACCAGCCTTCCGGATGCTTGGCGCCTAATGACTTCGACGCTCCTAACGATGTTAATAATCACAACGGGGCTCACCTTTATAAACCGTTTTCAAGGTTATCCACGGTCGGTTTTCATTGCAGACAGCATTTTCACTCTGTTTTTTTGCGGCGGCATCCGTGGTTGTATCCGTCTGTTTTATTCAAAACGAATCCAACTACCTGGTCTGGTCACACAAACCGATTCACCACCGCCACAGCGCCTGCGTCTCATTCTGATTGGAGCCGGTGACGCTGCGGATAAAATTATCCGCGAGGTCCAAGGTAACTTTCGGTCCGCCTATGAAATCGTCTGCTGCCTGGATGATGATCCAGCCAAGCAGCAGCGGTCCATGCATGACATTCCGATCCGGGGCCCCGTCAGCCACCTCAGCCACTTTGCGAAAAAATTCCGAGCCGCTGAGACGTTAATTGTTATGCCGTCGGTGACCGTGGAACGCCTGCGCGAAGTCGTTGCCATCTGCGAGGCATCAAAAATTCCGTTCCGAACCCTCCCTTCCCTGTCCTCGCTCATCGATGGCGACGTCACGATCAACGATCTGCGCCCCGTGGATTTCGAGGATCTCTTAGGGCGGCCAGCCGTCCAGCTTGATTTGGCGAAGATCGGCTCGTATCTGACGGGCAAAACCGTCGCCGTGACCGGCGCGGGCGGCTCCATTGGCTCCGAGCTTTGCCGGCAGATTATTAAGTTTAAACCATCCGGATTGATCCTGATCGATACCTCGGAATACAACCTCTACAAGATTGAACTGGAACTGAAGTCAGACCGTAAATTTGCCAACGCGATTCCCATCTTGGGAAAGGTTCAAGATCAACCACTGCTGGAGCATATTTTCGGAAAATACCAACCCCAGGTCGTCTTTCACGCCGCCGCTTACAAGCATGTGCCCATGGTGGAATTAAATCCGTGGGAGGCCATCCACAACAATGTGGTCGGCAGCGAAGTCGCCATGCAAACGGCTGAAAAATACGGCGTCGAACGCTTTGTGCTCATCTCTTCCGACAAGGCCGTGCGCCCCACCAATGTCATGGGCGCCAGTAAACGGGTTACAGAAATTCTACTGCAATCCCGCCCCCATGGGAAAACGCGCTTTATGGCCGTCCGCTTCGGCAATGTAGTGGGCTCCTCTGGCTCGGTGATCCCGCTCTTCCAAAGCCAGATCAAGGCGGGCGGCCCGGTCACAGTTACCCACCCGGAGATGACGCGCTATTTCATGACCATTCCCGAGGCCTGCCAGCTGCTTTTGCAGACCGGTGCACTCGGTAATGGCGGCGAGATATTCGTCCTCGAAATGGGGACGCCGGTCAAGATTGCGGAAATGGCGCGGGATTTAATCCGCCTCTCCGGCAAGGAACCGGACCGTGACATCAAGATTGTCTACACCGGCATCCGCCCTGGGGAAAAGTTGTATGAAGAGCTAATCACCCACGGCGAAGGCATTACCCCCACCGTGCACGAGAAAATCATGGTCTTACAACGCGAGCGTCTCGCAGATGTAGACCTTAGTGAATACGCCCAGCAAGCGATGGAGGAGTTGGTGCACGCGGCTGGTTCCTACGACGCCAGACAGATTTGCAACACTCTGCAAGGCATTGTGGCTGATTATACTCAGAGTACGAGCGGAACCGTGGCTGCGAGTTACCCGGTCAAATCTATTCCGGCGGTTACCTTTAATCGCCCGACGGGGACAGTTTTGAGCCCACCCATTCAAACCCACAAACTCAATCTGGTGACTGCTAGGAAGCTGCTGTGAACAATTCCGTGACCATGAAAAAGGCATTAATTACCGGAATCACCGGTCAAGACGGATCTTACTTGGCGGAATTGCTGTTGAGTAAAGGCTACGAAGTGCACGGGATTATCCGGCGGGCCTCGACATTCAATACGGAACGCCTGGATCACCTATACCAAGACGCGCATATCCACGGCGTCCGACTAATCTTGCACTACGGCGATTTGAGCGACTCGGTCAGCTTAGTGAAATTACTATACGCACTGAAGCCCGACGAGATTTATCACTTGGCCGCCCAGAGTCACGTGCGCGTCAGTTTCGACATTCCCGAATACACCGCGGACATCACCGGTGTCGGCACAATTCGGATTTTAGAGGCCATTCGCGAGACTGGGTTACGGACGCGGTTTTATCAGGCTTCTTCCAGCGAGATGTTTGGCCAGGTCGCTGAAATTCCGCAGCGCGAAACAACGCCATTTCATCCGCGTAGCCCGTACGGCGTGGCGAAGGTGTTTGCGTATTGGGCAACAGTGAATTATCGGGAAAGCTACGGACTGCATGCATCCAACGGCATTCTTTTCAACCACGAATCCCCCCGGCGCGGCGAGACATTTGTGACGCGGAAAATTACCCGCGCGGTGGCCTACATCAAGGCAGGGCTACAAGATAAAATCTTCCTCGGCAACCTCGACGCAAAACGCGATTGGGGCTACGCCAAGGAATACGTAGCAGCCATGTGGTTGATGCTCCAGCAGGACCAGCCGGATGATTATGTGATTGCCACCGGCGAGACCCATACGATCCGTGAATTTTGTGAGGTGGCGTTTTCGCGAGCCGGGTTGGATTGGCAAAAGTACGTGGAGTTTGACAAACGCTACCTACGCCCCGCTGAGGTGGAACTTCTGATTGGCGACGCTGCGAAAGCTAAACGCGCGTTCGGCTGGGAACCGCAGATCAAATTCAAACAACTCGTTGAGCTAATGGTGGATGCTGATATTCAACTCCTAGCAGATAAACTGGGCGGCAAAGTCGCGAAGGTGAACAAGTGAAGCCGCGCCTGTCGAACCATCCCTCGCGCCCTAACTTGGGACCAGCGAAGATCAAACACCTATCCCTCCAAGTGGTTGGCGCGGCAATCGCCGTGCATGGCAAACTTGGGCCGGGATTGTTGGAGTCAGTATATGAAACCCACCTTATTAAAGAACTCCGTCGGATGGGCCTAGTGGTCAAAGTCCAACTGCCAACGACGGCCGCTTTAAAAAAGCAAGGGGGCACGACAAATGGTCTCCGTCTGGGCCTGCTGGTCGCCGAGACCATTATTGTCGACCTGCAGTCAGTTGCGACAGTCCAACTCGCTCGCAAGCAGCGCCTCATGACATGTCTCCGTCTTGCCGGTAAACCACTCGGTTTACTCATTAACTTTAACGTTACACAGCTCAAAGACGGCATTGAACAAATCGTCAACATTCCGGACTTATTATTTTATTATGAATAACTACTGGACAAACCAACGCGTCATTGTTACTGGCGGTGCAGGCTTTCTCGGCTCGCATGTTGTCGCCACTTTGCGGGCACGTGGCTGTCAGGAGGTCTTTGTACCGCGCCGCAAGGACTGCGACCTGCTTGACCGGCAAGCCATTCAGCGTCTATTTAAAACCACCCAGCCGACGCTCGTGATTCACCTCGCGGCCGTAGTCGGAGGCATTGGCGCGAACCGCGCCCATCCTGGCCAATTCTTTTACGAAAACGCCATCATGGGCATCGAACTAATCGAGCAAGCCCGGCAATGCAATATTCCGAAGCTTGTGATTGCCGGCACTATTTGCGCGTACCCGAAGTTCACACCGGTACCGTTCAAGGAAGACGATTTGTGGAGCGGTTATCCCGAAGAAACCAACGCCCCTTACGGCATCGCCAAGAAAGCACTGTTAGTCCAGTGTCAGGCCTACCGACAAGAGTACGGCCTGAACTCAATTTTCTTATTACCAGTGAACCTCTATGGGCCTCGGGACAATTTTAACCCAACATCGTCCCACGTCATCCCGGCCTTGATCAAGAAATGCGTCGACGCGCGGGAGACCGGCGCCAAATTCATTGAATGTTGGGGAACCGGGGCAGCGACACGGGAATTTCTCTACGTTGAAGATGCTGCCGCCGGGATTATTTCAGCAGCGGAATCGTATAACAAACCCGACCCGGTCAACCTCGGAGCTGGCCAAGAGATTTCGATTAAATTGCTCGTTGAACTAATTGTGAAACTAACCGATTATCGCGGTGAAATCCGCTGGGACGCATCCCAGCCGGACGGTCAACCGCGCCGCTGCCTGGACACGACTCGCGCGACCAGTGAGTTCGGGTTCCAGGCCGGCACACCCTTTGAAGAGGGCTTGCGGCAGACAATTGCCTGGTACCAACAGAACCACTAAAAAAATCATCTTTTACCACAATGAGAGATAAACAACACCACTACAGACTTTGGTCAATCATCGGTTTTTTATTGGCCGTCACCGTGCCGACCGTTAAAGTTATGGCACAGGCACAAACTTTCACGCCGCGACTTGCTCTGGATGTGGTCACCCGCTACAACGACAACCTATTACTGAGTCCCACAGCCCCGCTTAAAGACTTTTCAGAGGTCGTAAGTCCACGTGTTGGTTTTTTATATGGACAGCCTGACCGGTCACATATTGGCTTGGATTATAAAGCGGAATTAGAGCGATTTTTTTCTCATGAAGAATTTGACGCGAATAACCAGTTTGTTACGCTCGATACTCAAGCGCAGTTTGATCATAGTATGGTGCAACTACGGCAGTCATTCCGTGATGTTGCCGGACCTAACTCTGAGATTGGCGGATGGGAGCGCGAGCAACGCAATCGAACCAACGTGAAAGGTGAGTATCGGTTGAACTCGAAGACTTCTCTTGGTTTGGATTACCTACAAGATATTCGCGATTACCTGACAGCAGGAACGATCAATTCTCGTACGTTTGTCATCGGTGGCACACTCTACTACCATTTGTTACCTAAAACAGATTTACTCGCTCAATTAAATCAGGGCTGGGTCCATGTGAGTCGTGGCGCGGATGCGTCCTACGAAGAGCTGAACGTCGGGTTCAGAGGCCAACTCACGAAAAAAATCACCGGTACAGCGACAGTGGGATATCAACATCGGGAAATGGAGGGGATCGGACCGAGCATTGATGTGCCTGTAGCGGGGCTTGAATTGAAAGCAACACCAACCAACCGCACTACCATTGATTTGTACGGATCGCGAACAATAGATGCGTCTAGTGGTTTCATTGATCGTCGCTATGTTGTGAACCGGTTATATCTCACAATGCGCTACCGGCTATTTCGGTCTGTTATGCTATCAGTCGGTAGTGAATGCGAGTTTCGTGAAAATGCACTGGCAATCGCAAGCGAAATTTATAAACGCGATATATTAGCAGCGCCGGTGGGCGTGAATTATGACCTAACAAAATGGCTCCAATTAGGTGCTAGCTACAGATGCCAGCGCGTGGATTATACCACTATAGGCCATGCGGTGCAAAACTTTGCCAGCCTTCACGTGAAGATCCACTACTGAGATGAAGACATCAATTAAAATATCGGGTGTGGATTTGATAAGTGGAACGGGCGTCCTGCCTGTTTTATTCGACAGCGTATGTAAAACCAACAGCCGGGATGCCTGTTCTTCCATTTAAACAGTGGCACGGATAAAATATGGACACATCTAACCAATTCCGGACAACAAATGAACAAACGGCGCGCCCAGCGACTCTTCGACATCGAGCTCAAGATCGAGGGATCACGCCATACCGGGGGTTCTGCGGAGCCGCACTCCGAGGAATGGGGCTCCTCAACTTATTACTCTTGTTACTTTTACCGCTGTGCTTTGGGCTGACCGCCTGCACGACTGCACCGTTAGCTTCCCGTTCACCGGCCCAAACTGATTTAACAAGTTTCGTTGGCCTTGCTGCCAGTGCTGTTGAGTATCGGATTCAACCTTTTGACGCATTGCAGATCACTGTGTTCCAAGAGGCCGATCTTTCCATTAAAGCCCGCGTCTCGGCGGCAGGAACTATTAACTACCCACTGCTCGGTGCGGTTGCCGTAGCCGGCCTGACTGGAGCGGAAGTTGAGCGGCAACTAACCAGTCAATTAGGCAAGAAATACTTAGTCAATCCGCAAGTGACAATTCTGATTGAGGGGTCGGTCAATCGGCGGGTAACCGTCCTCGGACAAGTCAAGCTTCCCGGTACGTTTGACCTGCCCACCGATGAACCGCTCCGGTTGTTGCAGGCGATTGCCCGTGCCGGCGGATTCACCGACATTGCTGCGGCGGACCGGGTGAACGTCCTGCGTTCAGAAGGTGGCCGTGAAGAGCGAATTGTAATTAACGTCGCAGCGATCATGCGCAGCGGTGATCACACGCAAAACATAGTACTGCGCCCCGGCGATGTGATCACTGTTCCGGAAACCATTTTCTAAGGACGACCATGCAAAACCCTGAGCAAGAATCCGATTTCTCCGACTCGCGCTCCCCCCTGATGATTGATTGGCGGCGCCAACTGCACATCCTGTGTGAGCGACGGGGGCTCCTGCTTCTGACTGCCGCTACGGTCATCAGCTTGACATTGCTCTGGCTGTGGCGGCAGACGCCCACCTATCAAGCAACGGCTCAGATTCTGGTCGAATCAGAGACCATGAAAGTCCTGAACATTCAAGACGTAGTCAGCACCGATACTCGTGATCTCCAATACGTCAACACTCAAGTCCAACTACTGCGCAGCCACGCGTTACTTCGTGACGCGGCTGAGACCATGAAACTCGCGACCGACCCGCAGTTTGTCGACACCCTTATCCCCGGGACTGACCTCGCTTTGGTACTGGAAAGAGATCTCACTGTTTCCGCCGAACGTAACAGTCGGCTGATAAAAATTAGCGCGTCGCACCGCTTACCGGAACTGGCCGCCAAGTTAGCCAACGGCGTGGCTGCCGAATACATTCGTGGGAATCTGAATCGCCGGCTCGCCACTTCATTGGAAGCAGCAACCTGGTTGCGGCAGCAAGCCGAAGAAATTAAACCAAAACTGACGAAGTCCGAGGCGGCGATGCAAGAATACCGTGAAGCCAATCACGCGGTTTCGCTTGAGGAACGGCAAAACATCGTTGTGGACAAACTAAAGGCATTGTCAGCCACTCTCACTCAGGCCCACACAGACCGGCTTGCGGCGGAAGCGGAGTGGAATACGGTCCAAACCGCACTGGCGAACGGCCACAAAGCGATTGAGATCCCGATGATCGCAGCCAACGACCAAGTCAAACTGTTGCAAGGCCAATTAAACGAAAAACAGATTGCGGTGGCCAGTCAACGTGAACGCTATAAAGCGGAGTACCCCGCAATGGTCACAGCCCAAGCTGAGTTACGTGAACTGACTGAAAAGCTGGTGACGGCTGGGACCACGGCAGTTGAAGCCGCACAGGGAAAGTATCAGTTGGCTAAGTCCAAAGAAGAAAGCCTTGCCAAGGCTTTACAAGAGCAGGAACAACAAGCGCTCCATCTGGACCGGATCTTGACCGGGTACAGTTCGCTAAAACGCGAGACCGAGGCCGACCGGCAACTCTACGATTCGATCATTACCCGCATGAAAGAGACCAGTGTGGCCGGCAAGTTGGAGACCAGTAACACCCGGCTGGTTGATCCCGCTACCCCGCCTAAGTTTCCGGCGCGGCCACGCAAGTTGATCACGCTGGCGCTCGGAACAATTTTGGGACTAATGAGTGGCATCGCCCTCTGCCTCCTGACGGAGCATCTGAACGAAAAGATCAAAAGCTGTGAGGATCTCGAGTCTCTCGGGGCGGCCGTATTGGGCGTTGTGCCCCGCGTTCAGATTGGATTAACCAACTCGGGCGTCTGCCTAACACAATTCGAACCGCAGTCATTAGCCGCCGAACACTTCCGCGACCTGCGTGCCAGCCTGGTGCTCAGTTCGCAAAGCAAACAGGCCAAAATATTACTGGTGACCAGCACCATCCCCGGCGAAGGCAAAACATTTGTCACAACCAATCTCAGCGCTGTCTTTGCGCAGAGCGGCGAGCGCACCCTCATTGTGGATGCGGATTTGCGCAATCCCAACCAACATCGCTCCTTTAATGTCACCGTCGATCGCGGATTGTCGGCCTACCTTGGATCGAATATCGCCATTGAAACCATCGTGCAGTCAACGAACGTCCCCAACCTCGACATCATTCCGTCCGGACAAGTTCCTTATAATCCGCATGAACTACTCGGGTCCCCCCGGATGCAAGAGCTGCTCATCGTCGCCCGTCAGCGGTATGACCGCATCCTAATTGATACGCCACCCGTCAGCGCCGTAAGCGATGCCTTGATTCTGCTTCCCCAGATCGATGGGGTGCTCTTTGTCGTTCAGTTTGGCACAGTCACGCGAGAATTCATTGTCCGCACGCTCCAAAAGTTGCACAACTGCAATGCGAATCTGCTTGGCGCGGTACTCAACAATATCGAATTAAAACGATACCGCTACTACTACCCCTATCACGGTCGCTACACGGAGCAATATGCAGTTGGCGGGAGTGGAGAGGTCAGACCGGAGGCCAAGGATAGAAGTCAGAAGATTTAGGAAGGATATTCAAATGCGACAGCGATTCCACGACAGTGATTGCAAATTGCAAATGCCAGAGTTACGCGAATTATATTTAGCAAGACCGAACTCCTTACGCACAGTTGGAAATGTCATCCCATCGCATTATACTTAACACGTCCGCCAACTACATCCGCAGCGTCATTGCTGCCGGTTTGGGGTTGTTTTCTGCACGGTGGGTATTAGCGGGCTTGGGAGCATCGGACTACGGGATTTTCGTTGTTGTCGGCTCGATTATCATATTCATTACCTTTCTTAATGGGGTGATGTCAGTTAGCGCAGCTCGGCATTTCGCGTTTGCGATTGGCCGGGGCGATTCCGAAGATGTGACCAGATGGTTTAACACGTCGCTAAGTATCCACCTCTTTCTCCCGCTACTGCTGATTATAATTGGTTGGCCTATTGGCGAGCACTGTATTTCCCATGTCTTTACCATCCCACTGCGTCGCATTCCGGTGTGTCATTGGGTCTTTCGGCTGTCCCTCATAGTCGCATTTTTCAGCATGGTATCGATCCCTTACTTGGCGATGTTCAACGCTAAGCAACATCTGGCTGAAACAGCAGTCTGGGGCATGCTCCAGTCTGTGATGCTATTTGTTTTTGCATTCATTTTGACCAAGGTATCCGGTGATCGACTACTGTTTTACGCCGGTTACAGTGCGACAATCAGTATCGTCATACAAGTCACACAAGTCGTACGAGCACGCTGCATTTTTCATGAATGCCGCATTATTTATCGGCACTGGTTCGATCGAAATCGGTTTCGGGAGATTCTTTCGTTTGCATGTTGGAGCTTATTCGGTTCTTTTGGAACCATAATTCGCGACCAGAGTTCAGTTTTTCTGCTCAATCTCCATTTCGGTCCAATGGTCAATGCCGCTTATGGAATTGCCAACAATGTTTCAGCCCAAGCCAGTCAACTGGGGATTGCCATGATTGGCGCTTTTGCACCAGAGATTACTGCGAGCGAAGGCCGCGGCGATCGCCCACGCATGCTAGCGCTCGCCCATCGGGCTAGTAAGTTTGGGACCATTCTCGTCTTGCTGTTTGCCATTCCGCTAATGGCCGAATTAGATTACATATTAAAGCTGTGGCTAATTACCCCCCCCCCACAGACTGCTGAATTTTGTCAGTTAATCTTGGTCACTTTTATTTTAGATCGGTTGAGCGCTGGATATATGATGGCGGTCAACGCAACCGGTAAAATGGCTGGTTACCAGATTACGCTGGGAACCTGCCTGGCGTTGACCTTGCCGCTGGCTTGGCTATTTCTAAGATTGGGGGCACCACCTCTTAGTGTGAGCATCGCGGCTGTCGTCACGATGACTGCTGTGTCGGTCGGACGCGTGTTTTGGGTTCAGCGGTTATTAAATGTCCCGGTTCGGTGTTGGTTGCAAGATGTTGTGGGCCCAACCAGCATCGTCGCTTTCACCGCTGTGGTAATGGTCCTAGCACCGCGCTTGCTATTGCCCCCATCATTTGTGCGGCTTTCTTTAGTGACAGCGACTGGTATCGGTGCCGTTCTGCTTACAACATGGTTTTTGGTCCTCGTCGCCAATGAGCGTATTTATATCCGGCAAATCGGGCTACAGGTCTGGGATCGATGTCGAGGAGGCGCGTCCTGTTGAAATGTGTGGAACATACTTACTCCAACACTCGATAACATCGACCATGAAAACGGTTGATTTATGTCAGAGCAATAATAGTCGAGTACTACAGGCACGCGGACGCGTCGAAAGCGCTGTTTCGCAGCTTGTTAGCACCGCATTTCATCCGGTTCCAAGTGAAACTGTAACCGCCTGATTATGAGGACGATCAGCCATAACGTCTCCCAGCTACGCGATTGCTATGGCTGCGGCATTTGTGCGATAATCTGCCCCAAGAATATTATTACAGTTAAACTGAATCAAGATGGATTCTATCAGCCACAGTTATGCGATGATCATTCTTGTACTCAGTGTGGGCTATGTCTGTCTGTTTGTGCATATAGCAGCGATACCCTATTAGACTTAGACAATTGTAATGTAACGGGATATGCCGCGTGGAGCAATGATCGCCTGATCCGTTCCAAGTGTTCGTCTGGCGGGTTAAGTTTCGAATTGGGCGCACATCTAATTAAGCTAGGGTATAAGGCGTGCGGAGTAAAATACGATCCGACTGTCGGTCGAGCTGAACACTTTATCGCCACGGATGTTGAGACGTATGCCTCAAGCATCGGCTCCAAATATATTCAGAGCTATACGATCCCCGGGTTTTCTCAGCTTAATCGCAACGATAAGTTTTTCGTAACAGGCACGCCGTGTCAGATTGACTCCCTTCGTCGGTACATTCGTAGATACAAGATCGAACACAATTATGTGTTAATGGATTTTTTCTGCCATGGCGTCCCATCTATGAATCTGTGGCGGAAATATACAGCAATGGTCAGCGATCAGATCGGGCGAATTAGTTTTGCATCATGGAGAAATAAGCAAGCGGGTTGGCACAATTCATGGGTAATGGGGATTGATGGCGCACGGAAGGCAGCGCCCCAGAATTGGGACGCTGACGCTCCGCATCTTGAATCGAAGGCGGGAAGCCACGAATACCTTTCACCGAAAAGTAATGGCGACCTTTTTTATAGTTTTTTTCTGGACAATACCTGCTTAGGGAAGGCCTGCTATGACAAGTGCAAGTACAAGATTGATCGGTCGGCAGCAGACATCCGGGTCGGCGACCTCTGGGGAAAGAAGTACAAAATGAACGCCGAAGGGGTAAGCGGTGTTTTGGTTTTTACAGATAGGGGTCGCGCTGTAGTCGCCCAGCTCACTGGCTGCACAATCTTCGAAGAGGATGTATCTGCTGTCGTCGATGGACAAATGGAGTTACCGCCCCATCTGCCACTTGCGCGGAGATATCTGCTAAAGTTGTTCACCACACATTTAACGCTAAAAGCAACCTACCGGCTCTATCAGTGGTATCTGCTGCCAACTCGGTTATTGAATCGAGCCCGGATCGTCATGCGCCGGATTATACTCCACCACCCTTTTAAAGCCCCCACCATCTCAACCAAAGAATTAGCAACTCACCCACATGAAGATTAAAACGATTACATGCCACAATGTCTATAATTACGGCGCATCCCTCCAAGCGTATGCGTTAGTCCGGCACCTTAAGGATCTGGGACACACGGTGGAGATTATTGACTATAACCCTAGCTATCTGAGCAACCGGTATGACTTATGGTCCGTCTCACCCAGATTTTCCCACAACATCGTTCTAAAGTTGATGTATTGGCTGGTAAAGGTGCCGGCAAGACTAATCAGAGACACACCGCGGCGACAGGCTTTTAACCGCTTTACTAAGGACTATTTACCACTCACCGCCAGAACTTATCACACAAATGAAGAACTAAAGAGCGATATTCCACAGGCCGATCTGTTAATTGCCGGGAGCGATCAGATCTGGAACCCAACCTATCCCAATGGAAAAGATCCCGCATTTTATCTAGACTTTGGCGCCACCACATCAATCAAGGCGTCCTACGCTGCAAGCTTTGGGACAGACCGTCTGGAAATCGGACTGGAGAAGCCGATTAAGGCGTGGCTATCGGCGTTCGACTGCATTTCAGTAAGAGAGGAAACTGGATTGACAATTTTAGATGCAATCGGAATGAGCGGTATCCAAGTAATGGATCCAGCATTTTTACTCACGGCAGTTGAATGGGGAAGAATCGCAACCGATAAGTTAATTTGCGGCAAATATATTTTGGCTTATGATTTTGAGAACAATCCTGCGATCGCTGCTTACACGACCGATCTTTCAGCCAGAACTGGCCTCCCAATTGTGACACTCATTGATAACCCGTGTTATCCTAGAAAACATCGGTATATTAACAATGCCTCTCCGCGGGACTTCCTGGGACTCATCCGGAACAGCGAATACATTATTTCCAACTCGTTTCACGGGACTGTGTTCTCAATAATATTTAATAAGGAGTTCTTTACATTTGGCAGAATGCATCAAAACGTCAACTCACGAATGACCAACCTTTTACACATTCTCGGCCTGGATGATCGCCTGATTACCAATGCAACGCATGCAGGTGAAATCCAGCCGATCGATTATCGGGCTGTGAATGCGGTTCTAACAGATAGAATTGCACACTCCCGTGCTTACCTGCAACATATCTGCGAGTATCGGAGACCGCTATGAAGGTTCTATGGATTACTAATACGATTTTCCCAGCACCGAGCACTATGTTGAACCTTCCAGTGCCTGTTAAAGGCGGCTGGATGTATAGCTTGGCAGATCAATTGGCTCCGCGCTCGGATATACAATTAGCCGTCGCAACAATCTACCCTGGAAAGGACCTCAAGGTTATTACGTCTGACAATGTCCGGTATTACCTTTTACCGTGTAATTCTCAACTTAAATACGATCAGACTCTTGAATCATTTTGGCAACATATTTGCTCGGAGTTCGCACCGGATATTGTCCATATTCACGGCACAGAGTTTTCGCATGGCTTAGCCTGTATGCGTGCCTGTCAGACACTTAACTACGCGATTTCGATTCAGGGGCTGATTGGGGTCTACGCTCGGTACTGTTATGCCGGCCTATCTTGGAGTGATATTATTATGAATATCACGTTTCGAGACATTGTCAGATGGAATACCGTATTTCATGAAAAGCACAAATTAGAATCACGCGGCGCATTCGAGCGCGAGTATCTTCAGCGCGCCAAACATGTGATCGGTCGGACTCAGTGGGATTACACGCATGCGAAGGCAATCAATCCAACGGTCACGTATCATCATGGGGAAGAGATGCTCCGTAATGCATTCTATTCGGCCGCAAAATGGAGCGGGACCCAAAAGGTCAACCATGTCATTTTCTTAAGCCAGGCCACACATCCCATCAAAGGAATGCACCAGGTTCTGAAAGCCGTAGCGTTATTGGCAAAGGAATTCCCAGATATTAGCGTCTGCATTGCTGGGTATAGCCTTGTTGCCAGCAACTCGGCAATCGAAAGACTTAAGACGAGCGGCTACAGCTTGTACATTAGTCGACTGATCAAACAGTACAACCTAACCGCCCGCGTGAAGTTCACCGGGCAATTATCGGAAGGCCAAATGATTGCCGAATACCAGAAAGCGCATCTTTTCGTTTGCCCATCCAGCATCGAAAATAGCCCCAATTCAGTTGGGGAGGCGCAAATCCTCGGCGTCCCGACCATTGCTTCGTTCGTTGGCGGTATTCCCGATATGATCACCCACGGTGAAACCGGCCTCCTTTACCGGTTTGAAGAGATCGAGATGTTGGCGGAGAATATTAGGCAGGTCTTTACGGACGACAAATTGACAGAGCGGCTATCGAAGCAAGGAATACTTGCTGCGGAACACCGCCACCACCGAGTGATCAATCGGAATCGGACGATCGATATCTACCGACAGATAACTTCCTGACATGCTCACCGTTGCTATTTTTAATCTGGTCGTGGTTATAATTGCGTACTTAGCGTATTTGCTTCGTTCCGTTCGCTGGCTGCAGCTATCATTTTTTCTTATTTTTCTTTTTTTAGCACTTCGCTATGATTTCGGAAACGATTACCAAAATTATCTGGTTGGATTCGGCGACGTAAACGCGTTTAATAAACTGCCCGACTTCGAACCAGGCTGGGTTTTATTATGTCGGCTGTTTAATCCGGTTGGTTTTTTTGCAATGGTCGCCGTATTAGCGGCATTTAATTGCATCGTCTATTACCAGCTCATAAAGAAATACGTGCCACCGGCGTATTATTGGTTCGCTGTATTCCTTTATGTATTTAACGCCGACATGATGCTGATTCACTCTTCCGCAATGCGCCAGTCCGTTGCCATTGCGATCTTTGTCTATGCTTTTGATTTCCTTTATAAGAAGAATTATCTCCGGTATTTTCTATGTATTGCCGTTGCCGCGTTCTTTCATAGCAGTGCGATTATTTTATTCCCGATTTTCATACTTGGAGCATTCAATTGGAAAGTCAACCGGATCGCAGCAGTCACTCTGTTTGCAGTTTTTGTGCTGGTTATTGTTTTTGTCGCATTTCTGGCGCCATATATCGATCGGTTGGTTTATATGTTTTTTGAGCAGTATTCTGTCTACCAAACGGGCGCTGATTCAAGAATTGGGACCGGCCTGGCTTTCGTATTTCGGCTGATTTTATTCGCGCTGGTGCTGGTGTATGCACAATTCCAAACAGGCGCAATCTCATTACTATTTAAAATTGCCATATTAGCCCTTTTTGTTGAGCCATTAGGATTTGATATTGTGATGATTTCGCGGATGGGGATGTATTTTCAACCCGCTCTTCTGGCGGTAATTCCATTGGTTATCTGGAACATAAAAGGGCACAATATCTATC
>TBL_comb47_HYPODRAFT_10004502_pt1 | contig 15992 bp, 12 predicted proteins | sample TroBogypolimnion_40_FD_10682 | JGI IMG/M metagenome (IMG submission 10682)
ACTGATTGCCACTGATTGCCACTGATTGCCACTGATTGCCACTGATTGCCACTGATTGCCACTGATTGCCACTGATTGCCACTGATTGCCACTGATTGCCACTGATTGCCACTGAGCAGAATTTCTCAAATCAGTGGTCTCAGTCTTCCTCAGTGGTTTTCTTGGTCCCGCCCTATCCCAGTACTCCGATCCACCCCATCCCACGTCTTCCTCTTCAATCCGTGAAATCCGTGAAATCCTTTAATCCGTGGCGGTCTTAGGCAGTCGTACCCCAACCCGCGCCTGGCACCTCACCGCAGCCACGGGCCGCTCAGGGTGGCGCGCCGTTGTTTCGCGGGTAATGTTTGCGGACCAGCACGTAGGCGACGACGGCGACCACCGCGAGATTGGCCAGCAACGCAAAGACCCGCACGAAGGAGATTTTGCGCCACAGCTCGTACACCTCGATGGGCAGATACATCGCGCCACTGACCAAGGCCAGCCATTCGGCCCACACCCACTCCTTCCATAGTCCATACCCCTCCACAAACCGGAAAATCGCGTAGATCAGCGCCAGGCTGGCAAAAAACCACAACCTGCCGTCGGTGATGTGGTCGGCCAGCTCAATGAAGATTCGCGGATACTTTTGCGCGGGATCGAGGTGCACCCGCGTGACGAATTCGTGGGCGATGCGATGGGCGTCCTTGTGCAGGAGCCGGAGCAGACCAAATCCCACAGCCAGCACCAAGACTCCCTTGACCGCCTCGAAGACGGCAACGGTACGGATGCTTTTCTTTAAGGCCGGCGAACTCACGACGAGGGTTGCAGCAGGTAGAGGCCCATGGTGGCGGCGGAGGCGTCGGCAGAGGCCATGCGCTTTTTCTCGTGGCCCGCCCCCCAGGAATCCGTGAAGATGATTTCCTTGGTCTTGTCGTTGTAGCCGATGATCAGCCGCATGTGGCCACCCTTGGACTGGCGCGCCTTTTCGCCGTTTTCCGGGAACAGTCCGAGTTGCAGGCCCCACATCACCGGCACGCCCTTGTCGATGTTTTCGTGGACGACGCGGATGAAGCGCTCGAAGGGTTGTCCGGTGCCGTTGACCTCCCGCAACACCTCCGGATCCAAGCCGCCGAGGAAATAGATGTATTTGTCGGTTTCCAGGATTCGTTTGCCGAGTTTCTTCGCCGCGCGATTGTATTTGGCCATGAAGGTTTGGTACTTGTGGCTGGAGTAATCGAGGTCGAGCAGCGTTTGGAAGCGGGTCTTGAACTTGCCGGCGATTTTGCGCAAGGCGGCTTCCATTTCGTCGGGGTTGGTGCCGCCACCGCCGGCCTCATTGCCGGAGATTTGGGCCATTTCGTGCTGGTCGGCCGGCACGCCGTAGTAATTGAACACGCGTGCGGCCGTCGCCACCGCGCAATACCCCTTGTCGCCTTGGTCCACCATCGGCACGGTGGAAATGAACACGTCGCCGCTGGCCTCGCGTTTGAGGGATTTGGTCAAATCCAGCCGTCCGCACGGCCGGGGCTGCGCCGGCGCTGGTGCTCAGGTCCCCCAGGCTGGACTGCTTGGGCAGCAGGCGCAAGCGGATGAACTCGCCCTGGAAATTCTTGCCGGCGCGTTCGTGCCCCGTGTTCGGGTCGCGGACTTTCTCTTTGCCGCCACTGTATTCCAACTGGGCCAACATCTCCTTGCCGACCCACATCCGGCGCTCGGCCTTGGCCGCACTGGTCTTGTCCTTGCCGCGATCCTCGAATTTGGGTGCCACGCAGCCGTTGAGTGCCGTGCTCCAGCCCTCGACGATCGCGTTGAAGTCCTTTTCGGTAACCTCGGCGTTCTGCGAATCGCCCTTGTTCCAAATGGCGATGGACACTTCAGTGAGCTTGCCGCCCTTGAGCAGGAACGAGATTTCCTCCAGATTCTTGGTGCCGCCAAACGCCGTCAGTTTCAATTGGTCAAAGCCCCAGTTGTCGCGCCGAATCATGCCGTGATCCTTGACCTGGGTGGACAACCACTTGAAGCCCTTGTCCTTCCAGGCCGCCTCCAGCGTCACGTCGGTGTACGCCCAGAGCTTTGCCGGCTCAAAAACCTCGTCGATGGCAACGGTCTTGGCTTTCCCGTCGTCAGGGCCAATGAGGATCTTGTGCTGTGCGCGGGCGAGCGGCCCACAAGTGAAAATGGCAAGCGCGACGGTCGGTAACAGGGACAGTTTCATGACTGAATGGCTGGCGGATTGGGGGTTGCGGGATGGTGGCAGTGAGCTTCACCAGGAAAACCACGTGCCGGGGAAACTATCCATACGTGCCAAATTGCCAAGGAATTTCGCGAAAGTTTTGTTAGTTCGAGCGTCCCGGTCCACCGTGGTGCGGGCATCCTGACCGCACTTCCCATGCGAAGCGAATGCAACGCGCGCTACGCTCCCACCATTCACTCCTCCCGGTCCACCGTGGTGCACTCTGCCAAAGCGGATAGGCATGCTTGCGCGCGAACCGCCGCAATGCGAGACTCACCCCATGCCCACCGTTTATTGTTATCAGAAATGCAGCACCTGTCGCGACGCGCTCAAGTGGTTGGAACACCATGGCGTCGCCCATCAGGTCAGGGCCATCCGCGAAACCCCGCCAAGTGTCGCCGAATTGCGCAGCGCCCTCAGCGCCCTCGGCGGCGACGTGCGCAAGCTGTTCAATACCTCCGGCCTAGACTACCGCGCCCTGGGCCTCAAGGACCGGTTGCCGACCCTAACCGAGGCCGCGGCGCTCGAACTCCTGTCTAACAACGGCAGCCTCGTCAAGCGCCCCTTCCTCATCGGCGCCGGCATCGCGCTGGTCGGCTTCAACCCGGAACTCTGGCAGCGCGCTCTCTCATAAGGAGCCACGACCTTGGAGCCGTCGTGGCTTTAAGGTGACCTGCCTCCGTGGAGTGCCGAGCCACTCGAAAGCTCATACAGTTTCCCTTGGGATCAGGATGTCTGAGCCTGCTGCGGCGCGCCTGGTTGAAGCGAAGTCGTGAGCCAGCGGGAAGCCTCCCTCGCCAGCAGGCTGGCGAGCTAACAGCGGCAGCGGGCGCTGACAACTGCCCACTTTTCCGGGTCTTTGTCAGAAGCCATCCAGTCGTGAGATCGTTGAGGCTGAAAATCCCAGCTTGAAATCGCAGATCCGCCTGAAACCACGGATTGGATTTTTCGGATCTTCTCACCATCTGTAGCACAGGTGAAGATGCGGAAAGCGTCAATTTCAATCCGTGTAATCCTCTTCAATGCCCGTGAAATCTGTGGTTAGAGCCCACACGGTCGAAGCATCTGACAATCCCAACTCTGATTTGAACTGACGGTCATTCCAACGCCAGAAACGTCAGCTCGCCAAGACCGCCAAGGACCGCGGCGCGCTTGCCAGAGGGGGAAATGGCAATATTGCCCCCGAGTTCGTGCCCGAGACTCTTCAACAGATGCCCGCTCGCATCAAACATGCCAAAGCGGCCGTCCCTCAGCGTGGCATATGTCACCTTTAGATCCGTGGACACGGCGATGCAGCCCATATCCTCGCTAATGCGAGTCATCACGACATCTTCGTCCGGCTTCCCCCGGCGGAAGATGCGAGCACCACCGACCCATCCTCCGTTGTCAAGGATTGCCAGGAAGCGGCCGTCGGCACATGCCCGGTAACCCACGAGGCTCGGTGCGTCGTCAGCGCCCTTACCCAGACCCGTGTCCCAAATTGTCCGTGGTTTCAAGTCCCCCAGCCGTGCTCCCTTGATGACTCCGGCGTTCACCCAAAACAGCTCGTCGTGATCTGCGGTGAAACCATCACAAAACGTTGAATCAGGGTCACCTAGAGGCACCTTCCCTTCGAACCATTTGCCCACGGGATCAAAGAACCACGCGCTGCTGGCTCCTTCCATCCCCAGAGCCATAATGACCAACACCCTGGTCTTGGGAAGCCATGCAAGGGAATTGGGGGGGGATATCCTGGCATGGGAATTGCGATCTAACTCCTTCTCGGAGTAGCTCGCCTGGAGCATGCCGTCGCCGATGGCGAATTGGGTCAGAGTCCCGTCGCCATTTGGTGTCTCCATGACCAGATAGAGCGCACCCGGCGAGATCGCGCAGTCCCGCCACGGCGACGTGACTTTGTTCTCCCAAACCACCGATTTCTTCCCGCAGTGGTATCGTCCGTCCACCCCGCCGCGCCGCATGGCCACGATCTCCTCGTCGTTGAGCCATTGCAGCGCCACCTTCTGCGAGGCCAGTTTGTAGTTCGGGTCTTTCTTCTGAACCGGTGGCGGCGACCAGATGTCGCCGGGTTCCGCATGGAGCGACGCAAGCATCGGACAAGGGCAACCAAAAGGACGAAAAACCGGCACACGGGACTTTCCGCGAGCGCGGACCGGTTGGTCCGGGACGGCGGTTGGAACTACCCTGCGGATTACTGCCGCGTCGCGCTCCGCAACCACCTCTCCGACGCGCACCACGCGAAAGACGGCTACGGGCTCCGGGCGGTCCGCAGTTCAGTCCCATGAAGCCGCCGGTAGCGGAGCGCGAAAAACCCAATGGCAAGCGAGTGGAGCGAGCNCCGCCAGCCTAACGGTTGTCGGACGGCCCTCGATTTGCCGTGCCTAACCGACGACCGCGACAATCCTCGGTCCGATCGGACCGAGGATTGTCGCGGTAGTTTGCTAGAGCCTGGGCGGTCCGCTATCAACTATCAACCATCCGCCATCCGCCATCCGCCATCCGCCATCCGCCATCCGCTGTCCGCTGTCTGCTGTCTGCTGTCTCCTGGCCATGCACTGTCGCATTCGCAGAACACCGCACAGAGGACGGCGCGGACTGCCCGGTTAGAGATCTATTCCCGTCGCTTTGAGCGGAGGATGACCAGCCGCTGTCCGGCGCGAGTGAAGCCCATGTAGAGCATGCGCGTGTGATCACGGCGCAGGTCTCGGCGTTCGCCCTCGGAAAGCCTGGTGTCATCCTCGCATTCCAGCAGATGGTCCATGCCTAACAAAATGACCACGGGCGCTTCCAACCCGGTGGCCGCGTTGAGCGTGGTCACGGTGCAGAAAGCCGTGGGCGGGGTGCGTCCGGTCTTGGCGTCATGGACCTGGCCACTACCGAGTTTTTGCTCCAGGGCGGCGCGCAGGGGGTGTTCGAGCGCACTGTTGGCATGGAGGATCAGGAGTTTGCCGGCTTGCAATCCGCCCTCGCGCAAGGCGAGTGCTTCGTTTGCGGCGCGGCCGATTTCGTCCTGTGGACTGAAAACATGCAATTCCACCGGGGCTTCACCGGCTTCTGCAATGGCGGCAAGTTGCTCGTCGTCCGGCACGTTGAGGTCGGCCTCGTTGTCCTCTGGATCGCGCCGGCCAAGGTAGAACTCGCGGGCGTAGCGCAGAATGCTGCGGGTGTTGCGATAGGCCCGCAGGAGTCGGGTGGTGCGGCCGCGCACTTCGATGCCCGCCGCGATCCACGATTGCCGCCGCCGCAGAAACCCCTGCGTGGGGTCCGCCGCCAGAAACAAGTGTCCGCCCGGCTTGAGCGCGGCGCAAACAATCTCAAACCAAGCTTGGGCGAAAAACTGCGCCTCATCCACAAACACCGCGTCATAGCACGGAAACGGCAGTGTCCTTTCCATCACGGCCGCCGCGTGAAAGCGCAGCGCGATGTTATGCCAATCGGTGGCCCCGCAACGCCTCAACTCATGTTGATAGATATGGAACAGATTCCAGATTGCCTCGCGCTGGCCGCCGCGCAGCGACGTGCTGCGGCCGGTACGGTCGGAATTCAGATAGAGTTCCTTCGTCAGGATCCGGTGGTCTTTGAGCCAGCCGATTTCAGCGGCCAGAAACGCGCTTGAGAACTTTGCGAGGGCGGGAAAGCCTTCCTTCAAGCGGGCCATGTTGCGCTCGATGTCCGTCGGCCACCACATTTGCTCCCGCCACGAGCCGAGACATTTGGCCGCCCACTGGAAAAAGGTCGTGCATGAGAGATTTCTCGGCAGGGCCGCAAGGTGTGACGAACGGTGCTCCAATTCATAGCGCAACGGCTTGTTATGTGTCAGCACCAGCACTCGCGCCTCAGGGTGCAAGCGCGCCGCAAGCAGCGCACGGTATAACAGCACGAGCGATTTCCCGCTGCCCGCCACACCGGTGACCAAGCGCACCGACGCCGGTTCCTCGCTGACGATGGCGGCTTGCTGGGGCAGCAGGTCGAGGTCGTTTTTCACGCACCCTTCCTGGTCAAAGTCCAGGAAATACGGCGGCAGATCAGGCGCTGTATGGCGCTCCGGCGCGGCGCGGGCGACGAACCTGTAGGGCACCTCGGACTCCGGGGTGAACACCCGTCGCAAATGCAGCAACCCGGGTTCGGGCAGCGCCGCGGTGGCCAGCGCTTCCAAGCGCCGGGTGAAGTGCGCCGCCTGAATCTGGTGCAACCCGAGATGGGACGTGGTCGTTTCACCGTCGCGCAACATCATCACCTCGTCCACGGTGCCTTCGCTCACGTTCGGGAATACCACCACCCGCTTGAGCGGCAACTCCCCCGCCAGCGGACCTAGCAAATCGCTGGAGCGCGCGACAAACCGGTCTAACAAATCACGCTCCGCGCGCCCCAGTTCTTCGGGCCGCAATGCCTCGCGCTGTTGGAAAAAATCCCCCTGCAAGGCCGACTCCGCGACTCGTTGGGTGGTGTCCGCCACCTGAATGAGAAACGCGTGCCGCTCGCGCCAAACCATGAACACCTGCGGCCGTGCGCCGCTAGGGTCCGCCAGCGAGAGCCACACCGTGAAGTCATCGGGCAAGCCTTTCAGCAATCGATAGAAGGCGAGAAACGCCGGGTCCGGCTTGCCTTGCGGTCTTGCTGGAATGATCTTCGCCATGGCTTCAGCCGGTCACCTCCCCGGCAGAATCTAACAAAAACAGCGCCACCGCAGCGTGCTCGTCTAGGCCTGCGTTGCGGGCCAGCCAGCAGCGGAAGTGGCATGAATGGACGAGAATCACCTTGGTCCGCGCCCGGGTCACCGCGACGTTGAGCCGTTGCGGATAGGTTAGAAACGCTCCCAGCCGATTCATGAAGTCCTCGTCGGAAACCACAAAGGATACGATCATTACCTCGCGCTCCTGGCCCTGAAAGCGCTCGACGGTATCAACCGTGAGTTGGGTGATACCCGGCCATTTGGTGAAGCGCTCAAATCGCAGCAGGTTGCGCACCCTCGCGGCTTGTGCCCGGAATGGCACCACCACTCCGATCTCGCCCGGGGCGATGCCGCCATTCAGCATTTCCTCGATCAGTGCCGCCACCTCATCCGCCTCTTCCGGGGCCGACGCGCGATTGCCCTCGTGCCCGATTTCGATGCGGGCCATCGCCGGCTCGGGCCCTAACGCAAGCGAACGGGTTGGCGGCGATTTGAGGGTGAAGCGATGGCCCGCGTTGGGCTGGGCGGCGATCAGCTCACCCTGATAGAAGGTTTCCGAGGGCCAGCGGGTGAGAGGGTCGTTCAAGCGGTAAGTGGTTTTGAGCATCGTATGTCCGCCATGCCGTGCCAGCCGCGCGAACACCGAATCGGCGGCCGCGTCGGCCCCCGGGCGTTGCACCACCGGCGGCAGTTGCTGTTGATCGCCGAAGAAAAACCACCGTTGCGCGCGCAACATCGGCATGATTGCAGCTTCGACACGCATCTGGCTGGTTTCATCGATCACCGCCGCGTCAAACCTCGCCGCGCCGAGCCGGTTTGAAAAGAGCGCGAACGGAGTCGCGCCGATGACATAGGGTCCACCGTAATCTAGCAGCCCGGTGGCGGCGAGGTCCCTCTTGAACTCAATGCCCTCGGCATCGTACGGAAAAATGTCAGACACTTTGAACACCGGACAAGTCACCATGGATCCGACCTTGCGCAACGCATGATGGATCGCGCGGTGAGTGAACGCCGTGACCAGGACCCGCTGCCCTTGCGCCACCAATTCGCGAACGAGGCGGGCAAGCGTGTGGGTTTTCCCGGTGCCTGGAGGTCCCTGCACCAGATGAAAACGCTCCGCTGCCAGACACATGGCCACCGCATCCACTTGCGAATCGTCCATGTCAGAGACCGCCAGCGCTTCCGCAAACTCACCCTGGGCCTCGAAATCCAGTTCCTCTCCCGTGCCGTCTAGCAAAGCAGGCAACACCGCCTCGCGCCCGTGGGCGGTGCTCGCCAGTTCATCGAGAGCCCGCAGATAAAAGTCCGTCAGATCGAGCATCTCCTCGTCCAGGCTCCAGCCTTCCGTTGCGTGCACCCGCGCCTCCGAAGGGACCGCAACGCTGAGACCCTTCTCAGTTAGGCCGAGAAACCTCACCTCAATGAAGTCCTTGCCGTCCGGATCATTGAGACTCATGCGCACCCGGTCGCCGTCCCGGAACAATGCCATGTCCTCGGCCGAGGGATGGAAATGCACCAGCCGCTGGCACCGCACGGATTCGATTTCAGCAATCCGCAGCCAGCCAATCGCCCGCCCGGCAAGCACCCGTTCGGGCAGTGGCTTGGCCCAGCGCTTGCGGGCGCGTTCCCAGCCGTATCGAGCTTCGGCCCGGACCTGGCGTTCAAGCTCACTGCGGAAAGTCTCGGCTGGGATCATAGGGAAGCGGCTCCATTTATGTGCATAGATACACCAGGTCGATCTCGTTACTTTTCTAACATGAGCGTCATTGCAGAGCGAGAAACGTCAGCTTCCCAAAAAAGCCCAGGACCGCAGCGCGCTTGCCTGACGGGGAAATCGCAATATCCCCGCCGACGACGTGCGCGATGCTCTTCAACAGGTGCCCCTGCGCATCAAGGATGCCGAAGCGGTCGTCGCTGAGCGTGGCATAAATCAACTTGAGATCAGGGGAAACGGTGAACTGGCCAATACTCCGGTCGATGTAGGTCATCACGACTTCTTCGTCCGGCTTACCCCGGCGGAAAATTCGACGCCCACCTTCCCATCCTCCGTCGTCAAGGATTGCGAGGAAACTCCCGTTGGCAAACGCACGATAGCCCCTGAGACTGGGACCGTCTTCGATACCATAACCCAGCCCCGTGTCCCAAATCGTCCGCGGTTTCAAATCCCCCAATCCCGCGCCCCTGATAACCCCGGCAGCCACCCAAAACAGTTTATCGTTATCCACAGTGAAGCCCTCACCCCAGGTTGAAACGGTGCCTTCCACGGGCACATCTCCTTTTATGGATTTGCTTGCGGGATCAAAGAACCAGGCATCGCTGATGGCTCCCACATCCAGAAACTGAGCCTCAACGGCCAACACCTTGGTCTTGGGAAGCCATGCAAGCTGATTGACTCTAAACATAGCAGCACGGGAAGCGCCTTCGAACTCCACGCTGGTGTAGTTCGCCTTGAGCATGCCGTCGCTGATGGCGAAGCGTGACAGCGTCCCAAGGTTCTCAGGTGTCTCAATAGCCAGATAGAGCGCATCCGGCGTAATCGCGCAGCCGCGCACCAGGTGCTCGAATTTCTTCTCCCAAACCACCGACTTTTTCCCGCAGTGGTAACCCCCGGCGACTCCTCCCCGGCGCACCGCCACGATTTCCTCGTCGTTGAGCCATTGAACAGCCGCCTGTTGGGAGGCCGTTGGGTGGTCAGGATTTCTTTTCAGGGTCGCTGGCAGTTCCCAAAGAATGCCGGGCTTCGCATGGAGCGATGGAACCAGGCAGGGGACCGCGAGAGCGAGGGCAAACTGGACGATGTTCATTTGTTAGGGTCTTGCTTGCATTGAAGCTAGTCATCTGATGGGCAATTCCAAGGGATTTCTTGGCTGGAATGTGCCGATAGTGAACTCATAGGGTTGGAGTCACCGGTGCTGGCGGGACCGGGACCTGGCCTGTGACGGAAGAAAAATTAAGCATGGGTGGCGGTTGCACCAGAAGGCGGCGACCACCATTCAAAGCGCAAACCTGCTTCCTCGAATTTGAAAAAATCCCGATCTCGCGATGTCCAGGTGCAAGCATGTTCAATGGCGATGGCCGCATGTTGGGCATCAGCCACCGACTTCCCAATGGCGTGTGTCGCGCGGCACAAGCTGGCGAGTAACTCCCAGTGACGCCTGCCCGGAGAAATCCAGTGCGCGTTGGGTCGTTGCATCAGACTCTCAATCACTGCCAAGGCCTGGGCGAGCGGAGTGGGGCCATTAGGGAACTTAGGATGGGTTACAATGCGAACGAAGCCGGCGGCCACCAACTGTGACATTCCAAACGGGGATTCCTGCCCAACCACCACCTCCACCTTCTGCCGAAAATACTCGTGATCCACCTGATCCTCGCGGTGCGCATAAATCAACACATTGATATCAAACAGAATCATGATTGGTAGGGCTTCATTGCCTCGGCAACCAAGAGTTCTTCGAATTCCGCTGGCGAGGTTTGCGCACGCTGGCAGGATGCCGGGCGGAACGTGGGCATCTGAAACGGAATCGGGCTTCCCGTGTTCAGAGGCGAGCGAAACGCGACCATCAGCGCCTCATTCACGATCGCACTGACATTGGACTTCCGTTCCGCAGCCCGTTTCTTGGCTTCGATCATCAATTCGTCTTTCAAAACCAGCGTGGTTCGCATACGTATGCAGCATAATTGCGCGCCAACGGGATTCAAGAAGAATTTTCGAGGATGCCGCTGCCGGAAAGGAAAACGTCCGTCCTGGGGTAGCTCGCCTCGGCCAAGCCGTCGCTGAGGACCAAGCGTGACAGCGTCTGGATGTCCTTAGGTGTCCCAATGGCGAGATCGAGCGCAGCCTGCGAGATCGCGCAGCCACGCACCAGGTGCTAGAATTTCTTTTCCCAAACCACCGACTTCCTGCCGCAGTGGTAACGTCCGACAACCCCTCCCCGGCGCACGGCCACGATTTCCTCGTCGTCGATCCATTGAACAGCCACCTGTTGGGCGGGCGGTGGGTGGACCGGATTTTTTTCAGGGTCGCTGGCAGTTCCCAAAGAATGCCGGCTTTCGCATGGAGCGACGCAAACAGGCAGGGAAGCGCAAGAGTGAGGGCTAACGGGAAGCCGTTCATTTGGACGAATCCTGCTTGCGTTGAAGCTAGTCATCTGATGGGCAATTCCATTGAATTTCTTCGGCAAGTTGGGGTGGTGACCGCGTTGGGTGGCAATTTGCGACGCCGACTGTGGCCTGACCTAACCGACCGACGCGACAATCCAGACGTCCGATCGGACGTGCGGATTGTCGCGTCGAAATGGGGCTTGCGCAGGGCATCATTCATCTAGCAAAGACCGCACAGGGAAGGGTTCCAACCCGCTCTTGATTGTCCTGCCCTAACCGAGCGCCGCGACATCCTGGAGTCCGATCGGACCGCGGAATGTCGCGGCGCTATTCCCGTTGACGGGTGGGTCGGGAGCTCTTTCGGCAGCGCAATAAGTCGGTTAGGACGGGCGGATCGCCGCTGGCATCCTCACGCGCGGCGGATATTGAGCATGGTTTGGACCCCGATTGAAATCCGAGTGAAGCCGGGCAAGGATGCCCACACCACCGTGGCGCGGGCATCCTTGCCCGCTGCCAATCTGCACATGGTTCATCTCGATTTTTCCAAGCTCAGAATGGCTGAACCTGCTTCACGTTGAACTATTTCCAAGCGAGCAGCTTCAGTCCTTTGATCCGCTTGAACTCGCGAAGAGGGTTAGAACTCGATGATCGGGCGCTCGTGAGACAGCGGCCGCGGTGGTGGTGCGGGAAAGTCGCCAGCATCGGGAAATTTTTCGGCAAGGTAGCGTGCGATCTCGACAAACGAGTGGAACCTGGGCACCGGCACCGGCTTGAGTACCACCGCATCGCCCTGTTTTTCGATCACAACTTCAGTGCCTTCAAAGCGAAAGGCACGAGGCAGGCGGACGGCCTGGCTGCCTCCATGCTGGAATATCTTGGAGGTGATCGTGGCTATAAACTGTATCTATTCTCCCCGGTCGTCAAGCGGTGAGCTGAGGTGCCTCGATGCAAGCGCGCAAAGTTATCCATCCTAGATAGCAAAATAGAAACCACAGATTACACAGATTACATGGATTATGAAAGAGTTATGGGTATTATGGCTTTCACCTTTCGGGTGAGCCTGTGATCTGATAGATCGTATTCGTGGTTTCCGTGTAATCCTCTTCAATCTGTGAAATCTGTGGTTAAGAACGGCACGACAACCGTTTCCATCTTCCCTTTCAGGCCCATTGGTCCGTGGCTTAGACGACATGCGCAACCTCCACCGAGATCAGCGCAACGAGGGTTCCTAGGAATACTGAAGCTCACTGCGATTCCGTTGCGGCCAAAAACAGGCGGGACGCCCAATTTCCCTCACAGCCGGGACGGCTGTGCTACCTCCCTCAGCGCACCAGGATGGCGTTTTCGGGACAGACCTCGCGGCAGGCGTTGCAGCGGGTGCAGAGGTCGTCGATGATGAAGTGTTTTTGATAGGGCGCCATCGGGATGGCGCTCACGGGGCAATGTTGGGCGCAGAGGGTGCAGCCGATGCACGCGTCGGTGACCGCGTAGGTGATGAGGTCGCGGCACTTGCCGGCGGGGCAGTGGCCGTGGAGGTGGGCCTCGAATTCGTCGTGGAAAAAGCGCAGTGACGAGAGCACCGGGTTGGGCGCGGTCTTGCCCAGCCCGCAGAGGCTGGCGCGGCGCACCATGTCGGAGAGGGTCTCCAGGTCGGTTAGGTCGTGGGCCTTGGCCTTGCCCTTGCCCTTGCAGATGCGCTCGAGGATGTCGAGCATGCGGCGGGTGCCGACGCGGCAGAACGTGCACTTGCCGCAGGACTCGCACTGGCAGAACTCGAGGAAATAGCGCGCCATCTGCACCATGCAATCGTTCTTATCTAACACGATCAGGCCGCCGGAGCCCATGATGGCGCCCACCTGTGTTAGGGACTCGTAATCGATGGGCGTGTCGGCGAGGGAGGCCGGAACGCAGCCACCGGACGGGCCGCCGACGAGCACCGCCTTGAACGGCGAGCCATCGGGCGTGCCGCCGCCGATGTCCTCGACGACCTCGCGGATGGTGATGCCCATGGGCACCTCGATGAGTCCGCCGCGGGCGATCTTGCCGGCCAGCGCGAAGACCTTGGTGCCCTTGCTGGTGGCACTGCCGATGGCGGCAAACGCCGCGCTGCCGTTGCGCACGATCCACGGGACGTTGGCATAGGTTTCGACGTTGTTGATCAAGGTCGGTTTGCCGTGATAGCCTTGCTCGGCAGGATAGGGGGGCTTGAGCCGCGGGATGCCGCGGCGGCCTTCCATCGATTCCAACATCGCGGTCTCCTCGCCACACACGAACGCCCCGGCACCCTCGAACACGTCGATGTCGAGGGCGAAGCCGGAATTGAAAATGTCAGGGCCGAGCACGCCGCGCTCCTTGCACAGGCGCAGGGCCTCGCGCAGCCGTCTAACAGCCGACGGATACTCGGCCCGCACATAGATATAGCCTTTGCTGGCGCCCACCGCATAGGCGGCGATGGCCATGCCCTCGATCACGCGGAACGGGAACGATTCCATCAACATGCGGTCCATGAAAGCACCGGGGTCGCCTTCGTCGCCATTGCAGATGACATATTTCTCGTCCGAAGTTATGCCATGCACGACGCGCCATTTGCGCGCGGTGGGAAAGCCCGCGCCGCCACGGCCGCGCAAGCCGCTGCGGTCGATCGTGTCGATAACCTCGATGGGCGTTAGGCCGTCGAGGCACTTGCGCAGGCCCGCAAACCCGTCGTGGGCGAGGAATTCATCGAGGTCGAGCGGGTCGAGCTTGCCATAATGCTCGGTGGCGATGTGGCGCTGACGGCCGAAGAAGGCGGTCACCCGCGGACTCGGATTGTCGGCGGTGCGGCCCGCGCCGAGTTGAGTCTCAGGGGTTTCGCCCGACAGCCAGTCGAGGGCGGCCGACGCGCCGCGGCGCAGCCACGGCACGATGCCATGCGGCTTGAAGTGACGCCACAGCAGGGCATCAACACGCTCCGGATGGATCGCGGAAAATTGGACGGGTGCGTGGCCGGGGCGGGCGATCTCTATCAGGGGCGTGCGGTCGCACATCACCACGCAACCGACGCGTTTGATGGTGGCGTTGAGATGGCCGCGCGCCACGGCGGCTTGCAACGCCTCATGCGTCTTGCCGCAACCGCGGGCGATGCAGCAGGAGTCCAGGCAGATGCGGATCTCGCCCTCGCGCTTGGCGGGTGGCGGCAGCGTCGCGACAGGCACCTTGCGGCGCTTGCGTTGGCGCTCCTCGCGGCGCAGGAACTCGTCTAACATTTTCGGCGCCTTGTCGCGCGTCAGGTGGGCATAACTCGCATCATTGATCTGCACCACCGGAGCCAACGTGCAACAGCCAACACAGAAAACCTTTTCGATCGTGAAAAGGCCGGCTTGGTCGGTATCCTCGCCTTCGCCTAGGTGGAGATGTTTGCACAACGACTCGTGAATGTCTTCCGCGCCCTGGATATGGCAGGCGGTGCCGTTGCATACCTTGACGTGATGCCGCCCCATCGGCCGATGGCGGAACTGCGCGTAAAACGTCGAGACCCCGGCGAGCGTGGCGGGTGGAATGCCGGTGAGTTCGCATACCCGGCGCAACGCCACATCGGGCAGATAACGATAGTGGACTTGCAACGCCTGCAGGATCGGGATCGCCTGCTCGTCGCTGCCGCCGAGGCGCCTAACGACCTCATCGACATAACTCAAGTCGAGCGCGGCGGCCGGCGGCGGTGGAATCTGTAGCTTACTTGCCATCCTTGGTGCCGATGCAAAACAGGTGTTTCTTGCCGCGCAGATAAATGCGGCCGGGCGCAAACGCGGGCGACGCGCCGGTGGCTTCGCCAAGGGCCGAGCGGCCGGTCTCCTTGAAGCCGTCGTTGCCCGCCTCGCCGCTGATCATGACGCCTTTGGTGGTTAGAAGGCGGATGCGCCCGTTGATCAGGCTGGGCGAGGCCTGGAACGCTGCCTTGGTTTCATATTCCCACAGGTGCTTGCCGGTGAGCGCATCACAGGCGTGCAACTTGCTCATGTACAACGTGTACACCCGCGGCCCGTCGCATAACAGGCTGCAGATGTCAGGCAAGCCGGTTTCCTCCTGTTGCCACGCGATTTTGCTTGAGGTCACGTCGCCGCTGCCATCGGGTTTGATGGCGGCAAGGCAGGTGTCATTGCAGGCGACATAGACCAAGTCGTTGGCAAAGGTTGGCGAGGTGGCCACGTCGCGCTTCATGCAATTCGCCTTCCACAACTCCTTGCCGGTGGCCGGGTCGTACGCGATGACAAAGGGGTCGGCGGAGGTGATGATTTGTTCGCTTCCCGCGTGTTTGATGATGATGGGCGAAACCCATGAGTTGGCGACGGGCCGCGGCGTGGACCACACCGGCTCCCCGGTGTTGGCGTCGAGCGCCATGATCTTGGACTTGGGTTCCCTGGTGGTGCCTTGATCGAAGACGACGATCACGCGGTTGTGCCAGAGTGTTAGAGAAGCGGCGTGGCCATAGGTGTTTTCCGGCAGGCCGAGGCTGCGCGCCCACAGGCGTTTGCCTGCGGCGGAAAAGCCGGCGATGTCGCCATTGGCAAAGATGGCGAACACGCGGCGGCCGTCGGTGGCGGCGGTGGAAGCCGCAAAGCCGGTGCCTTCATCCACCTCCGGGGGTTCGGCACTGTCGCTTTGGGGCAGGCTCACCGGTTCCTTCCATAACTGCGCGCCAGTGGTGGCATCGAAACCATAGACCTCGCGGCGCTTGGCTGTGGCTCCTGTTAGAAACACGCGGTTGCCCCACACGACCGGTGAGTTCTCGCCGGGCAGCCCGATTTCCGTTTGCCACAGGATATTGTTGCCGGTCGTGCCGTCCCAGGTTTCCGGGAGATTGGGCAGGGTGGTGATGCCCGAGCCGTTCGGGCCGCGGAAATACGGCCAGTTTTTCGCCACCTCCTCGGCACTGGGGAACCAGGCCGGGTCGATGGGCCCGTCGCCGGCGGCCGCGGGGAGAGTCGCCGCCGATGATGTTAGATGTGCCTGCCACTGGCTGGCGGTGCCCCA
>TBL_comb47_HYPODRAFT_10004504_pt1 | contig 15990 bp, 13 predicted proteins | sample TroBogypolimnion_40_FD_10682 | JGI IMG/M metagenome (IMG submission 10682)
GGTTGTCCGTGCGGATGGGCGGCGGCATGCGGACATGAAAAAGCCGCCACCCCTGCGGATGACGGCTCCTGACCATGTTGGTCGGGTATTGTAGACCGGACTGACCCGCCGTTTCCGGGGTGCGGAGCGCTACTCCGCCGCGCCTATAGCGACCCGTGGGATTTACCTCTCCACGTCCGAGGGTTCTTCCGCTAGTGCGGAATCGATACGCGGGGCCGGGATCGAACCGGCGCCGAAGACTTTCATCACCGCACCCCCAGCACTGCCAGCGCCCGCGCTTCCGTCATCGGCAACGGCCGAGGCGCGGCAGCAGCGGCCAGTTTCGTATCGACCGGCAGCAGCGCCTCGACCAGCAGTACGATGGTCTGGACCGCGTTGAACGCCTCCAACACCGTGCCGACGATGACCGATGACGGAAGCGCCTTGCCGATGGTCGTCAGCAGGCTCTTGCCGTCCGCCAGAATCGAGTTGATCGCGGCCGGGATCGAGTTCGCGTCGAACGTTAGCACCGTCTGACCGCCGGCAGCGGCGTCGAACGCGGCCACGTCTTGCAGCACGACGGTTTCGATAGCTTCCACGGGGACGAGATACTGACCGAGGCCGGGCACGCCCGCGACAGACGCGGTGAACGATGCCAGGGCTGTGCCGTACTGGTCGATTTTGGCGACGTTGATCGTCACCGTGGTAACGCCGTTGACAGTGGTGCTGGTGACGATACCGCAGCCGGCGAGGGCACCGAGCGTGCCGCCACCGATCAGGGTAGTGAGTAGGGTTCGACGGTTCATGGGTTATCTCCAATGAGCGTGTGGCCAACCCAGGAGAACCGCCGCGGTCACCACGATCCAAAGGAGCGCGGCTGCGAACAGTTCCACCGGGTCGGGAGGTTCAGGCATAGGCGGCGACAAGAGCGATCAAACACGCCGCCAGGACCGTGCAGACGCCGACGATCCAGCCGGAGCGGTCGCGGCTCACTGCGTCAGGATCTCTTCGATATCGGAAGCCAGCTTCACGCCGTCCGCTTCCAGGGCAATCACGCGGTCCACCGCATCGGACAGCGCCGCCTTCTTCGCGTCGTCCAACGGCAGCATGGGGATGACGCGCTTCATCATGCCGACCAGCACCGGGCCGGACAGCGGAACCACGCCTTCGATATCAGAGAGTAGGCTCATCGTGTATCTCCTTCGCGGCATCGGCCGCTGGTGTGGAAAGGTAGGCAACAAGCGCCGCCTCGATCAGTTCCGTTCGGCCCATGCGGCGCGCCTCGGCTGCGTCATTCAACTCGTTAAGCCGCTCTGCCGTGACCCTGAAACTGACGTAGTGCTTTTTTGCCATGCCGTGTCACATATCCTATTGACGGCGTGTCACGCAAGCGCGTATTGAGGGTGCGCGGCGGTTCTCTCGGATCGTCGCAGGACGACGTTTCCTCCCAACCTTGGCCGGCACTTCCCCGAGTGCCGGCCACTTTCTTGGAGTGCTGACGATGGACGATGCCCTTGGGATCAACGTCACCTTCAACGAACCCCAATTTCCATGGCCATTCGCGCTTGTGCTTGGGCTTAGCTTTATCGGCGGCGCGATTTATCTCTTGGCCTATACGCTCAAGCGCAATAATTACCTTATTTTGGTGGGCATCTTCGGCGGCTTCCTGCCGTTTTTTGTCGGCGGATTTCTTATTATATGCGGCTTTCTCGTGAGCCCGCCATCGATATTTAGATACACCGTGCCACATTTTCCTCTCCCTTGGATCAATTAAATACTGTGAGAAATTAAGGTCTTAAAGTTCTGCTAACGTCATTCCTTCCAGTTCCAGCGCATCGTATTGAGCTAGTAGGTTTCTATCTGTTATAAAACGAAATAGCTCGGCGTCGTCTTCCTCTTTAATTATCGTTGCCACAATTAATCACTCCGCATACAAAAAGGGATTCGAAAGGTTCCCCTCTCGAATCCCTTAAGCGTTAGGAAACCTTTGTGATTGCGGAGGCGGCCCGCACCGATTCTTTCGTGCTTTTGCTATCGCCCTCGGACGCGTTCCCGTAGGCGAAATTAACACGTTGTTCCTCCCGGCCTTGCTCGTCCATCGGTCGCGTACGAGCCGCCTCTATCAACCTGTTTAGGCGTTCGTCCATGGCGCTATCCCCTTATGCTGGGTGCATCGGAACTCGTCGCGGCGTCTCCTTCCACGGGGGGCGCCGCCCAGCGCTGCCTGCGCCGCGTTTATGTTACTCTGCGTGTAGCTGATCGTGTTTCTCCTCTGCGGCATCAGCCGCTAACGTTGGGGGTATCGCCGGAATCGTGCCGTCAAGCACCTGCCGAAGAATGTCGCCGAGGCTCACACGCGCTTCCCATGCCGCAGCCGCGTATCGGGCCTTGGTGTCGTCGGTCGCGCGCATTGTGATCGTGGCGGGGAATTCTATTTTCGGCATAGCGGCGTTGTAATACGTTGACACACGCCACGCAAGCGCGTATTGAGGGTGCGCGGCGGTTCTCTCGGATCGTCGCAGGACGACGTTNCCTCCCAACCTTGGCCGGCACTTCCCCGAGTGCCGGCCACTTTTTTGGAGTGCTGACGATGGCATATCGGATTGCAAAAAGCCCCGAGGGCGAATGGCGTTTCTGGGAGCCTCGCGATGTGATCCCGGAGGGCCATACCGAGGTAAGATACGCGACGGCCGAGGAAGCCGCGCTGATCGATGAGATTGAGGCCGGAAATGCATCATTCGACGAGGACCGCATGGAGATCGCGTCTGCCACGCTATACAAAAAACTCAACGCATAGCCGGCTTAGTTCAATGGCAGAACACCGCACTTTGACTGCGAAGACCGGGGTTCGATACCCTGAGCCAGTGCCAGAAAGGAAAAGACGATGCGCGTGAAGGAGCTTACGCCGATCACCGGAGAATACGTGGAATTTCACGGGGACGACGGGGACAGCCATATCCGATACGCTGCGGATAATTGGGTTTGGTGTGTCGGCGAAAGCACTGAAACGGTTTTCGACTGCGACGAACTCGAAGCTGCCTATCAGGCGTTCAAAGCCTCGCAATCGTCGGGCGCGTAGCTGAATGGAACAGCCGCCGAATTCTACTCGGCCGGATGGGGGTTCGAGTCCCTCCGCGCCCGCCACACCCTGCGAACACGGCATCCGCTTTCCGGTCGCGTGTCCGGTGTGCGAGCCGGAGAGATACATGCTGACCGATGCGCAGCGGAACCGTCTGGCGGCGCAGGACGCATGGGCCGTGTTCATAGCCGCCGCGAGGCGATACGCCCCGTATCTGGACCAGTTCGAAAAGGTCCGGTTCGACAGCCCCGGCAGCGGGACGATTTACCTGACGATCAGCCAGTCCGATCCGCACCCCGATAGCTTCGACGATCTGGACGCGCCCAGTACGTAAGCCATCCCTACACACAGCCCGGATCGCCGACCATGTTAAAGGCCGGGCGACGTAAGCAAAAAGCCGCCCTGGTTAGGGAGCGGCCTCTGTATTTGGTAGCGGAGTCCCGATTCGAACGGGAGACCTCCTGGTTATGAGCCAGACGAGCTACCTGACTGCTCTACCCCGCTGCCGGCTCTTTATGGCCGCCGCGTGTATATGCGCAAGAGGAAAATGCTACGGCGCCCGCGGGCGGAGTCGAACCGTCCGACCTGACCGTGCGGGAGGCGCCTATAGGCGTCACCAGCACAGGCAACCACGAATTGCCCAGGACGCGCTGCCGGCAACGATCAGCGCCCCCAGCCCGCACCGCCATGGGTAGCAATCGACGCAGTGGATCAGCGACCGAATAAAGTCGCCCGAATCTGGGCGAGCAGGTGGTCGAACCACGGCCCTGCCGCGCCCGCCAGGAAGGCCGCTACGGGTATCAACCGCCTCAACCATTTGCATCGCTCCTTCGGGTCGAAGGCCACGTGCACGACTGCCGCCGCGCCGCGTTCAGCCAGTTGCGTGGCCAGTTGCTCGTTGGTCTCATTCTCTGCCATCCCTCGCCTCCGATGTGAACCGCGTCACACCTTCGGCCTCTGCGGTTTGACACGTGTTCATCATAGGGCTGTCTCCGCAGCGCTTGTCGTGGAACCGCCGGCCTGTGACCCCTCACGGGCCGGCGGGGTTGGAGTTAGCTGCCGACCCAGGCGGACCCGTTATAGAACACCGGGCATTTCGTTGTTCCGCCGCCGGTTGGCACCGTCCCAAAGACGCAGGCGACGGCATCAGTCACGTAGACGCGACCACCTTGAATGCCGGTTGGCAGTGTTGAAACGGTGTAGGACGCCATGATTGCCAACCCCGAAAACGCGCTACTCTGGTCTGTCCCCAGCAGAATGTTCAGCTTTCCGTTAGTCCCGAGGCGTCCCACGATGTTGGACGCTGACCACACGTTGAACCCGGCGGCGGTATTGCCGGTGCCCCCGCCGTAGCATTTGGACGGAGGCGAGAGAGTTGCCGCGGTGGATCCCGGCGCGAAGCAAACGGTGCCAGCGCCAGGGGGCACTTGTATCGCGAGGTAGGAAGCCCCCGTTACACCGAAGGCCGTGCTGGTGGTGCCGCAGGTGACCGTCGTAAGCACGATCCCGTTCGAGACGGAGGATGCCGGTGCTAACGCACCCCCAGTGACAATGACTGGTTGGGTGCTCTGCCCGAAGGACGGCGTGGAAGCTGCCATGAATCCAAGGAGAAGCGCGATCGTCGCCCGCATGACTGTCACCCATCTGGAAAGAGGCGGCAGCCGACGGGCGGTGCGTCAACTAGGTTGAGTCAGCACTACACCATGTCGGCGCGCGTTTTCAAGCGGTAGGAGAGACAGAGGGAGGCGCGGTTGCTGCGCCAGAGCGACCGATCACGGCGACAGACGGATGAGGCCCTGCTCCCGATTCCGTCTTCGAATGCCGATCACGTCCTGGCGCAATTGCCACGCTTCCTCTTTCTCTGGGTGGGTGACCGATTGCGGTGCCGGTTGGATGCCGAAAAACGCGAGCGACTGCGCTAGCATCGAAGCGCCAGCCCGGTCGTTCTTCATGATCGCGCGCACGGAGAACGGAAGCGCTTGGTTCAACATGTACTGGGCATAGGCCACGATTCGGCTCTCGTTGAGCTCGGGCGCGTAGATGATGCCGCCGTAGTAATCCTGGTTATGGAAAATGTCCGCCATGGCGTTCGGAAGCGGCGACGTCTTGTTCAGCACGGTCTGCACGGGCGCCTTGTAGTAGGCGACCACGTCCTTGATGTAGCCGGGAATCGAAAGCCGGTCAGGGTCGTTTTCCGGGCCGGTGCCAGAGCGCGGGTAGAAATAATCCAGCATCGATTCCGGCCCCTTTCCCGTCAGTAGATATGTGACCGTAGCGCCAAGCAGCGCGGTCAGCATCGGCATCGCCATGGCGTAAGCTATGCGGTTCGTCATCTCCGGGGCCTTTCCGGACGCCATGTCTCGCACGGCTGCAGCGGCGTCAACGCCAGATCCCGCCAGTTCTCGGATTGTGCCTAGGTTCCAGCCGACCGAGCGCGTCATCAAGAACGCCGAGTCCTTGAGTGTCTTGTTCCAGAACACGTTGTCGTACGTCATCTGGCCGAGACGGTTCTCGACGCTGTCCCAGTTCTTCGTCATCGCATCCGACACTTGCTCGGGCGTGGCGTCAGGGTGCCGCTCCATAAAGTCGCGTGCCATCATGGAAAACACGCCGATTTTCATCCTCGGCACAAGCTGTCCCATCAGCGGCTCGTTCAAGGTGTCGATCATACGGCCAGCGATCTTGAACGGCGCCGTCAAAGGCGTGTCCTTCGCCATCTGCCAAGCTTCCCGGAATGCTCCGTCCGGGTTTTTCAAGTCGTGCAGGTTTTTGAAGAAACTGCCGCTCGCGTTCGACCGGTAGAATTGGTCCATGCTGATCCGGCCGCCGCCGGCGTTCAGCATGTCCACGATCTTCACCATCTCAGGCGTCGCGCCCTGCGGATCGAGCCAGGCCCGCTTCGCCGCCGACCCTTCCCGCACCGTCCGGTACGTCGCCACCGGGATGGCGGCGCCCTCGGCCATGTTTTGAAGGCCCTGGCCGATCGAGGTCAAACGGCTTTTCTGCCCGAGGTCGCGGCCCGTGATGCCGCGGCTCACCTGTTGCAATCCAAGCGCCATGCTGCTGATCGCCGAGTCCAACGTCACGAACGTCGCATGAAACCCAGACAGGCCTAATTGCAGCCCATTCAACGCGTTGTTGGCGGTGCGCAGGGTGTCGTAGATTACGGAGTTGCCGGCTATTCCACGGGACACGTAATTGTTGAACAGCGTCGTGGCTTCCTCTGGCGCCCAGTAGTTGCCGGGCTCCAGGCGGCCAAAGGCGCCTACGGTGCCCCCAGGGATGCGCGGGCGAAAGACCTTGTCATCCAGCGGAACCCAGCCCAGGCCACGCGCCGCCCCTTCAGCTTCGGCGTTTGCCGGCACCCAGTTGGCAATTCCGGCGTCCTTCATCTCGTCGGCCATGCGCGTGCCGTGGTAGAAGCGGTCCATCTCCCGAATTTTCAGAATTTGCATCTTGATCGGGTTTGTCGTGACCGGGATCAGGCCAGCGGCCATTGCCTCCTCCAGGGTGGCAAAGGTACGCTGCTTGAGGAAAGCACCCGACCCTTGAACCGGGGACTTTCCGAGACCGCGGGCGACCGCGATCCGCTCGGCCTCCGTCTGGCTTTTCGCGTCTTCGCCGGCCTTCCATTCCCGGTAGTTCGAGTAGATGCGGCCCATGTAGTCGTCGCTGTTCAGCACGTCCTTCAACTTGCCGATCGATTGGAGCATCCTGAGCCGTTGATCCTGGATCCGCTTCAACGTCGTCATGGCCGCTTGCAACTCGGGCGTCGGCTGCGGCTGCCCGGTCTCGACCCGATGCGTGATCGCGAGTTGCTGGTCTGGTTTCAACCGCTCGATCGCGGTGGCAAAGTTCTCCAGGGCATGAATCGCCTGGTTGCTGCCGCGAGCCTGCATCGATGTGCGGCGGCGCATGATGGCCTCTGTCTGCTTCGCGGCGGCACCGCGGCTGGTGGGCGACAGCAGCCATTGAACTTCGTCCAAGGTCTTGCGCATTTTGCCCATGACGTCAGGGGAGAACGATGGGAGGCCTATCTGCCTGCGCACGTCCGGTGCCTTCAGCCCGTCGAAAGCGGTCGCTACGCGCCGACGCAAAGAGAACATCGGGGTCTCGGATGTGCCCGCATCGCGACCCCCGCTATCGATCGACGCAATCGGGCGCCGTTCGGTGATCCGCTCCAGAACTTCCGCTGCCCGATCCCCTGTCGGGACAAACAGTCTGGTGTCGTAGCCGATGCGCTCACGGAATACGCCGTCCTGTCGCAGCGGCCCCATATCCGAGGACGACGGCCCCTTCAGTTCGATCCGCCACTCGCCAGCAACCATCGAACGCTTCAGGGTCCAGCCGTTCGCCAGCCTCGCGGTCGCACCGTCGAGCACTCGGCCGATCGTCTCGGTCAAGTTGAAATCGGCCTTCGTTGCCTCCACCCCAAGGTTATTGAGCGTCGATTCGATATCGCTGTTTCCGATGACGCGCCCAAGCAGCCGTTCCCCATCGTCGGTCTGAAGCCTATAGACCTTTGGGCTACCCTTGAGCCGGTCCCAGACTGGAAGAACCGCGCCGGTTATGAGATGCAGATCGGATTGCCTGAATTCGGGCGTCGCCGCGACGCGGTCGTCCCAGCCCTTCCTGGCCTCGGCCAAATTATCGACCCGGTCGGCCGTCGGAGCGGTGCGGACGTTTCCCCGAATTGCGGCAGCCACCCGATCCGTCTCGACGTACCGCCAGTCGGTTGGTGACACCAACCTGTAAAAATTCGTCGTAACGCCGTCTGCACCAGTCTTGGAATACGTGGTCGGGACGACCGCCGATACCAAGCCGGTACGGCGGTTGCGGATGTAAAAACTCGGAGCCTGAAACCCTGCTCGCGCCGCTTCGCCGCGGTGCAACTGCTCGAACTCTGTCGGATAATTTCGAGAGAAGGTGCGCAGCGCGACGTGCTTGGTCTCGGCACCCGAGGTCGGGTCGGTGTAGACCGTGTTTTCGGTGTTCTTGACGATCCTGTCCGCGCGATAGGTCTCGGTGCCGGCGTCGAGCGTTCCAGCCTCGACAGCATGATCGACGACATCGCGGAAGCGGTCGGAGAAGGCGTTGAAGACCCGGTTCTGTTCCCCCACCGGCAGGCTCAAGATTCGGTTCAGAAACTGCGACATGGGCGGCAGGTCGGCCCGCAGACCGCCAGTCATTGGATCGGTGAGTTGCAGCCCCATGGTTTCCAGGATCGACTTGTCCGATACGCCCTCGATCTCGCCACGGTGAATGTCACGGTAGAACTGCGTCAACGCCGCGTGTGCCTCATCGCTCTCCAGGTTATCCTGTAGCCCGAACATACCTTGATCGCCGGTGCGACGCTCTCCCTTGGTCAGTGCGCCCAGTTGCCCGAGGCGCCGCGCGATCGAGGAGATGAATCGCTTCTGCCCCTCAAGGTTGGTCGTGACCAAATGGAAGATCGGTGCGGACGCCTGATTGGTTCGGTGCGTGCGACCGAATCCTTGCACGGCTTTGTCGGCCCGCCACCCAGGCTGCACCAGGTAGTGCGACCGTCGGTTGTCGGCGGAGGGAGAAGAAAGATCGGCATGATAGCTGCGCCCGGTCCCGCCCGCCTGGGAGAACACCAGGACGCGCTTGATCCCGTTCTGGAAAGCGTTCGCCTCGACCACGTTGGTGTCCGCATTGCGCTTTTCGACCACCGCCCGCACTTGGCCATTCTCGTCCGGCTTGCGCACGACGCGCTGGGTGCGCCCCGTGACCTCCGCCACCTTGTCCGGCCCAAAATGGTTGGTCAGGATTTCAAGCGGCCCGTCTGGCACGCGAAGCGATCCGAGGTCGTCCAGCAACATCTCGCGCGCTGCCACCGCTTCTCGATTGAGGACGGGATTTCCCTTCGAATCGACAACCGGCCGCACGCGCTCCTTGCCAGCGTCATCGACGTAGGTTTCAAATTGTTCGACCGGAAATGCCTTCTTGACCAATTCCATCAACTGATCGCGCGGCGACATATCCAGTTCTTCGATATCACCCTCGGGATCGGCGCGCGCCTTGTCGAGCGCGCGGTTCTGACCGGCCTCGTTGGTGTTCACCAACTGTAGTACCGCCTGCCGACCTTCGGCGATGTCGCGCTCCACGGCCCTCAGCACGCTGGGCATTTGCAGCGACGTGATCAACTGGTTGAAGAAGCGCTGGTGCGATCCCCAAAAAGCGGACAAGACCGCGCTGCGTCGGCCGCCCTTACCCCCTGCCTGGGTGTCTTCGAGAGCATTATTGAAGTTGCGCAGCACGACCTGCCATGCCTCGGCGATCTTGTCGTACATTATCGTCTGATCTGGCGTCAGATCATGCTGGATGCGATCATACTCGACCCCGTCATAGGACAGGTTTCTCGCCATGTAGTGACCGAGCGCTTTCATATCGCGGGCCACAAGCTCCATCGCAGCGACGCCGCCCTGGGAGATTTTGGACAGGAAGTCGGAGCGGTCTGCAAAGGCCGTCCCCCGTCCCCAAAGGCCGAGGCGGTCGGCGTAAGCCAAGTTGGCGACCTCTGTCGCGCCGGTCGCGGAGACGTAGACCACCCGCGCGTTCGGCAACTGCTTCTGTAACTCGATCCCAGCGAGTGCCTTCTGTGCCGGGTCGGTGCTGCCGCGCGCTCCCTTTTGCGAGACGCTGTTGCCGAGGTTGTGCGACTCGTCGAACGCGATGACGCCGTCGAAGTCCTTGCCGAGCCAATCGACGATTTGCTTGACCCGCGTCTGTGCGGTGGCGGCGCGGGTTGCCAGATCCTTTGACTCGTAATTCCGAACAACACCAGCATCAGTCTGTACCACCCAGGTATCTTTGTAACGGCCAGTCACTGTGCCATTCTCTCTGGTGCCGTCCCGAGCCGGGACCGACACTTGCGCGCCGACCTTGATCGCCGCCGCATCGAGCGGTTTGATCTTCACCCCCGATTTCAGAGTATCGTAGGACGAAAAAAGGATGCCATCATGCTTGATCGCGTCGGCCGCCTTCACCTTGGTCAGCGGCAAAATCTGAGAGGGGTCCATGCCGAGTCCGGCCCAATCTCGCTTCGCGTCGTTCACCAAGGCCGGCGTCTCGGAAACCCACACGGCCCGTCGGCGCCCGTTCATCCAGTTGTCGAGGATGATGCCCGCCACCTCGCGACCCTTGCCGACCCCTGTGCCGTCGCCGATAAAGAAGCCTCTCCGGAACCTTACTTCGGCATCCGGCGGCGCCGGTAGCATCTGGGCATGTGCATCGCCAGCGTAGACCAGGGATTCGAGTTGCGCGATCGACAACGCGCCTTCGTCGATCAACCGTCGCGAAATCGCCAAAGCGTGCTTGGGCATCGGCGGCGCCACGGACGCCATGGCGGCCGACTGGACGAGCGCCCCAGGATGCTCCCGCGCGCCCTCGATCGCCAAGCGCTGCGGACGGTATGGCTCATAGACACTTTCGGTCAGTTCGCCGCCTTGAACCGGGTCCTCGACAATTACGCCGGCTTTCACCAGTCCGGGATTGGGTGGCGTTAGCTGCTGGTCGCTACCATCAGGTCGTATATGGTCTCCACCGCCAGCCGCGCCGCCTGCGCCGGGCTGTCCGCGTCCCGTATCGTTCGCATCAGCAGCGATAAGTTCTCCTGCCGGTTCCTGCCCGGATTCGAGAGAAGGTACTCCATCGCCGCCTGCGTTTTCTCGGGTCCGGTCTCCAGCGTCAGGCGCCCCACCAGCGCCTCCAGGGCCGCCTTCGTCGGCTGCGATGGGGCGATTGGCAGTCTCACCGACACCACGTCCTCCGCCAGGCCCCACTGTGCCAGTTGGACCACGTAGACCGCCCTCGGGTCCATTGGGGCGTCCGGTGCCTTCTTCAGCCAACCCAGCGCCAGTTGGTTGACCGCCAACCGGTTCACTGGAACTTCCTGGGCGATCATCGTGCACTCCCGCGAGCGTGTTCAACAGGTCGGCGGCATCCTTCGCTTCGCCCTCGACGATCGGCCGTCCGGTGGGAGCGATCTTGTCGATCACCAGCACGCGGGTGCCGAAGGTCGTGCCGTACTTGCGGTAGATGCTGCCGTCGACGGCGACATTCGCTCGGACATCATATTGCATGCCGATGCGCTTCCACCAGTCCCGGAAGGTGGGCGCGTTCATTCCCATGCCGCGACCGACGATTGCCACAAGCCGGCCGCCCGGTTCAAGCCTGGCGAGGGCCTGATCAATGTGTTGGGCACCGATCCTGGTATCCATCTTACCACCCAGCCGATCGCCGGCCGAGGAAAATGGCGGGTTCATGATCACGACGGAGGGACGCACTTCGTCGGTAAGAATGTGGTGTAGTTGCTCGGCATTCTCGCCTGTGATCCGGCTGAATGGCAGGTTCTGCATCATCGCCCGCCGCTGGGGTGAAATTTCATTGCCTACGACCTCGGCCACACCTGCGTTCATCGCATGGACCGCAAGGCCGCCATTGCCAGCGGAAGGTTCGAGAACGCGATCACTGGGTCGCATGTTGGCGATCCAGGCCGTGGCAAAGGAGTAATCCGGCGGTGTGCTGAATTGCTGGAGTTTGTCCTTGTCGCCAGCCCGCACGGTCTGGGTGGGCAACCGATCTTTGATCTCGCGCAGCGATTCGGCGACGGCTTGAGCGCGGGCCAGGGTACCGGTCGGCGCGAACCGGTCAGGGTTGTTTGCGATGTAGCGGTTCACCCCGGCCTCGATTGCGTCGTAGAACCGGTCGCGCGTGAATTTCCCCTCGCCGAGTTTACCACCGTAGATCAGTTCGGCCGACGCCTGGAGACGTTTGGTAGCGAGACTTCGGTCCTCGCCGGCGCTGCGGAGATCGCCTTCGGCCAGCATCGCCGCAACTGCGTTCGCCATCAGCTTGTCAGGCGGTTGCCCCTCCCGAAGCCATCGCTCGATATTGTTTGCGAGAAGCGGATCGTTGTCGCTGCCTGGGGGCGGCGCTTCTACGCGCTGCGGTCGCGCCGACGGTGGGGCAGCGGCCGATGGCGCCGGTGGTGTTTGGGGTTGGGCTTCGGGCTGTCCGCGCACTTCGTTGAGCACGTCCATGTCGAGGGGGCGCCGCTCGTTCTCCATGATCGCGGCCGAGTAGCGGCGCAGTTCGTCGCCGCCCGCATCGGCCAACGCGCTCATAAATCGCGCGGACTCCTGGCCATAAGCCCGGCGCAGCGTTGCCAGCGCCGGAGCGCCGTCGCCATGTCCACGCAACACCGTTATCAGACGATCATTGGCCTGGAGGCGCCGCACGATGACGGCATGCACTTCGTCCGCCGTAGGCGCGGCGGCCTGTGCTGGGTTGTATTCAGGTCTGCGTGGTGGCCATACAGGGCGCCCGGTTGTCGAACTGGTAGCTGGTTTCCATACCGCCACCTGATAGTCCGGGTCCTTCGCTTCCGGCGCCGCCACGATCGGTTCCCGGCTGCCCGGGCGAAGCCTAACCGTTTCCGTCGACCGCACGCCGTTCTCGACATATGACCGCACGCCTCGGGCATCTTCGAACAGAGGATGGCCATTCCTGTTGAACCCAATTTCGTGCCACACCGCTGCGTTCAGGTCAGCCTGCTTCAAAGCGGGGGAGGGCAAATCCGTAGGTTTCGTTTCGGCGGTCTCTGGTGTTGGGGGCGCTTCAGGGGGGCGGTTTGCGTTTACCGGGATTTCAGCCTCGGATTTTTGCGTTTGGGCCTCAGCCCCCTCCCGGATGAAAAAGCCATCTCCCTTGCGAAAACTGTAAGGGTCGATCGCCTTCGCTTCGTCCCGCGTCAGGTCGGTGCGGATCGTGCCGCGCAGCGTCTTCCCCTTCTTCGTCACATGCTCGACGATCGGGTTTTCGGCCAGTGCCGCACCTGCCGGCGCAGCCTCGGCCGCGACCTTTTCCGTCCGCTCCGCCTGCGCGGCATCGGGCGTGACGACCTCGACCACTGGCGCTTGCGCCCGCGCCATCTCTTCTGCCGCCGGCAGCCCAGCAGGGCTTGCCAGCGTTTCCACCACCACGTTGCCGGCGGCGTCGCGCCCCTGGACGACGTGCGGTGCCCCTGTCGCCAGCACGTCGCTTTTCGTCTCAGGGTAACCAAGCAGCCGCGCCATTAGGGTGTCATCGACCGAGCGGGCGTCCGCGAACGTTCGCGCTTTGCGGACATCCGTCGTCAGCAGAGTCCCTTCTGGCCGTTCATAGGCCAGGACGCCCGGTGCATTGGCCGATTCCGGCACCGCCGTCCCCCGCGCCAGGAATACCGTGTCCTTGGGGTTGTTCGGGTCCGTCATCGCGCGGATTTGCGCCTCAATGTCGGCCTGCGGCTCTGGCGTCGTTGCCATCTTTGGAGGCAGCGGTGGAAGCCCAGAGATCAGCTCCCGTTCGATGGCGGCTGGATCTTCTGCCAGTGGCTCAAGCGCGGGTTCGGTTGTTTGCGGAGATCCCGACCGCTTGGCATTTTCTTCGGCCGCACGGCGCTGGGCCTCCACGGCGCCGACTCCATCGCGGCGCTGCACTTGGGCTATCGTAACGCGACCGGCTGGCGTGGGGGCGCCTGCTTCGCCCTCGGGTGGCGGAGTGGCGGGAGACGGCGGCCGAGCTGCGGATGGAGGCGCCACGGGCTGAGGCGGCGCATACGAACTGGTCCCTCCAGCTTCGGCCGCCGGCTCCGCGCGATCCCCGCCCATCAAGCCGTTGAATACGTCGTCCGCCGTGCGGAAGCCCTGACCGCGCAAGCCCTGACCGAGGCTGGTCACAAAGTTGCCGATCTTCGCCGCGGCAGCCCCGATCGGCGAGCGGGGTGTCATCCCATTAAGCAACGCGGCCTCGGACATACGGGCAACGCCTTCCTCCCGCACAATGGAAGAAGCGGGCCCAACCCCGTACATATCGGCGAGCAGGCGGCGGCGGGGCACCGTCTCGCCAGGATCGATGACGTTCAACCAGTTGTCCGCCGCCCGATAAAGCGTCTGTCGATCCTGGTCGTTCAGCAAACCGAGGTCGGGATCGAGCAATGCGTGTATCGTCTCGTGGTGGACTTTGATGGGAACCTGATCGGGCGGGGTGTCCATCGCCACCGTGACCACACCGCGTGCATAACTGGAATCCGCATCACCGCCAGCGATCTGGTTCACCAGCTTGACGCCGACGCTCGGCGGCAGCCCGGCGTACCGCATCTGTGCGGTGATCGCATCGGCCAGCGGACCCGTGACCGTTGCCGGCACCCCGGCGCCCGGCTGCAGGTCCACCGCGTTGAACGCCGGGGTAGCCGCTTGCTGCGTTCCAAGCACGTTGTCCCGGAAGCGGTCGGAAGCAGTCGGCGGAAACGGTTCGAACAGGCGGTCGGCGAGGTGCGGGACAGTATGGGTCGCGCCCGGCACACCCATTCCAGCGCCGGTTACAATACCGACGGCGGCGGCCTCCGGCACGCCTTGCATCAACGACCGGTCGGGGTCGATTCCTGTAGCGCGGTCCACAAAGTTCCCTGCGAAAGTGGCCAACGCATTGAAGGAGCCAAACTCCGCCCCCCGTTTCGATAGGTCGAGTAGCGCATTCAACAGACCGGGAGCCAGACTCGGCGTCATCTCAATAGCCCGCCCAATGGGCAGCGCCATAATCCCCATCTGAGTGAGAGCGGACACACCCGCAGCCCGCGATGCGTCGGTGGGCGTCATCCCTTTGGACAGCGCCTCGCTTAACGTATCGTGGTAGGATTGAGCGCCGATGACAGGCAGCGTCGCAGCCATCGCGCCGCCAGGACCGCCGAGCGTCCCGCCTATCATTCCCGCGGCGACCATCGGGATCATGGAAGACACACCGCCGACAACTTTCTGTCCGAAAGTCGGATCCTCTGGTAGTGGGAACGTCCGCTTCCCGTATTCCTCGATCTTGGAGCCGAGGCGCTGCGCTGCGTTCGGTGGCGCGGCCACAGCCTCCGCCATCCCTGACTGGAGTTGGGACCGAAATGCCTTCCGGTCCTCTGGCGATAGGCCGGGGTATTGCCCGAGCATAAACCGTTCCGGCGTGCTTAACTGGCGCATCGCCACTTGCGGATCGTCGCCTTGGTCGATGGCGTTCATGACGGACAAAAGGTGGGAGGCCCCTTGGAGGGGTCCATACCTCGCTACATCTCCAAAACCGGAGATCGCAGCACCCGTGGCCGTTACCGCTTGCCCCGCCTCATTGATGTAGCCGGGGATGTCCGCCAAGTCCTGATAACGCGGCGGCCCGTTGTCGACCGGGTTCCCCCACTCATCGACCGCCGAGACACGCTCGCCGATCGGCGTGCCCTTATCCAAGGCTGCGGGCGGTGATTTCCGGCCTGGCACTACAGGCTCGCCGATGGGCGTGAACCGAGTCGGCCGGTCCGGGTCGAAAAAGCTATTGCTTGACCAGCCGGGTTGATAGGGCCTCCCTTCGCCGACATAGCCTTCTGGGAGAGGCTCTTTGGCTCTGTCGGGGGGACCAAGCTCGCCATTGTCGGGAGCATTTTTCCCCATAAGCGCGTCTATGTAGGCGTCGCCTGTCGTGCCTAAAGACGGGGACGTAGATGCTGGGCGTCCGGCATCCTGGCCGGTATCCAGCGAGGCGAGAGGAGGTTTCCTGCCGTTGGTCGGATGCTCTTCTTGCGCGAAGGGATCGCCGTCGACCGGTTGAAACGACCAGGATGGCGCAGTTGCCGCTGTTGCCGCGGCCGGCGGGGGCGCCGCAAAGGGGTCTCCCTCCACAGGCTCCAGGGTCCATCCGCCATCCACTACTGACCTCCACGAACAGCCCGAAGCCATCCGCCGTTCGGGTCAGGAACGTACCAATTTCCGTCTGGCGCCTTTTTTGCTCCGGCCGGAAGCCCCGGTGGGGTCACTCCGACCGGCGCGGAAGCCGGAGGCTGTCCTGCACTTGACGGCCTGGGCTGGGAACCGCCGCCGCCGCTGCCTCGAAGCTCCCGA
>TBL_comb47_HYPODRAFT_10004505_pt1 | contig 15990 bp, 11 predicted proteins | sample TroBogypolimnion_40_FD_10682 | JGI IMG/M metagenome (IMG submission 10682)
AGTGAGCTCTGCAATTCGATCTTAAAAGCGAAGGAAAAATTTAACTGCGACGGCTATGTGATGAACCGCATGAACAACTATTGCGGGATATGGATCAGGCATGGGGATTGGTACCCCGACCGGAAACTGCGGCTTTGGAACCGGACCAAAGGGGATTGGGGTGGTCGGAATCCACACGATCACGTGAATATGAATCCCGGCACCAAAATCCGGCATTTAAAAGGTGACATGTTGCATTATACTTATGTTTCGATCGAGGCACACATCAATCAGTTCAACCGTTTTACGACGACTTCTGCTCACGAGCTGTTTTCCGAAAACCGCAGGATAAGTACTGTCGGCGTTTTCATAAAGGGCTTTGCAGCCTTTATCAAAGGGTTTTTTCTAAAGATGGGGTTTTTGGACGGATATTACGGTGTCGCACTTTGCGTGATCAATTCGTTTGCGACATTTATGAAATACATGAAACTTAGGGAATTAAATAAAAATGCCGGAAGGTAGGTCAGTGACAATATTCTCCGGCAGAATAAACGGGGATAGCCACACCTGCATCTACCTGCTTAAATTTCTACATAATTGGCAGCTTAAACCTCATCACAACTTCACCGGTTTGCCTGTTGACTTCAATGGTCTGGTTTTCCAATCCAAGATCCTTGCCGGTTGACATTTTGAACAAACCAGCAAGGAATTGCATTCCATTGTTCATCACCTGCTCGACCTCTTTTGCCTTCTGGTCGGCCTCCACCCCGGGAGCTGTTTCTTCCATGACTTCAGCCGTTTCTGCAACTTCTTCGGTCATTTCTTCAACCAGATCGGGAACATCACTCTCCGTTACACTTATCTGCGAATTATCCTCCGGTGCACTTGATCCAGGTTGTACTTCTTCATGTTCGTTTTCCGGAACCTGAGCTTCACTGGCTGCAATAAACTCTTCGAGTTGCTGAATAAATTGAGACCTTCCTTTACTTGAAAAATCGACATAATTGGTCTGACTTGCACTGTCGAGCACCCCATCAAACAGACTCTGCTTCACAAGTAACCCCGATGCGATTTGTTGCTCAATCGAATTGCGCGAAATGAAATTCAGAATTGTAAGTTTCGTACTTTTTTGGCCCAACCTGTCGATACGACCTATCCGTTGGTTCTTTTTAGCCGGGTTCCAGGGAAGTTCGAAGTTGATCAGGGTGTCGGCTACCTGAAGGTTCAGACCTGTCCCTCCCGCTTCGGTCGATAGGAAAATCTTGCAATTTGGGTTCGTTTCGAATTTTTTGATGATTTCATCGCGCATTTTAACGGGGATAGAGCCGTTCAGTTCGGCAAAACCGATGTCATTATCGCGTAACATTCTGCCAATCAGTTTGTGGACTTTGACCCATTCAGAGAAAATAATGATTTTCCTGTCATTATTTTTCACATCCATTTTTTCGAGGAGGATATATTTTAATTCCTCCAGTTTGGGCGATTCGTTGGTTTGATCGTCAATGAGATAGGTTGAGTCGCAGACCATTCTCATATTGGCCAGCAACAGTTGTAACCGTTGCAGATCGTAGGGTGTAAGAAATTTCTTGCGGATGATTTGCGCGATACCTTTTGCATAACCGGCGTGATAATCGGCTTGCATAGGGGAGAGGTTGACAGGGATATTGGTCTGCATAACATTGGGCAACTGGTCAATCACTTTGCGTTTCTCGCGTCTGATCAGGATTTCCTCCAGTTTTTTGTGAAGATTTTGCAGATTGTAGTAGCCATTGATTTTATCGCGACGGTCGGGATCGAATAAGCAATGCTGGTAAGAGAATTCCCATAATGGTCCGAAGAAATAGGGATCGATGATGCTAAGAATCGAGAAAATATCAATCAGCCTGTTTTCAATGGGTGTACCAGTGATCACCAGGCTGTGTTTCGATTTGAGCCGTTTGATTGAAAAGGCAGTTTTGGTTTCGTAATTTTTGGCCCGCTGTGCTTCGTCAAGGATCAGCAAGTCGATCCCGGCTTTGTTGATGGCCAGATGATCGCGCATGATCGTTTCGTAGTTGACTATAAAGAACAGATGTTCTGTGTCTTTGTACAGTTGAGCCCTCTCATAAGGAAATCCCTGGACGACCATTGCTTTTTCGTTACAAAATTTCTCGATTTCCTTTTTCCATTGACCCTTGAGCGATGCAGGACAAACCACAAGAACTTTGGAGAATCCGAACACCTGTTTTTTTAACAAAGCTGTTCCAATGGCCTGGATTGTTTTTCCAAGTCCCATTTCATCGGCGATAATGGCTGCTTTTCGGAATAAAGCAAACGCGATCCCCTCTTTTTGGTAGGGGAACAATTCTGCATGGATAGCTGAAAAATCGGGTTTCCATTGATTGGATAAATTTTCAAGCAATTCCTTTTCAAAAACCAATTCAATCTTTTCACGAACTTCAGTCCGGATATGGATCTTTGAATAAGAGACTGATTCTTCAAGGAAGCCAAGAAAGTTCCTGATCTGATCCTCTTCGATCACATTTGACTCCTTGAAGTAGCGCGAAATCAACGTCTGTTCGGGACGGGGCAGCGGATGCGGATAAAACCACGATATTTTGTATTCGTTCAATGGATCGCAGTAGATCTCGATAAACGGACAGATTTTATTTAATCCTGTAAGCAATTTTTTATCCTCTTTCAACTGCTGAAATGCAAACATGATGTGTTTTGTTGTGCCTAGTTTGTTGAGGCGCGAATCCATACTATCGCTATATCCGGTTTCGTTTTCAAAATCGCGCAGAAAAATTTTATACTTTACCCCACTTTCGTTGGTCAGAATATGGTCTCCATATATATTGGGGGCCCATTTCACCTTGTATTTTGCTTTTTCGGCTTTTTGCCTGCGTTCAAGGATTACCCGCCTGATCATCCCCTCTCGTGTATATTTTTTATGTTCAATCTGCTCTTTGGGGTCGAGGTACTTCAGTTCATTCTCCACCTCGAGAAGACAAGCATACGAAAATCTGTCCCAACCCTTTTGTTCACCATCGATAATGGGTATGATATTTTCATCGCTGAAATTCAGTGAACACTCTTTTGGGTGACCGGTTTCGGAAGAATCGACCATCAATTCAAACCTGACAGCCGATTGCGACAGGACCTGACAATCGTTGTTTTTGAAGATAGCCTCCCCTAAAGCCAAATTATTCACTGACAATGTTTTTTGCAGTTTCTCTTTTTGCTTTTTGATCAGTTCACGAAGTTCCATAAAACGCAGTGTTTTGAAATTTTTATGACTGCAAAAATAGAAATTGTTTCTTGTGAATTAAACCGAAGATCCGTATTGATTGAATGAAAAAAAGAAAGAGACCGAAAATAAGGTCTCTTTAACTTTGTATTGGTAATGCTGGATCAGCCACATTTTGAGGATCCGCAATCCTGACAGATCAGGCAACCTTCCTGATAGATCACACTATTTGAACTGCAAACCTCGCATTTGGCATCTTCTGCAGTGGTGCCATTGGGAATGTATTTCTTTAAGGCCCGGGCAACCCCGTTTTTCCAGGTATTGATCGACTCGACATCAAACTGGAGGCTCGAAACAAGTTCAACAACTTTCTCGATCGGCATTCCATGACGCAATACGCTGGATATCAATTTGGCATAGTTCCAGAAGATTGGATTGAACTTGTAGGATAAACCTTCAATCGTTGTCTTGTAACCTCTTGTGTTCCGGTATTGGAAATCATACCTTGAAGCACCCGATTCTTCCCTTCCCTTGATGATCCAACCATTCTGGACCGAACGGGGTAAAAGAAGGCCATCTTCATCGTCTGCTAACCCGGTAAAGATTTCATAGGGTTTCCCATCGATCAGACCGATAAAGGCAATCCATTTCTCTTTGTTGTTTTGTAACCTGACAATGTCGGCTTCCAATATTTCAGGACGTTTCGTCGGGAAAATACCATCTTTCCTTTTGTCCTTGGTCGAGATCAACACTCCTGACCTGGAACCTTCGCGATAGACGGTGACTCCCTTGCATCCGCTTTCCCAGGCCGTGAAATATAACTTATTGACCAACTCTTCAGTTGCATCTTCGGGAAGATTGATGGTCACCGATATGGAATGATCGACCCATTTCTGGATTTCGCCCTGCATCCTCACTTTTGCCAGCCAATCGATATCGTTTGATGTCGCTTTGTGATAAGGTGATTTTGCGATCAGGGCATCCAATTCGTCGTTTGTATAGTTTCTTTTGAGCTCGTGACCATTTACCTCCATCCAGGTTTTGAATTTGTGATGGAAAACCATGTACTCTTCCCAGCTGTCATTGCTTTCATCCACAAAATCGACACGTGCGTCGCGATCGTTTGGATTGACCTTACGGCGACGTTTATACACCGGCATAAAGACAGGTTCTATTCCTGAAGTTGTCTGGGTCATCAGGCTGGTCGTACCTGTTGGGGCGATTGTCAGCAGTGCAATATTCCTGCGGCCAAACCTCGTCATATCTTTATACAATTCCGGATCAGCCTCTGCCAGCCGTTGGATGAACGGATTGTTTTTCTCACGTTTGGAATCATAAATCGGGAAGGCTCCGCGTTCCTTTGCAAGTTTAACTGATCCGCGATAAGCTTCCAATGCAATCATTTTATGGACTTCTACCGAAAATTCAACAGCAGCTTCTGATCCATATTGCAAACCAAGTGCAGCAACCATATCGCCTTCGGCAGTGATGCCAATGCCTGTACGGCGACCATTGACTGCCATCTTTTTAATCTTATCCCAAAGGTTGATCTCAACAAGTTTGATTTCATCATCCTCAGGATCGGAAATGATTTTGGAATAAATGGCTTCAATTTTTTCCAGTTCAAGGTCAATAATGTCATCCATTATTTGTTGCGTCTGATGGATATGCTTCTTAAACAAGTCGAAATTAAATTTGGCCTGAGGTGTAAAAGGATGATCTACATATGAATACAGGTTTAATGCAATCAACCTGCAACTATCGTAAGGACAAAGGGGAATTTCACCACAAGGATTGGTTGAAACGGTTTTATATCCCAGATCGGAATAACAGTCAGGAACCGATTCGCGAATGATCGTATCCCAGAAAAGGATACCCGGTTCAGCCGATTTCCATGCATTGAAAACGATTTTCTCCCAAAGTTTGGAAGCATCGGTCTCTACAGAATAGATTGGGTTTGCGCTGTCGATCGGATATTGCTGCTGATAGTTGGTTTTGTCCTTTACTGCCTGCATGAATTCGTCGTCGATTTTAACTGAGACATTGGCCCCGGTTACTTTGCCTTCGTCCATTTTGGCACCAATAAAATCACCTGAATCGGGGTGTTTGATTGAAACCGACAACATCAATGCGCCGCGCCTTCCATCCTGGGCCACTTCGCGTGTCGAATTTGAAAACCGCTCCATAAATGGAACAATCCCGGTACTGGTCAAGGCTGAGTTTTTAACCGGTGATCCTTTAGGGCGGATGTGGGATAAATCGTGACCTACCCCTCCACGTCTCTTCATCAATTGGACCTGCTCCTGATCAACCATAATTATTCCGCCATAGGAGTCAGCTCCATTTCCGACAACAAAACAATTTGACAGCGAACCGACCTGGAAGTCGTTTCCAATACCTGTCATTGGGCCTCCCTGTGGAACAATGTATGTAAAGTCCTTGAAAAGGTCAAATAATTCCTCTTCTGAAAGGGGATTTGGATATTTCTTTTCAATTCGCGCTATTTCAGATGCCAACCTTCTGTGAAGGTCATCAGGTGTCAATTCAAATATGTTCCCATATGAATCTTTGAGGGCATATTTATTCACCCATACGCGGGCAGCAAGCTCATCTCCCTTGAAATATTTAACTGATGCGACAAAGGCTTCATCTGGTGAATAGGTTGTCGGGGGTTCGTCTTTTGGTTGAGTTTTGATTTCTTGTACTTCCATTGCTTCTAATTATCAGGTTGATTTAATAGGGTTTAAAGACATCCATAAACCCTCCTTTCATTGCTTGCAATATAGTAGGTGTAAAGAAATTTTAACCACTTTTTTCCTGAAAGATTTCAAAAGTTATCAACCTTGTTGTGTTAATTGTCTCCAAAACAGTTATATAGTAATTATAAGCATCTAAATTGTTTACAAAAATAAATATTTCGGAACAGGTCAATGCTTTGTAATATACAGAATTACAATTGAGTGGAATGGAATGTGACGGATCAGGATAGGCAGTTTACTGGAAGAGATACTTTACAATTTCTTTTGAAGCCCCACGGTTTTTATTGACGTATTCAAGGGCAATGGCTGAGGCAGTACTGAGTTTTTCGGGTTGTGACAAAAACCCGTCCATTTGTTTTTCGATCTCTTCGTAATTGCTGATGCATACCGCCGCTCCAAGTTCCAACATGTCGTGGGCCTCCTGAAATTTGTGATGGTCGGTCCCAAATATGACAGGTAACCCAAAAGCAGCAGGTTCGAGGATGCTGTGAATCCCTGAGGTAAAGCCTCCACCGACATACGCAAATAATCCATACCGGTAAACAGAGACCAGGTAGCCATAACCATCCACAATCAGTACATCTGCCTTCGACAAATCTTCGGGTGAAGCTTTTGAATATAGGGCATAGGGTTTTTGGAGGGCACTGCAAATCCGTTCGAGTGCCTGAGCAGTCACTTCATGAGGCGCGATGACAAATTTCTGCTTTCCCTGGTATTTATTGATATAGGGTATCAGGAGGTCCTCGTCCTCTTTCCACGTACTTCCGGCAATGATTGCCTTTTTCCCTTCGCAAAATAATTCTAGTTGATCAAGGCGCGGAGCTGCATCGGCGATCTCACCAACGCGGTCCAGACGGGTATCGCCGGATATGGAGACATTTTTGAAATTGAATTTAAGCAGGAGTTCGTAAGATTGCCTGTTCTGAACAAAAATGTGCTCATAGGAGGTGATTGCATTCAGGTACCACTTCCCCCAAGGTTTAAAAAAGATTTGGGAAGGCCGGAACAATGCAGAGAAGATATAGGTGGGAATTTTTGCCATTTTTAGCTGGGTCAGAAAATGGTACCAAAACTCATATTTGATAAAAAACACTTTTTCAGGTTTCACAATCGAAATAAACCTGGCGGCATTCTTCTTCGTATCCAAAGGGAGGTAAAAAATGTAATCGGCATACGGATAGGTCTTTCTTAATTCGTAACCTGATGGGGAGAAAAATGTCAGTAATATTTTGTAATCGGGTTTTAGCTTTCGAATGGATTCGATCACAGGCCTTCCCTGCTCAAATTCACCTAACGAGGAGGCATGGAACCAAAGTAATGGTTCGCCAGGGACGATGGTCTCGCTTAACCGTTTGAAGATATCCCGACGGCCTTCGATCCACTTGCGGGCCTTATCGTTCCGAAATGAAACAATATGTAACAGCAGGTAGTACCCAAGAATCCCCAAGTTGTAAAGCCATCTCATTTTTTTAACATTTTAGCCTGACAAAAGTATCTTATTTCAACAAATAAATGAAACCTTATATATTATTGATCATTAATAATATATCCAATATCATCAGGCAGGTTGGGTTCAAAGGAGGCCTGAACGGCAAGTTGGTCACACCGTTCATTTCCCGGAATATTGGCATGACCTTTGATCCAAATGAATTTTATGAAATGGAGTTCGTAGGAGATCAGGAACCTTTTCCACAAATCGCTGTTCTTCTTTCCCTTAAAGTTGGTTTTTACCCAATTGAAGACCCATTTTTTTTCGACCGAATCGGCAACATATTTTGAATCGGTATAGATGGTTACCTTACAGGGTTTTACTTTTAAGGCCTCAAGAGCTGCCACTACAGCAAGCAACTCCATACGGTTATTCGTCGTAAGCCTGAAACCCTGTGAAAGTTCTTTCCGGTGCGAACCGGATAACATGACAACGCCAAAACCTCCCGGCCCCGGATTGCCTCGCGCCGCACCATCGGTATAAATGACGATCTCAGGATTCCCGTTAACAGACATAACTCTTTGGCTTTATAAATGTAGAAAGCTGAAGACAGTCAGGAATTGGACCTAAACTGCTTCAGCTTTATATTGAGCGTAACCGGACAGGCTATCTGACCAGTTTCATTTCGTTAATTAAATTTGTTGCCCCGGCATATTTATCGATGGCCCATAATACAAATCGGATATCAACGCAGATGCATTTTTGAATCTCAGCCTCATAGGCAATATCTCCGCTCATCGCTTCCCAGTTCCCATCAAAGGCGATGCCAACAAGTTCCCCATTGCCGTTCATGACAGGGCTACCCGAATTTCCACCAGTGATGTCATTGTTGGAGGTAAAACAGGTATGCAATGTCCCGTCTTTGTCACCATATTGGCCGTAATCTTTGGCATTGTATAAATCCACAACTTTTTGTGGAAAGTCAAAATCGACATCTCCGGCGATCCCTTTTTCAGGATACCCTTTCAGTGTTGTAAAATAATCATAATAGGTAGCATCGCGTGGAAAATAACCGTTCACCTCGCCATAGGTTAAACGCATCGTTGAATTGGCATCCGGATAAACCGATTTGCCGTTGTTCATTTCATTCAGCCCGGCGACGAACAACCTTCGGGCCCTTTCAACTTTGCCTGTCGATTTGGCCATATCCTGGGATATAACATTTACAGTTTCAAATATTGAACGCATCGCAACAAAAGCCATATCATTTTCGAGCACTTTCAGTGAAGGTTTGTTCAGAAAGGATTCCAATTTCGCTTTATCGGCAAAAACGGTTTTCTTAAACATCTTTTGTGCGTATAAATCGAAATTGCCTTTAAATTTTGACCCAACTGTTTGGAATACACCAGGAATATATTTTGGATTTACTTTTGCTGTGTAAATTTTCAATAATGTACCTACGATTTTCATATCGGTATTGGCATCATAATCTTTAAAGTATTCATCGATTGATTTACCAAATTCTTTGGCTGTAGATTCGATCCTCGCCTTATCGGTTCCTTTTAATGCCTGGTAAAGTGACGATGCTCCTGCTGAAAAGGAAAAGATTTCAGCGCCTCCCAACAAGGCCTCGCGGGCATATTGGAACGCAATTTTTTCATCTACCGTTTGAAAGGCGGCATTGATCGAATCAAGGGCTGTGCCATATTTTGCAACCCTTTCTGGTGATTCATTTACCCATTTCAGAAAGTCCTTTTCGATGGCCTGTTTTTTGCCAATCACATTGAGTGCAGCCAGACCTTTATTCTGGCCGATTGAGTATTTATAATAGTTAGAACTTCTCGCAAACTTGGAAGCATATTGAATCCTTGCTTTTTGACTTGTAGTCATAAAGTCGCTGATAATGTTTAATTTGGCTTCCCTTGCGGTTATCCTTACACTGTTCACGACATCCATCGTGTATTTTACTTCATTGGATGTACGGTATCGGGTTGTCGTACCAGGGTAACCCATGACCATTGTAAAATCATTTTTGCCAACCCCTTTTAATGAAATCGGAAGGAAATGCTTGGGGTGATAGGGAACGTTGTCTTTGGAATATGCGGCTGGTTTGCCATCGGGGGCGCAATAAACCCTGAACATCGAAAAATCGCAGGTATGCCTTGGCCACATCCAGTTGTCGGTTTCGCCACCGAATTTTCCCAACGACTGGGGAGGGGTTCCGACCAGACGGATATCCTTAAATGTTTCTGTAACAAATAAATAGTACTTATTTGACTCAAAAAAGCTTCTGACACGCGTTTCATAACCGGTATCACCTTTGGCCTCTTTTTCAATTTTTGATGCGCTTTCCCGAACTGCTGCCATTCGGGCCTTTTCATCCATATTATCAGTAATTCCTGCAAGCACCTTATCGGTCACATCTTCCATACGGATCAGGAAGGTCACTGACTTACCCGGATTTACAAGCTCGTCTTCGTGTTTCATCGCCCAAAAACCATCCCGGAGATAATCGTGTTCAACTGAACTGTGAGCTTGTATTTCACCAAATCCGCAATGGTGATTTGTCAGCAGTAAACCATCTGCAGAAACAATCTCTGCAGTGCAGGAGCCATGGTCAAGCGCAACCACAGCATCTTTTAAACTCGACTGGTTGATGCTGTAAATCTGCTCGGCCGTCAGATTGCATCCCATCGAATTCATTTTCTGAATATTGAGTTTTCCTATCAGTGAAGGAAGCCACATTCCCTCGTCGGCTTTGGAGCTTAGGTTTAATACGAGCACAAAGGCAAGGAGCGCCAATAAACTTTTTTTCATTCGTAAATTATTTATTTTTAATGCGTATCTGCATGGACAATCCTCGTTCTCAGTCTGCCAATGCAACTTAATTTTTTATCGGTGCTAAATTAACTTTATTTATAAATGTACATCATTGGAAATAATCATGTACAAATGTTTATTTTTTTGATTAAAAAATTCATTTGAATTGTTTAACAAATGCTTCTATGTTGCTTTCCACAGAGCCCTCTTCGGCCAGTGATTTGATAAATGCGCTGCCAATAATTGCACCATTTGTAAATTGAGCGGCAGCGTCAAAAGAAGCTCTATCGGATATTCCAAACCCGACTAAAATTTTTGAACGAAGGTTCATCTTATTGATCCTTTCAAAATAGGCCATTTGACCCATGTCAACTTCTGAGGTCTTCACCCCCGTCGTGGAAGAAGATGAAACCAGATAGATAAAAGCCGATGAGATCGCATCGATCTTTCTGATCCGGTTTTCCGGGGTCTGGGGCGTAATCAGAAAAATATTGCTTAAATTATTTGATCCAAAAACGCCTTTGTAGCCCTTGTCAAAGATTTCGAGCGGCAGATCAGGGATAATCGTCCCGTCAATCCCAATTTCGCAACATTTCTGGCAGAAATTCTCAATCCCGTATTGCATTATTGGGTTAAGATAACTCATTAATATTAAGGGAATTGATACCTCTTTTCGAATATCTTTCAATTGATCGAACAAAAAACTGACCGACATTCCGTTATTTAAAGCAATTTCAGAGCTTTTTTGAATCACCGGCCCATCTGCAACCGGGTCCGAAAAAGGGATCCCGATTTCGATCAGGTCTGCCCCGTTTTTCTCAAGACCGGCAATGATCTTTACTGTATCGTCCAAGTTTGGGTATCCCGCTGTAAAATAGATAGATAATATCTTTTTATCTTTTTTCTTAAAAAGTTGTTTGATCCGGTTTTCCATTGATGTTTGATTTGAAATTTAGTTCTTAAACTTCTAATATCTGAAATAATTACTTGCTTACCAGCCAGTTGACAGTAGCCAGTTGCCAGTAGCCAGTAGCCAGTTGCCAGTAGCCAGTAGCCAGTAGCCAGTTACCAGTAGCCTATTGCCAGTAGCCAGTAGCCTATTGCCAGTTGCCAGTAGCCTATTGCCAGTTGCCAACTGCCTTTATTTAACCGATTGAAAATAATTAAGGTACGCTTCCATGTCCTTATCACCGCGACCCGAAATATTGACCACAACAACATCGTCGGGTTTAAAACGGATCATTTCGAGTGCGGCCAAAGCATGTGCCGACTCCAGTGCCGGGATGATCCCTTCACATTGGGTTAAGAATAATGCTGCCTTAAGTGCCTCTTCGTCAGTCGCATTCAGGAATTGTGCCCTACCGGTCACAAATAAATTGGCATGCATGGGGCCAATCCCGGGATAATCCAAACCTGCTGAGATTGAATAAGGTTCAATTATTTGTCCGTCTGTTGTTTGCATAACAAGACTTTTGCTTCCGTGAAGCACCCCGGGGCGTCCAAGTGCCGTAGTGGCTGCCGATTCGCCGGTTTCAACCCCCTTTCCCGATGCTTCGACCGCAATCAGATTAACTTCGGGATGGTCAAGAAAATGATAAAAGGCACCTGCAGCATTGCTCCCTCCACCAACACAGGCGATCACATAATCGGGAGTCTCCTTGCCTGTCTTCTCAAGGAGCTGCACCCTGATCTCTTCGCTGATCACCGACTGAAACCTGGCCACCATGTCGGGGTAGGGGTGTGGCCCCACAACAGAACCGATAATGTAATGGGTATCGACAGGGTTATTGATCCAGTCGCGGATGGCCTCGTTGGTTGCATCCTTGAGGGTTTTATTTCCGCTTTGCACGGGCCTTACCTCAGCTCCCAACATCTTCATTTTTTCAACATTGGGTGATTGACGAGCGACATCAAGGGCTCCCATGTAAACAATGCACTGTAATCCTGCCCTGGCGCAAACCGTTGCTGTCGCCACTCCATGCTGACCGGCACCGGTTTCTGCGATTATGCGTGTTTTGCCTAACCGTTTTGCCAACAATATCTGACCAATTGTATTGTTGATCTTGTGGGACCCCGTATGGTTAAGGTCTTCACGTTTGAGGTAAATTTTGGCATGATAATGGTCCGATAACCGATCGGAAAAATAGAGGGGCGATGGCCTTCCTGCATAGTCATGAAGCAGTTGGCGAAACTCCTGCTGAAATTCCGCACTTTCGATGATCTCCAAATAGCAATTTTGTAAGTTGTTGATATTCTGATACATCATCTCAGGAATAAAAGCTCCCCCGAATGTGCCGTAATATCCGTTATCGTCTGATTGGTAATTCATTGTGTAATAGTAAATCTATGTGTTAAAAAGTTCGTCGAGCCAATTTATATAGAGGATGCAAGTTTGAAACTTTGGTAACCTAATATTTTCTTGTTCTTCAAAAGTAATATAGGATCCTCAATCATCAACCAAAACCTCTTCAATAAAAACTTTTAACTTTGGAATATCCTTTAAACCCGGTTCAAGCTCAAATCCACTGTTCACATCGATAGCATGTAATTGTCTGTTTGATAAGTTTTTGATGTTTTTAGCATCAGTGGGCTTAATTCCACCGCTTAGAAAGAAAGGTTTTTCACCCGAATACTGATCCAATTTTTCCCAATCGAATTTTATTCCTGAGCCGCCGGGCAATTCGCTGGCCGTATCGAACAGGAAATAATCACACCAGGGGTCATAGGGTTTGACCAATTCAAAATCGAAATCGTTTGAGATGCTGAACACCTTGATCAGAGGGATACCCAAGATTTTTAACCTTTCGCAATAGGCTGGAATTTCACTTCCGTGAAGCTGGGCCAGGTCGAGCTGATTGGATCTGAATTTCTCCAGTAAACGATCAAAAGGTTCATCGACAAAGACCCCCACTTTTTGGATATAGACCGGAATCATTGACAGGATCTCATCAGATATCTGATCGCCAATAAAACGTTTTGATTTGGGATAGAAGATAAAACCAATGTAATCGGGTCGGAGCTCTACAAGTTCCTTAATATTTGATGGATTCCGCATACCACAAACTTTTATTTTCATATTGTCGTCAGTTGTTTTTCAATTTTGTAATAAAATCAAGGCAGGCCAAAGCAGGGTCTTCTGTTTTCATGAAATTCTCTCCCATCAGGAAACCCTGAAAACCACGGCTTCTTAAATAATCTACTGTTTCAGGATCTCCCAGGCCACTTTCTGATATTTTGACGGCATTTGCCGGAAGTTGACCGAGCAATTGGAGGGAGCGATCCAAATTCAACCTTGAAATCTTTGAGGTTCCGGTTATTGATTCCAATCATATCCACTTTATGATCTATTTTCTGAAGCTCATCTTCATCGTGGAGTTCGAGCAGCACCTCCATGCCCAGTTCGTGGGCAATCGTTGTAAAACGTGAAATCTCCATCTTATCCAAAACAGAGGCAATCAACAGGATCACATCGGCATTCATTATCCGCGATTCATAGATCTGATATTCATCGACCATAAAATCTTTTCTGAGCATCGGGGTTAAAGGGTTCGCAATCCGGGCTGCCTGAAAATCGGTGGTGCTTCCACCAAAGTAAGTTGAGTCGGTAAGCACCGAGATTCCTGAAACACCAGCTTCTGAATAACCTTTTGTCACAATTTCAGGTTGGACACGGTCATTTATAATCCCTTTGGAAGGAGACCTTCTTTTGAATTCTGCTATGATCCCGCAGTTATTATTTAATAACAGATTATTTGACAATGAATTACGTGGATTGGATAAATCAATGGATGCCTGAAGTTCAGAAATTGAAATTTTCTGCTTCTGAAGATCCACCTCTTTCTGTCGATTTGCCACGATATGATCTAGTATGGTTTTCATTGTAATGCGATCAACTGATTTAAAACCTGCAATGCTTTTCCTTCTGTTAATGATGATTTGGCCAACTCAATACACTCTTCAATCCCTTTTCCGGGGAAATAGGTCGCCAAAGCCATTGCTGAATTTGCAATCACCACCGAATTTTGTGCCTGAGTCCCTTTTCCGTTCATCACATCTCTGAAGATCGCAGCAGTTCCAGGTATGTCACCCGATCCGGCCAACTCCTCCGGTTTAAGGATTGCCATCCCTAAATCGGATGGCGAATACATCCGGTCGGAGCTGTTGGTGAGTGCCTTAAAATCCCCGGTCAGGGAAATCTCGTCATATCCATCCAGACTATGGATAATGCAGTAATTGACATTGCTCTTCTGATAGAGATAGTTGTACATGCGGGCCAGTTCAAGACTGAAAACCCCGACAATCTGGTTTTGTGGCTTACCCGGATTGACCAGTGGACCGAGCATATTAAAAAAAGTTTTGAGCCTTAATGCCCGGCGCACCGGGGCAACATTTTTCAGTCCGGGATTAAAAAGCGGGGCATGTAAGAAGGTGATCCCGCACTGGTCGAGCTCTTTCCTCAACTTGTCGGGATGATTTGAGGATTTGTAACCCAGATATTCCATTACGTTGGATGACCCACATCCCGATGACGCCGCATAATTCCCATGTTTGGCGACCGATGCTCCTGCTCCGGCAATTACAAAAGCCGACAAGGTAGAGATATTGAAAGTGTCTTTGCCGTCTCCACCCGTACCGCAAAGGTCGATTGTATTAAAATCGGATAAATCAACAGATAAGCAGGTCTTTAACAACGCATTGCGGAAACCTGCAAGTTCGTCAATTGTTATGGTACGCATATTAAAAACCGTAATAAAAGCAGCAATCTCTGCATCGGAGAATTTCCCTTCGGCAATTTCAAGCAGGACCGCTTCGGCCTCTTCTATTGTTAACTTCTTATATTCAAATAGATAGTATAGTAATTCTTTCATGGTCGTAATTTGTAAATGTTTTTTTTTTCATCACCCACTTATTTTAAAAAGGGACAATTTTGATATTGAAGACAGATTTTAGGTCTTCTTTTCCGTTTTTTCGTTCTCCCCCCTCCGTTCTCCAATTAATGTCTTACCCAGTTTTCGAGTATTTTTTCACCAAGAGGTGTCAGAATTGATTCGGGATGAAACTGAACCCCCTGAATGTCGAATTCGCGGTGCTGGAAGGACATGATCCGGCCCTCGTTGTCGAGGCTNGTAATCTCCAGAATGGCAGGAAGCGAATCCTTTTCTACGATCCACGAATGGTAACGTCCGGCATCAAAGATCTCGGGCATATTCTCAAAAAGATAGGTTTTGCCGACAATCTGGATTGGGGTTGAGATGCCATGGAGGACATTGTTCATGTTTTGCAATGTGCCGCCGAACGATTCACCGATGGCCTGATGCCCGAGGCAAACCCCTAAGAGTGGTTTTTTCCCGGCGTAATTCCTGATAACGGAAAGCATGGATCCCGCTTCGACAGGGATTCCGGGTCCCGGTGAGAATACGATCTTATCATACTGGCCAGGCTCTTCATCCGACACTTCATCATTCCTCTTTACAGTTACCTCAACTCCGTCAAACTTTTTCAAAGCATGTACCAGGTTGTAGGTGAACGAGTCGTAATTATCGATTACTAATATTTTCATGTGTTTATAATTTATTTTTTATCGGCCAAATGGAACTCGCCATGAGATAATCATGCTTCTGTGAGTGATTGGCTCCCATGGCTCGTTTCATTTGGGTTTGTTTTAATTTTAAATTTTTCCTGATTTCTTGTATTCATTGGACAATTTGGACGTTGTGGACAGTTTGTTCGGACCTTTCTCCCTTCTCCAGTCTCCTTTTTCCGGTATTCTTACC
>TBL_comb47_HYPODRAFT_10004506_pt1 | contig 15985 bp, 7 predicted proteins | sample TroBogypolimnion_40_FD_10682 | JGI IMG/M metagenome (IMG submission 10682)
CCAAAGGTTGAATTACTCCAATTTCATTAAACAACGAAGTGATTTCCCGACCTGCTTTTTGCGCCTCAAAGTATCTTTTACGGGGAACATTGTCTGTATCGATAACTCCACCCATCGTATGTTCGTGTCCACCGGCAAATGTTCTCCATGAGAAGTAGGAAATCCCGTCTGCTCCGTTGGCGTACTCCTGGTGTGACCAAAGACGGACGATTCCGGGTTGGACAATGTTTCGCTGCATTCCTGCCGTCCGTCCAATTTGTGCTTCGGTCACCCAAAATGGTTTTTTCCCGGACCCACGAATCTGCGATAATGCCAGGGAATTCATAAAGGGTGAAAATTCCTGGGCATTTTTGTTTCCATACTCGTTTTCCAGAGTCCATGTATAAGGATAACTATCAATTGACAGGAAATCAGCACATTTGGCAAAATCATACAAGTCTATCTGGTACAAAAACCCGCTTGAACAGATATTATGCGTAACCTTCATATTTGGATCAATGGCCTTGATGGCATCCCGTTGAACGTTAAAGAAATCGATAATACAATCGGAGTTGAAGATTTGGAAATCCTGAAATGCGGACGGATTATCACCTTTATGAGGCAACCATACCTGATCAAAATTATCAAGCGTTTCGCTCCAAAATTTCGTTTTCCAGTCTTTGTTTAATGCATCAATATTACCATACCTATTTTTCAGCCATTGCGCAAACCGTTTTTGACAGACCGGACAATAACAATACGGTTCTTCTGCCCCTAATTCGTTATCGATCTGAAACCCGACGATGTTTTTGTTCCCGGCGAACGCTTTAGCCATGGCAGTTACGATCTCTTTGGCATATTGGCGATACAACTCATTATTTAAACAGGCATGGCGGCGTTTGCCATACGGTTTTCTTTGGCCATCGGCCGTCACCTGCATAATTTCCGGATGTTTATCATACATCCACTTTGGAATCGCGGCCGTCGGGGTACAAAGGATCGATTTAATTCCTTCTCCTGCTAATGAATTGACAGCAAATGTCAACCAGTCGAATGTGTAAATTCCAGGTTTCGCCTCCATCTCATGCCATGCGAAATCTCCCATCCGGGCCACATTAAATCCAGCTTGCTTCATGAGTCCGGCATCTTTAATCACCTGCTCACGAGAGACCTGCTCCGGGTAATAACAAGATCCGTAATAGAAATTTTGCGACATTACCGCCATTGGGAGAAACATCATTCCTGCCAATAATTTTTTAGTCGTTCTCATCATTTGACTATATCTAAATATTTTTTGACTAAACGTGAATCCCAGAAGATCATCTGACTTACTTAGCCAGAAGTCAAGTGACTTTTCGATCAGTTGCTCATCTTCCGGTTTCCAAACGAATATAGTTCTCTTCCAGCTCTTTATAGATCGTCAATCAAAGCCGTCCGTTACCCGGATTAGCCGATTCGTACCAGTCGGGCAGTGTTTCCCGGATCATGTCCTGCCAGCTCATAAACTCCGGCCAGATAACCTGTTGCTTAACCTTTGTTTGGGAATAATTGATATTTTGAAATATTAGAAATAAAGCTGTAGTCAAAGCAATTAAATGATGTTTTTTTCATTTTGAATCTGGTTTGTTTAAAAACTTAAAATCTATTTTGATATTGGTTGTCTGTTAGCCAAAGGATATTCCTTAATCCCGGTTACTTCAATCCTTGGCTTGTTCACATATTGCCCGTTTACCGTTGAATACCTGATCCCCTCCGAACATGGACTATATTCATTTTCAAGTACCAATCCTTTGCACTCTACCCTCGTATGGCGGACCGTATTCCAGCGGGAATGGACAGTGCTGATGTATTCATCGATGATTTTTGAGCTGGATATTTCTTTACGGAAATCTTCAAATGAGGTGTATTCATCAGATGAGGAAATCTCGCAGACAAAACCGTTACCAGTATTCATAAAAGCCCGTTTTGAAAAATTCCGGGGTTCACCTTCGTAGTTGAAAAACGACAATACTGTATAACCTGACTTAAAATCAACCTGCACCGCCTTTAGGATAGGAAGGACAGATGGAACAAGCGGTGTAAAAGCCATAAATACATCTCCGTCCTTTAAATACACCGTCTCGTATTTGTCTGATATAGAAGAAGTATTTGTTATCCTTTTAGTTCCAATCCATATTTCATCAAGCGTTTTTTCCCCCTTCATCCATCCGTTATCCGGAATATAAACGGAGGTCTTAAGACTTCTCACATCATTGCAAAAATCTGCTTTAGGTTTATAAAGAACCATGGCGGTATTTTTATCCTGAATCGCCATGCGGCGCCCCCTTTCGTTAAAGACAATTCCATAATCACCGTAGCCATCGGTTGTCTTTTCGAGTGTTTCATCCCCGTTGATGACCAGCCGTGAAAAAATAGTAGCCGTATTTTTGAAATTCTGATTAAAATCCTTCCTGGGATAGACAATCAGAAAATTCTCCGTTTGCGCTCCTGAATGGAAAGGCACAGTAGAGGTACTAACGGAATATTTAGGTGTCATATAGGTTTCGATACGGGTTTGCCAGGCCGGGTATTCCATGATTCCATCGTCATCCGATGACTTGCGGTTCTGCATCGTAACGTTGTGAAGTGTCATCTCCATATCATCCGAACTTGGAGACCCGTCACCCATTGCAATAAACGAATAAGGATATTGGCGGTTGACCAGCTGCTGCACATATTTTTCAGGACAGTGATAGGTCACCCCGTAACAGGCGGCATTACGACATTTAATCCACTCCTCGGAGGCGTCATAATAATCGTCAAGCAAACGCAAGGGGAGATATTTACCGATGACCTGTTCCAGCATCGAATAGGTCAGCCCCTGACCGCGCATATCCCAGGCATAAGCTCTTGAATATGGAGCAGACATTTTCCGGGCCGGCATATAAAAATGGCCCAGAACATCGAACCAGTAGTAAGCCTCTGTCTCTAAGGCCAGTTTCTTCAATTCCGGATTGGAGGTATATTCCGCCAACATCGCCATCCCTTCAATCTGCAAAAAACAATAGGCTTGGGAGCTGTATTCGGAGCAAACCCCCGACCTGACAAGCTGATTTTTATATTTGAGTAAACGGGTTAAAGCAGCCTGAGTAAACTCTTTTTTGCCCGAAATTTCTCCGTAGAGGGCGCATCCACAGGTTGACATCGAGGGAAAATTATCGTTCACCCCTACAAAATCCCAGCTTGGTTTCAGGTATTCGGTCGAAATTCGGTCCAAAATATTTCGTATATTTCTTTTGCTGCCTTCGGTAAGCCGTTTTGGATATTTCAGTAAAATGAAACACGCGCGGTGCCATTCCAGATCAGGGGCATTCGAAAGGTAAAGATTGGCCTGTTCAATAGCTTTGGGGTTGCCCGATTCCAAAAGGGCATGACTCAATGCGAGCGGCTCCAGCGACCGGTTTGGTTTCAACTGCGCCGGCCCTGACCATTCACCTTCCGGTGAAAAGTAATTCAGACGTTTGGGAATAAAAACTTCTAGTTGTTTTTGAGCGCGGCCGGCTACCGGCCGGGCATATTCAGAATGAATTTCGTGCACGTTATTGCATGTAGAACAACAGACCAAACTTAAAAAGAGGATAAATAGGCGTAAGTATCTGGTGTAATTTTTAAGGATGGTCATGTTTCAGAGTTAAAGCAGGGAATAAAAATACCCTGAAGATTAAATGATTATTTAAGAATCAGCGTAGCCCGCTCATAATATGGTTTTAAAGCCGCCTTTATTTGAAGATTTCCCCATCCAAGATTTAAAAAGCCGTCTGTTTTAGAAAATTTCACAGATTTATTGCTTTTAGCTTCAAAGGTTTTCACCGACAACAGAAATCCAATCACCGCCTCATCAATCTTTTCAAAATTAAATTCAAGTTCGGGACCGTTATAAATTACAAAATCGATCCATTTTGTCTTATCATCGCCGCCGGTTGACCACGAACCTTTGTAACCATTGAATTTTACATAGGGAAGAGCGATTTTAAAATGAATTTTTCCGGATTTACCACTAACTGAATGTCTTTGAATGTCGGGAGCATTAAAAGTGATACTACTTATATCACCTCCAAATTCGAATCTTAAACGTAAGTCGGTTGCTTTGATCGTTGCGTTCCTGATGACATCAATTGTAACGTGGCGGTCACCTCCATTGGTCGTAAAATTTATGGCGCCCAAAACACTAGTGGAATCCTGGGAACAAAAAATGTTGGCGGCAGCGTAATCATAGAGATTATGTAAAAATCGTACCTGCATGTAAACAGGCTTCTTTTCGTCCCCCCAATAGGCGATCAATGGGCGGCGCTGATTCCACAGGCACGATTGGCTGGCTGATGATAAAACAAAGTCTTTTGTCAGATAGGATTTCCCGATTATTTCCTTTGTCACAATCTTTACACCCCTGTCACTTTCCTGATAGGATACCAATGGATTTAGTTCAATATTCTGACTCCCATGTATAAATGTATCGATTTCCATTCGCGGGAATGCCGGATTTGTAAAATAACGTATCAGGTATTCTGGTATCCTATGATTAAGTACAGGTGATTTGTCTTTCGAATAGGGCGTCGGAGTATCAGGAGATATTTTTCCATCGGACGCATCATATAACCAATTGTATGTTTCAGAGCTAAGCAAAGGAGTGTAGCACCTTCCATGAGGACCCGACCACTGGGCCGAGGGCTGATGATAATGCCGCGCAATAATGTTCCATCCGGTATTGTATATAGAGTCCAGCATTGCGTGATCGTCCTTGTTTATAACACGCTCTTTTAACCGGAGCACTTCATCAAGAGATAATTTGAAATAACTGGGGCTGTTGTATTCGATAAATCCTTTATTTAGAAGGGTACAATCGTAAAATGCTTTCAACCGCTGGCGGGCATAGGTCATCAGATCGGCATTGTTATACATGTCGGCAGTTATATAGCATACATACAACCCCATCAATGAGATATTGGTATAATCGGGATGTACATCACGTATTTTTATGGCTCTCGCAGCCAGTAGAAGTGCATTTCTGGTTTTTTCTTTAAGGTCATCCGGCAATAGCTCCTTGTGGTTAATGATAATATTAATGAGGGGTACTGCACAGAAATCTGCCCAATTGCGATCGGCAGGAGATCTCTTGGTTGCCAAAGGTTCTTCGAGGTAATAAGGCCAGACACCACAGGTTTGCGAACCAGGGTTTTGATCCTGGAGTGAAATCACCGCTCTTAAAATGTCAAATGCAGTTTCCTGGAATTCAGGCTTGCGGGAATCGAGCAGATCGAGGGCATATTTGAGTGATGGCTTTATGCCATGCATTTTTGTCTCTTTGAGAATATCCGAATGATAATGTGGTGAAGCATTGACCCATACCAGATGTAACCCCGGATCGTACAGTTTATCCGTTTTACCTGATTCTTTTAAAACTACTGCAATCTGCTGATCTGTTAGTTTTGCCGGCAACAATAATGTGTTTTTATTCTGAGCTGTTGCAAGTACTGAGATCAATGGGAATAATATCGTAATAATCAGTTTAGTCATAAATATTACAGGATAAAACTTAATTTCCACAAAGTTGCAACTATTTTGACTCTTTGGATTGTTGAGATGTCCTAACTTTATTGCTCCATGTTGAATTAATTAGTTTTCATTGACCACAGAGACAGGAGTACATGAGATTCACGGAGAAAAATTTACTCTGTGCACCTCAGTGTACATGTCTCCGTGTTTGTTTTTTCAATGCAATCTTTAGTATCTTTCATGATGCAGAGTTGAGCTATGAATGATCAGTAGAGAGCTTCCAAGGTGATCTTTAAAATTGAATAACCGTCAGCTAATTTATCTATCCGGTTCTGCTATGCCCGGGCAAAATAGATCTCTTTGATAGCTCGCCACTGCAATGTCAGAGATATGGGCAACTTCGGGAAAATTCGGATTGTGTATTGAAGGCCCAGAGGTTCTGAATGGAAGACTATTGATATTTACTGGTGATCTGACGAAAGAAAACAATAAAGATCCGCCGGATAAAAATCAACCCGATCTAAAGTCCATTATTGAACGGATCAAATGAATGTCTTGAATCTGGATCAGTTCATCATAATTGAATCGGTATGTGACTTAACCTATCTACAAATCGTGGGTCAATGGGCAACTTAAAACCATTTTTAAACAAAATGGAATTGTCGTGGAAGGTAACGCCAGTAGTCATTTATCCTGCATGACCCTTGGGAATCGTGTATTACGTCTGAACAATCGTACGTAAGAGTCAGTAAACTTACTGATGACCATTTTTAACCACGGCTCACCCAATAAGATTATAGGGTGAAATTATTGGGCCAAATATTCTCTTTTGTCCAAAAGTCAGGCAAGAATTAGGCAAGAAAAAAGGAGTTAAGAGATTTTACCTTCTTAACTCCCTGATAATTAATGTAGCGAGAACCGGGGATGATCAGGTGGCCTCATGATTATAAATCATCCAGTTTATTGCCCTAGCCAGATTTTCTGACCATCCAAAGCCTTTAAATATCAATTGTTACATTTCTTTAAATATTAAATTGTCCTCATTTGAGTATAGAGTATAAAAAAAACGGGACATACTAGAATTATTATCCAACTAATCAAATAGAACATATATTTTATTGAGAAGGAATCAAATTTAATTCCTCTATCGGGATATAATAAAATTCCGGAAGCTATTTAATTGTTCCTCCGAAATTTTTTAAAATTCTCTCCCACATAACCAATTAAATTAAAGATATATGAATTAATCTTTTAGATAATAATCCTAACTGAAATAGAGTTGGTAAATCATTTTTTTATTCGGACTAGAGAGAATAATATTTTATTCACTTAGTTTGATTGAGAGCGTTTGCAGTACTGATTCCGTTTAAGCAAACGGGGACCTTTACAAAAGAGAGAAGCTATCATTTACTATATTTATCCACAAAAGAGAGAACCCCTCTCTCCGCAATAAAGCTTATATATCAGGTAGTTACAAAATTTGCACACCTAATCACCCATGCTGAACAGCAAAACAGCTTTGTGTTCTATGATTTTCAACTTTACCTGATTTGCGAGTTCCCAAAGAATATTTTTTCTAAATAGTTAACTCTCTTTCTGCATATCCCAAATACTCTAAAATATGAGCATTATAAAGCAATTTAAACTAAATTGGGGATTAGCATTGTTGTTAACGATTTTGTTTTCAGGCCTATCATGGGCTGAGAAAATTCCGGATTTTGTTTACAGTTCAGATTATTACTCGATTCAGCTTGTTGAGAAGGCCCCATTTATCAGGTTTTTTTCGGTGGATGGTTTAGGGAAGAAGATGCTTTCCCAAAATATAATCAAATGGAATGAGCCTAATAATAAGGAACCATTTGAAATTTGCCGGATCTCTGATTCAGAAGTGGAGATTCACAGGGAAGGATCATCAAACACGGAAGAATGGAGCTTTAAATTTGAGAAAAAAAAGATCGTGATAACTTCAACCTATCAACCGCAGAACAGGATAAAAGCGATTGATTTCATTTTCGATAGGCATGAAAACCATGCCACCCTTCTTGGTCTGATGTCTGAAAAAAACAAAACCCAATTACCCGCTGTTCTTCACTTTCCGGATATGGGAACATTTCAGTTAGTTGCGGATCATCCGGTTGAAGTTGATTATGATGCCAACCGTAAAAATAAATCAAACTATATCTCAGTTAGCCTACCCAGTGCAAATGAAACAATTAAAAGTATTAGATATACCCTGACATGCACCACCATTTATCCTAAGTTTCAGGGTGTTGAATCCGAAAAATTTGATGGATACCGGCGTAATTACCTGAATCTTTTCCAGGTGAATCCAAGGTTGCAGGTTATAGCCAATAACTCCTGCAGTGATCCGTGTGCCTTTACCCTTTTTCTCTCTTCGATGCTTGCGCTAAAAACACCGCCTCTCGTTAATTCACTTACGACTCTTGACCTGCTCAGAATATCCGTCGAGAGATATCTTGATGGTATGAAAGGTTACGGTCTTGAAGGATATAATTCGGACTGGGAGAATACCGGAATAATTTCCAAAACCGACACTTCCAAACATGACTCCTATCTCGATTCCTTTCCGTCGCTGGTTATCTCAGCATGTAATTATATCAAAGGTTCGAACGACAAAAAATGGGGAGAAAAATACTATCCGGTGATTAAGGGGTGGATGGACAGTCAGATGAAAAGAGATCACGATACCAATGGATTGGTTGAAGATAAAAGGTCGGGGAACTCAGGAGCTCAGGATCAGACCATGAGACCTGCAAACTGGTGGGATACCATCGGATTCGGCCATGAAGATGCCTTCAGCAATGCCATTACTTATGAGGCACTGAACCTGATGGCTCAAACGGCACAGAAGATGGATAAAAAAGACGATGCACGGATATATACCCGGTATGCGGATAAACTTAAGGATTCCTATTTTAAAACCTTTTATAATCCGGCCACAGGGGTATTGGCCGGTTGGAAAAGCAGGGACGGTAAGCTGTACGATTATTGGTTCCTGTACGTAAACAGTATGGCTGTTTATTATAACCTGGTTCCAGACTCCAAAATCAAGGGTGTTATGGAAGCGTTGTGGAAGAAGATGGAAGAAGCAGGTTTTTACCGATTTTAGTCTGGGTGTTCCCGGCAATTTGGTTTCTATCCGGAGAGAGGATTATTATCATCACGATCCCCGATGGGGCGGAGGCGAGAAGGAGGATGGGAGCGATGCTTTTCAACGTTATGAAAATGGCGGGGCTTCTTTAAACTGGTCTTATTTACTTTAAAGGCACTTAAAAAAGCGGGCATGAATCGTGAGTTTGAAAAGGTGTCGGAGGGAATTCTTCGCGGGATCAGAAACGGTGATTTTCAGGGATTTTGCGGCCTTATGGCCAAAGACTGGAAAACATGGAATGGAGAATGCTGGGGGTATGAAGGGTTTCTTTGTGATGGTTATTTGGCGCTCCTGGCGTTGAATCCTCAGGATGTACTCGGCGACTAATCTGTCCACTCAGGGCAAGTCGATTTTATCTTCAAGAATAGATATTAAACATTTGATAATCTGTGAGATATAGTTCTGGTCAATTTAATTACCGAAGGTGGTATTATAAACTTACAAATCCAGCGAACCAAATCATGAAGGTGTGCTTCCCGGAGTTCATCTTTTATGGGACATAATTCTGATTTATCACACTTCGGGTCTCTTCATAGTATTTCATTCGCATAAATCAGGTTTAACCTTCTAGTAATCAGATATTTGACACTCATGAAACCCTCATGGATTTTATACATCTCCTTTGGTGAACGTTAGTTCATGAGGGTTTGATCCGAATATAATTTGTTTTTTAATTGCCGGATAGCTGGCCCCGATCCATTGGGGGAACTCGCATGTGAGATATTCATTCGTGTTTATCGAACATGCTCGTTTCATAGTTATTTATGAATTCGATTGCTTACATTGTATTTGTTTATCAGGTGATACAAATTTGCAGATTTTGTTTAATATATTTGCATAAATAATTGTAACATCTTAAAAATTAACATATAACTACTTATGAAAAATAGCGGGGGGGGGTAAATTGAAAGATGAAAAGGCTCTTCGCCAGAAAGCAGAAGAGGTTTCCATAGCGAGACAATCGCAACTTAATTTGGCGCGTTCTGAAGCGGATATACACAGGCTTGTTCATGAACTTGAGGTACACCAGATTGAACTTGAAATGCAAAATAACGAGCTTCGGTGTGCCAAAGAACAAGCCGAGCTTGCGACTGCCAAATACGAGGAATTATATGAGTTTGCCCCATCAGGTTATTTTATTCTTTCAAGGGAAGGTGAAATTATTCAGCTCAATATTGCAGGATCCCAGCTATTTGGCAGAGACCGTTCCCAATTGAAAAACCACCCGCTTTCTTTGTTTGTTTCCATTGTGTCTAAACCGGTTTTAGAGCTGTTTTTATCCCAGGTTTTTAGCAGCAATACCAAAAAAACATGCGAATTAAGCGTGTACATTCCGGAAAGCCTCCCCGTGCAACTCTACGTTACAGGTTTAGCTGACCAGGATAAAGATGAATGCTTTATCACCATGGTGGATATCACCGAACGAAAGCGTACCGAAAAGGAGATTAATCTTGCCAACGAAGAACTGAAGATTCAGAATATAGAAAAAGAGAAACGGGCCTCCGAATTAATCCTTGCCAACAAAGAACTGGCCTTTCAAAATGAGGAGAAGGCGAAGAGGGCTGCGGAGTTAGTCATTGCCAACAAAGAACTTGCTTTTCAAAATGAAGAAAAGGCGGGACGTGCTGAGGAATTAGCGATAGCCAACAAGGAACTTGCCTTTCAAAATGAGGAGAAGGCGAACAGGGCCGCGGAATTAGTGGTTGCCAATAAAGAACTTTCCTTTCATAATGAAGAGAAAGAGAAGCGTGCTGCTGAATTAGCAATTGCCAATGAAAAATTGGCATTACAGCTGGAAATTTTTCAAGCAAACCAGCAACTTTTTGCCAAAAATAAATCTTTAATTGAGAGCGAAAAACGTTACCGCACCTTGGTGGAATGGGAACCTCTTGCAATTGTCATTCAGAATAACGGAATAATCGTATATGCCAATCCTGCTGCAATTGAGTTATTTGGTGCAAACGGCATTGAGGACCTTGTAGGACATCCTATCATTGAACGGGTTCACTCCGACTACCATCAGGTTATGAGTGAGCGGGTTGAGTTAGGTCTCCATTCTACTGCCGATGTTTCGAAGATGGAAAAGATATATTTAAAACTTGATGGAACGGCAATCCAAGTTGAAGTTAAAGGAAAATCAATTATTTACAATGGCGCGTTATCCTACTACATGGCAATTACGGATATCAGTGAACACAAGCAGATACAAAAAGAATTAATCGAAGCTAAGGAACAGGCAGAACACAGCGATCGCTTGAAATCTGCCTTTCTGGCTAATATGAGCCACGAAATCCGCACTCCGATGAATGGGATTCTGGGTTTCGCCGAACTAATAAAAACAGAAGGGCTTAGAGGTGATGAGATCCGGGAATACATAAGCATCATCGAATTAAGCGGTGCCCGAATGCTCAATATTATCAACGACATAATCGATATTTCCAAAATCGAATCAGGCCAGATGGAGCTTGACATGAGGAGATCCAATATCAACGAACTATTGGAATACCTTTTTGCCTTTTTTAAACCTGAGATGGAAGCTAAAGGATTAATATTCAGTTTTAAACCAGGTTTGCAGTCAAATGAATCAGTTATTAACACTGACCGCGACAAAGTTTTTGCAATTATTACAAACCTCATCAAAAACGCCATTAAATTCACCCACAAAGGCTCCATTGAATTCGGGTATGAACGAATTAACTGTAGAGAAAAATCATCTTTTGTCTCTACACCAGAGGAATTGCAATTTTTCGTTAAAGATACCGGCATAGGGATTCCGAAGGAGAAGCAGGAAACTATATTTGAGCGTTTTATTCAGGCAGATATAACTAATTCGAGGGCTTATCAGGGGGCAGGATTGGGATTGGCTATTTCCAGACACTTCGCTGAAATGCTTGGTGGAAAACTATGGGTTCAGAGCGAAGAAGAGGGAGGATCACAATTTTACTTCACCCTTCCGTATAATGATCTGCCGAGGGAAAAGGTAATTGAAGAAAAGTCAGAATCGGCAGAATTATTGGTAAATTTATCCAAAACCTTGAAGATATTGGTAGTTGAAGACATCATGGAATCAGCGATGTACCTTGAAATTATAGTCCGGCCATTTGCAAGGGGAATAATTAAGGCTGGAACAGGTGTTGAAGCGATTGCAGCGTGCCGCAATAATCCGGACATTGACCTTATACTTATGGATATCCAAATGCCAGAAATGAACGGATATGAAGCAGTTCGGGAAATACGAAAGTTTAATCCATCGGTAGTTATTATCGCACAAACAGCTTATGCTCTAATGGGAGACAAGGAAAAAGCTTTTGCATCAGGATGCACTGATTACCTGGCCAAACCAATCAAAAAAGCTGAATTAATGGCTCTAATAAATATTTATTTCGGGCAAGAAAAATAAATGAGGATTTAATAAATCGGGCGAAGAATAGATTTATTATGCGTCGAATAATAAAAATGTCAAAAATGCTTTAACCACAATAAAAAAACCATTGTAAATACTTGATTTACAATGGTTTAATTTTTAATTTGTCGGGGTGACAAGATTTGAACTTGCGACCCCTCGCCCCCCAGACGAGTACGCTACCAGGCTGCGCTACACCCCGAATTGCCTGCTTTATTTCAATGTGGTGCAAAATTAATATTTTTTTCCTCAAATAACGAATAAATAAAGGGTTCGCGCGGAGATTTCAGGATTTAAAAGTGGCGGTTTATTTTATTGAATAGTTTGTTACTGGCCTAGTATGAAAATATTTTTCGGGTGATACGATACGAATTATTCGAAAGGTATCCCATAATTTTGATACAATATGAGCTTATTTGATACGATCATGAGATGCTAAATAAACATTTTGTATTTTTAGAACGATGAAACAAACCCATCAGAACGCTATGATTAATAACAGAATTCTTCAGAGTGACTTTATTGCCAGGCTGACCCTTTTGTCCGATACAAATTTCATCCCGCAGGCGCAGTCATTTGCCGTGTCGTTTGCCCGTTATTTCAACTTCTCCGATTCTGAGCTTCAAAAAATCGAGCTGATTATGGAAGAGGCCATCCTGAGTATTATCCAGAATGCCTTCGACGAAGAAGAGACCGGCATGATTGATGTAAAAATCATTTATCAGCCGGGAAAGTTCATCATCTCGATCGAAGACAAGGGAATCCCGGTGGATTTCCACATGCTGGAGAAATCCGAGCACAGCGCACTCGGCATATTGCTGATGAAAAACCTTGCCGATGAATTCCGGTTTATCAACCTTGGTAAAGATGGAAAGCGCCTCGAGCTGGTGAAATACCTGCCTGAAGAAAATATACCGGGAATGACCACTCAGGATGAGCAGCAGCAAAAGGAACCTGAGCCGTCGGTACCGGCAACCGATATCCCGGTGATCCGCCTGATCTCACCTGATGATGCCGAGATGCTCTCGAGACTGGTTTACCGGGCATACGGGTATACGTATATTTCATTTTACTACTTCCCTGAAAAGATACGTGAACTCCTGGCCCAGGGCTTGATGATATGCGCAGTGGCCATAAATGCGCAAAACGAATTGGTGGGTAACCTCAGCCTCTATTTTGAGCATGCCGGCGCTAAGGTGGGCGATTCGGGAGCGGCCATGGTGGATCCCCGCTACCGGGGTCACAATCTCTTCAAAAGCATGAAAAATTTCCTGAGAGATTACGGTGCAGGTATCGGAATGTATGGACTCTACAGTGAAGCGGTTACCATCCATCTGTTTTCACAGCAGGGAAATATTTCCCTTGGCGCCAGAGAAACTGGCATCATGCTGGCCTTTATCGAGGAGAAATTTACCTTCAAAAAAATTAAAAATGAACAGCTTGCCGGACAGCGGCAGGCATGTGTGCTCTATTATCTCAAAACAAGTCAGGAGCCTCACCGTACGGTTTATATCTGCGAGAAATTTTTTCCTGTACTGAAAAAAATATACGATAACCTTGATATGCAACGCGAAGTAGTTATGGCAGACACCACTGCAAACCTTCCGGTTACAGAAACCCAATCCCTGATATCCAGCGTCTATAAGCCCGACCTGAACATAGCCATCATATCTGTATCCTTGGTGGGTGAAGATGCTCTGGATCAGATCAGGCAGCAGCTCAAGGAGTTTTGCCTGAACAAGGTTGATGCAATTTATGTTGAAATGCCTGTCGATACTCTTGAGGCCGCTGTTTTGTCGGATCGGCTGACTGGTCTGGGATTTATTCTCAGCGGAGTTGTTCCCGAATACCGGGATGGTGATTATCTTAAAATGCAATATCTTAATCATGTGAGGGTTGACCCTGCTAAAATTCACATCGCATCGGATCTGGGTAAGGAATTACTCACCGGGATCATGAAAAGCTTCCAAAATCAAATCTAATTACGGTTATCATTAAACAAAGGCTCTTTTATCGTGTTTAATTCGAGTCGATAATTTACTTTCGTATTACAAAAATTCAGAATTAATTTACACTAGCAATTATTGCGGCTATGAAAATTAACTTAACTTTGGAAGACATTAAAAATTAGAATAAATGGAATTATTTAAACCTATGAATATTTCTGATAATCAGCCCAGAAAGAGTCCGATTGAGGGAGTATCGGAACATGTAAAATGTTTAATTATCGGTTCCGGACCTGCCGGTTTTACAGCTGCAATTTATGCGGCAAGGGCTAATCTGTCGCCTGTTCTTTATGAAGGGTTACAGCCCGGAGGACAATTAACCACAACAACTGAGGTTGAAAATTTCCCCGGATACCCACAAGGAATTACCGGCCCGGAAATGATGGAGGATCTGAAGAAACAGGCACAGCGTTTTGGAACAGATGTGCGCTGGGGCCTTGCTACGGCAGCCGATTTCAGTGGGAGTGTTCATACGATCACCATTGACAGTGTGAAAACAATAACTGCGGATACGGTTATTATCGCTACAGGAGCCACTGCCCAATATCTGGGTATTGAGGATGAGACGAAGTATGCAGGCTCGGGTGTTTCAGCTTGCGCCACGTGCGATGGTTTTTTCTATCGTGGAAAAGATGTCGCAGTAGTCGGTGGAGGCGACACTGCCTGTGAAGAGGCTATATATCTTGCGGGACTTTGCCGCAAGGTTTACCTGATTGTCCGCCGCGATGTCTTAAGGGCTTCCAAAGTGATGCAGGAAAGAACGTTGAAAACTCCAAATATTGAGATTTTGTGGAAACATCAGACCAAAGGTTTATTTGGTGATGGAGTTGTTGAAGGGGTAACACTTATAAAGCACAAAGGTGAATCCGATGAATCTGAAGTAAAGATCAGCGTAGATGGTTTCTTCCTGGCTATCGGTCATATTCCTAATTCGGCGATATTCAAGCCGTTTATAGAAACCAATGAAGTGGGATATATCAAAACCATTGGTGATTCTTCAAAAACCAACGTTGAGGGGGTATTTGCCTGTGGTGATGTAATGGATCATGTTTACCGGCAGGCGGTTACAGCGGCAGGATCAGGATGCAAGGCTGCAATTGATGCGGAACGGTATTTATCTGAAAGACAATAAAATATGGCGATTTTGTAGAGACAAGGCAACGCCTTGTCTCTACAAAATAATACCCATTATGATTTTATTCATAATGGGTATTATTTTAATCGTAATGGGTATAATTTTATTGAACCTGTGCAAATTTCGAGGTTGCATATTTCCCGGCTTCAAGATTCTTCCGGACAGCGGAAAAAGCCTGGATAGTATATTCAACATCTTCGATGGTGTGGATGGCGGTTGGAATTAGCCGCAATAATAACTGCCCTTTCGGAATAACAGGATAGACAACAATTGAACAGAATATGTTGTAGTTTTCACGTAAATCCATCACCACATTTGTCCCCTCCGGAACACTTCCCGAAAGATAAACCGGGGTAACCGGTGAATTGGTGACTCCGAGATCAAAATTTTCAGCCTTCAGGCCCGATTGAAGCGCACGTACAATGTTCCACAGATTATCCCTTAACTCGGGTTCTGTGCGGATAAGCTCAAGTCGTTTAAGTAAACCAATAACCATGGCCATTGGCAGCGATTTGGCGAATGTCTGGGAGCGCATGTTGTAACGTAAATAATCGCACACCTCTTCGCTGCTCGCGATAAAAGCGCCGATTCCCGCCATTGCTTTTGCAAATGTTCCAAAATACATGTCGATTTGATCCTGAACACCAAAATGTTCACCGACTCCGGCACCTGTGGCTCCCATGGTTCCGAAACCGTGGGCATCGTCAACTAGTAACCGGAAATTAAATTCGTTTTTAAATGCGACAATTTCGTCCAGT
>TBL_comb47_HYPODRAFT_10004508_pt1 | contig 15983 bp, 13 predicted proteins | sample TroBogypolimnion_40_FD_10682 | JGI IMG/M metagenome (IMG submission 10682)
TATCACTAGTTAGATAACTTTAGGCCGGACTAAACCAGTTTTAGTCCCCATCGTCTAGCGGCCTAGGACACTGCCCTTTCACGGCGGTAACAGGGGTTCGAACCCCCTTGGGGACGCCATATATTAAGAGGCTTATCATCGATAAGCCTTTTTTTTTGCCTGTAAGATAACCAAGATATCTGCAGGACGTTATTGTTTATAGATCATGTCATTGATTTAAAGCAGGGGCTTATTAGTTATTTTAAGAAGGAATGCCATGAATTTAGCGTCACCCTGTCTTTGTGGGTCTAACCTTGAATATAAACAGTGCTGCGAGCCATTTCATTCTGGCAAGTCTTATCCATCAACCGCTTTGGCATTGATGCGCTCACGTTATAGCGCTTATGTATTACGAAATGTGCTTTATTTGCAAGAGACCTGGGATGTTACAAAACGACCCACAGCGATCGATTTTTCTAGGGAAAATATTACTTGGTTAAGGTTAGAAATTATCGATTTCAAAAAAGGCGGAGTTAACGATAATAAGGGTATTGTTACCTTTAAAGCGTTTTATCAGCAAGATGACCTTGAGTGTGCCATGAATGAAATAAGTCGTTTTACGAAAACAAATGGTCGCTGGTTTTATCTCGATGGTGTAATTAAATCCATGGGGGCGATCAATTTACAAACTAATCTGGGTAAGAATGCTGCCTGTAATTGTGGCAGTGGCAAAAAGTTTAAGCGTTGCTGCGGTACCCAGTAAGTTTATTTCGAGCATTTATAAGCATAGACTGACAACGCGTGTTCAAAATCAGCGCAATTGTAATACAATAGTGGTCATTGTTGCCTGAGATCAGGAACAATCAAAAACATTACAGCTACCTCTGGGTTTAAACTAACAGACTGTGTTGTAGCGGTATTTTAAAATTATAAGAGAGTAGGGCGGTTTTATGTGTTGGAGTGGTGAAGCGTCGGGAGTTTTAGCCGTCGCAGGTCTTAGTACCGCAGCGTATGTTGCACTTAAGCAGGGTGAGTCCAAAGAACTTTGGATTCCATTAACTTATTTTGCTTTAATGGAGTTATTGCAGGCAGCAACTTACGTTTATATTGATTTGTGCGATAACCCAAGCAATCAAATATTAACCTTACTAGGTTATCTTCACGTCGCGTTTCAACCATTTTTTGTCAATATGGTGGCTATGTATTTCATTCCCGTCAGCGTCAAACTAAAAATTCGTACAGCGGTCTACACGATTTGTGCGATCGGTACGGTGGCTATGCTGATTAAAATGTATCCATTTGCTTGGGCAGGTAATTGTAATATCGGTGTGGAAGGCTTTTGTGGTCCTAGTGTATGCTCAACCTCTGGTTCTTGGCATATTGCTTGGCAAATGCCGTTAAATGGCATTATGTCTGATCCTGTTAAATGGTTGTTTGGCTTCAATTGGGGTTTGCACGCCTTTACCTATATCTTAGTCGCTTTTTATCTTCCGTTAATGTACGGATCTTGGCGCTTTGTAGGCTTTCATTATCTAATTGGTCCATTTATTTCAGATCTTACGACGACTGATCCCAATGAGTATGCGGCAGTATGGTGTTTGTTCTCTATCGCACTTTGTGTGTCGGTTATAAAGACACCTATAAGAAAGCATTTACATGTAAAAACATGGCCTTTCTATAAAACGCAAATTAGCGATTCATTGTAGAGCCAAAAGTTAATACTGAGTGTAAGGCAATACAATGCCTTATACTCTTTAAATAAAAATAATTAGGTTAGATGCCTGATTATTTTTATTTATTAGTTTCCCCTCTTAAAAAACCAAGTTCTTTTGTTTCCCTATACGTTATTAATTATTTCATTGGTCAGTCGCGCACTCTATGCAGTTATATAAATTGGAAAAAATAATGTCTAGGTTCAATTTAATTATTTCGCTTAGGCGTTTCATTTTATTGATGAGTGTTTTTATGATCACCGTTTCAACGCCTATAGTCATGGCTGAGACTCAAAATGATCAATCTTCATCATCTGTATTAGATATATTTACAAGCAAAAAAGATCAAAGCCCATCAATAACAACTGAACTTAGTGCGGTTATTAATTCAAAATCTCACTCTTATTTAGCTCATGCCGATTTTTCAAATCGAGCAGATGATCTTGCAGCTCTTTACAAATTAGCTGATAACAAACTGCTTTGGTTAGGTAATAACTTAGCAGAACAAAACACTTTGCAGGTCATTGACTTGTTGGATGCGGTGGCAGAAAGCGGCTTAAATATAGCTAACTATGATAGTAATTTCTTACGCGAAAAGCTTCCGGCAGCCTTAAAGCTAGCTGCTAATGATTACAAACAATTGGCGCTGTATGACACCGCCATTAGCTTGTCGTTATTGCGATATTTGCATGATTTGCATTATGGCCGAGTCAATCCACAAGGGATTAATTACAATCTAAAATTAAGAGAAAAAAAGCTAATTGATCTATCTGCGCTAATTGCAAATAGCTTGAAGGAAGGATCAATTAAACAATTACCCTTGTTAGTTGAGCCAAAGTTACCACAATACCAAAAGCTTAAAGTAGCTTTAGCAACTTATAAGATATTGGCTCAAAAAACAGTCAATCTTCAATTGCATTTTGATAAGTCTATCAACCCAGGCGATAGCTTTCCTCAATTAAATGAGTTACGTCAATTTCTAGTGGCTGTGGGTGATATGCAAGATGAGACTGGCATTAAACAATCAACACAATACACAGATAAAATTGTTAAAGGCGTAAAGAGATTTCAACAGCGGCATGGTTTAGGTGCTGATGGCGTAATGGGTAAAGGAACCATTGATGCGCTTAATGTGCCGTTAAAAGATAGAGTCACGCAAATTGAATTGGCTATGGAAAGGCTGAGATGGTTGCCTGCTTTTAATTCAGGACCTTACATTATCGTTAATATCCCTGCTTATCAATTATGGGCCTTTGATGATATCGATCAAAATAATGCCAATATAACCACTATGAATGTGGTGGTTGGTAAAGCCTTAGATCATCAAACGCCTGTATTAATGGCAGAAATGCGCTTTATTGATTTTAATCCTTATTGGAATGTACCCTACAATATCTTCAAAAAAGAACTACTTCCTAAGCTACAACAAAATCCTGGGTATTTGGAAAAAGAAAATATGGAATTAGTAGCTACTTTTGGCAATGATTCAAAATCAGTGACATTTGATAGCTCAGCTATTGAAGCCTTGAAACAAGGTAACTTAAGGATTAGACAGCGGCCAGGTAAGCAAAATGCGCTAGGCAGAATTAAGTTTATGTTTCCGAATAAGGATGATGTTTATTTACACGATACGCCTTCGCGTTCTTTGTTTGCTAAGGCACGCAGAGATTTAAGTCATGGTTGTGTTCGTGTTGCAGATCCTCAAGGATTAGCAGAGTTTGCTCTTAAAGATCAATGGACCAAAGATGAAATTCAAGTCGCGTTGAATGTCCCAAAAACACAAAGAGTAGTCTTAAAGAAATCGATACCGGTGTTGTTTTTTTATACCACCGCTTTTTTTGATCCTAATAATGATTTAGTACTTTATTCAGACATCTATGGCAATGATGCTATTTTAATAGAGGCTCTTAAAAATAGTGAAGACTTATCAGATCAGGCTATTTTTGTTAGTAATAACATCGCTTCATAAACTTTAATTTTAATGTACTTAAACAGTAATAAAGTGCACAGGAATCCTTATAATTGATGGTAAAAATCATCATATTTCCTTACAATGTACGCCATTAACCTCTTCCGTAACCTTATCTTAGGTAAAAGTTCAATTTTTTAAGAACTGTTTACTCAGATGCGAGCTAATTAAATCTAAGCATGATGCAACAAAAAACCCTTACTCTCGGAATCCCTGATTTCACATACGCTGATCTTTATGACGCCACTAGGCTAAAAGATTTATTAGATGTATTCGATGCTTCAGTTAAACGACACGATGTTGAGCTTTATCATAAGTTCTCTGCCTATCGACAAAGCCAAGGAGTCGATCTCAAGCCAGAAGAAGTTTCCGATTTATTGGTGAATATGGGCCCTTATGTGGGTAAGTTTGTTGCGAAACTGTTTAATGTCACTGAGCAGCATGATGCTCAGGCCACAAACATTAAAGACGAAATTGACAGTATTTTTACTTTTAAGAATGAAGTTGTTGAAAAGTTAGGTGTGGTCTTTAAAGGCCAAGATACGACTGATTGGCCTGTTTCTTCAATACTGAACCGTTTTGATTTATTGATTGAGGCGGCTTTTCCAGAAGCTAATTTAGATGATGACGAAGAGCATCGCGTTGCCCGTGTGGGTGCAGTCATTGGTTCTTTGTCTAGCCATTACAAACTCCTTGCCAAAGGTAAGGTAAGCGCTTATGAAAACGCCGATGAACTAGTCTCTGCCATACTTACTAAACTAGCAGAGCATAAATTAGCGGCGCTTGAGTTTGCCGATATTATCATAATGACAGAGCCAGCAGAATGTGCCGCTGCTTTAATGGATGTCGTGCAGCGTTGGAGCTTTATTGCTCAACAAGATAACGATATAGTCGCAGATTGGCTGAGTTTTAAATTCCCTGAAAAGCGTGACTTTGATAATTTAGTCGCACATGAAATAGTAGATCGTTGCGAGTTTAAAGCCTGGATGGGTGAACATCGCCGTCGACGTGATGGTTTCAAACTCACTGATCCGCGTTTCAATCAGCGACAAGTATTGTCTGAAGTTAATCATTGCATCTATTGCCATGAACGCGACACAGACTCTTGTTCTAAAGGCATGCGCAACAAAAAAACCGAGACTTTCAAAGTAGATCCTTTGGGCGTAACTACCATTGGTTGTCCTTTGGATGAAAAAATATCGGAAATGCATCTGGTTAAACGCAACGGCGACAATATCGGCGCTTTAGCGATTATTATTATCGACAATCCCATGTGTCCCGGTACTGGACATCGTATTTGTAATGAATGCATGAAAGGTTGTATTTACCAAAAGACCGATCCAGTTAACATTCCACAAATTGAAACCAATGTCTTAACTGATGTGCTATTCATGTCTTACGGCTTTGAAATCTACAGTTTACTAACACGTTGGAATCCACTGAATGTTAAGCGCCCAACCATGTTGCCCTACAATGGTAAAAATGCCTTAGTGGTAGGCTTGGGGCCAGCCGGTTACACCATGAGCCATTATTTACTTAATGAAGGTTTTGGAGTAGCGGGGATTGATGGTTTAAAGCTAGAACCGTTACCAGTTTCATTAACGGGCGATGCCAATAACTTGCCGCTGCCCATTGCTGATTTTAAAGAGCTGTATGAAGATTTAGATCAACGTATCTTGGCAGGATTCGGTGGTGTTGCTGAATACGGTATTACTGTACGTTGGGATAAAAACTTCTTAAAAGTTATTTATCTGACTTTGCAACGACGCGCCGCCTTTAGATCCTACGGTGGTGTTCGTTTCGGAGGCACATTGACCATTGACGATGCTTGGAAAATGGGCTTTGACCATATTTGTATCGCCTCAGGTGCAGGTCAACCAACTATTATTGATTTAAAAAATAACTTAATGCGGGGTATACGCAAAGCCTCTGATTTCTTAATGGCTCTGCAATTAACCGGTGCCGCTAAAGCCTCTTCAATGGCCAATCTTCAAGTTCGTTTGCCTGCGGGTGTTATCGGTGGAGGTTTAACCGCTATTGATACCGCTACTGAATTGATGGCGTATTATCCCGTTCAAGTTGAAAAAGTTCTGCATCGCTATCAAACCTTGGTTAATGTTTATGGAGAACAAGTTGTTCGTGGTCGTTATGATCAAGAAGAAACCATCATCCTTGATGAATTCTTGGCCCATGGCAAAGCTATACAAGCTGAACGCGAGCGTGCAGCAGCTGAAGATGAGCTACCTAATTTTCAACCCTTGGTTGAATCTTGGGGTGGTGTCACTTTGTTTTACCGTAAAGGCATGAAAGATGCCCCTGCGTATCGCCAAAATCATGAAGAAATTAGCGAAGCCTTAGAAGAAGGTATTGCTTTAGCGGAAGGCATGAGTCCTTTGAGTGCTGACGCCGACGAGTATGGGCACTTAAATGCCGTCGATTTTGAAAAACTGATATTGGAAGACGAGCGCTGGAAGAATTCAGGTGAAATTGTCAAAGTACCATTGCGTAGTTTATATGTTGCAGCAGGCACTTCACCTAATACGATATATCAAAGTGAATATCCTGATACCTTCGTGATGGATAAATGGTTTTTTCAACGCTATGAACCTGAAATAACAGCCGATGCTGTAGAATTAGTGGCCATGCATGATGAGGCTATGCCTAAATTAGGAAAACCTGCACCGCTAACCTCTTATCAGAAAGATGGTAAGTTCATTAGTTTTTATGGAGACAATCATCCTGTCTATGCAGGTAATGTCGTTAAAGCGATGGCCAGTGCTAAAAATGGCTATCCTTATGTAGTTAAATTGTTTGAGCAACAATTGGCAAGCTTAAAGCCAGAGCAGCAACCAGAACGCGACGCAGCCTTACAAGCCATGTTTAGCCGCTTAGATGCCGACTTTAAAGCAACTATCGTAGCCATTAATCGACTCACGCCCACCATTATCGAAGTCGTCGTTAAAGCGCCACTAGCAGCTGAAAAGTTCTATCCAGGACAATTCTACCGTGTGCAAAACTATGAAGCCTTTGCACCTACTGTTGAAGGCACTGTTTTAGCGGCAGAAGGTTTGGCATTGACTGGTGCTGAAGTTGACAAAGAAAAAGGCACTATTTCATTGATTGCTTTAGAGATGGGTTCCTCTTCACGACTTTGCGCAACTTGGAAAGTCGGTGATCCTTTAGTGATCATGGGCGTAACAGGCACACCAACGGATATTCCTAGCAATCAAACCGTCTTATTATTGGGTGGTGGCTTAGGTAACGCCGTACTGTTCTCTATCGGTAAAGCATTAAGAGCAGCCGGAAATCGCGTGATTTATTTTGCCGGTTACAAATTTGCTCAAGATCGCTTTAAAGTAGAAGATGTAGAAGCTGCAGCCGATCTGATTATTTGGTCAGTCGATAAAGGGGAGGGCGTACAAGCCATCGTACCGACTCGTCCGCAAGATAAAAGTTTTGTGGGCAATATCTTAGAGTGCATGATTGCTTATGCAACAGGTGACTTAGGTGAACAACCCATATCACTGGCTGATGTTGATCATTTAGTGGTTATCGGCTCTGATCGTATGATGGCTGCTGTAAAGTCTGCACGTTTTGATGTGTTAAAGCCGTATTTAAATAAAGCCCATCACGCCATAGGCTCTATTAACTCACCGATGCAATGTATGATGAAAGGCATTTGTGCTCAGTGTTTATGTAAACATGTTGATGCAGATACCGGAAAAGAATACTTTGTATATTCTTGCTATAACCAAGATCAAGATTTAGATAAGGTTGATTTTCCGCATCTTAATGCACGTTTACGTCAAAATACCGTACAAGAAAAACTATCTAATCTTTGGTTAGATTACTTGTTAGAAAAGCAAAAAACGAAAGCCTAAGTCTTAGGAATGAGCACGAAATAAAGTAGTCAAGTCCCCCCTTTGTAAAAGGGGGGTTAGGGGCGATTTTGAAATTATTGTACTCAAGTGTGCCACGCTCATTCCTTAGCAACTAGCAAAGCATCAATCGCAGACTTAGCATTACACTGCGCAATAGCTTCTGCTAACTGTAATTCATTCAATTTATGTTTGATAGCGACAGCACCATTAAAGTCAAACGCCTGATAATCCTTTTTAGAAAAAGTAATAATTTGGCATTTCTTAAAGGGCTGATTATCAAATGGCATTGTTGTAGTCGTTAGCTTTAATGGTGCAGAGCCTTCTATACTGGGCGCATAAATCATAAACCCCTTTTTCATTGCCAGCACTGCACGGTATTGATTTGCACTAGTCGAATACAAGTAGCCTGTTTCAACTTCTGTTTCCTTCAATTTCATCTTGTTAAACACCTTGATTTAATATATTCCGAATCATGATAAACGGTTCTTTCGTTTTTTAAGAAAATGTCGCTCCAATTTTCTAAAATAAGCATGAATCCCATAAAGGAATCCTCCCACTATGGGTAGCGCAAAATACCAATGTTGCTTTGCATAGGCTAATAAAATTAAAATTTCTGCACCATAAAAATAGGCTGGGGTAATGACAATAGTTGCCCATATCCATGCACTAATAAGATTAATCAAAGCAAACTTTTTTGCTGAATATTGAGTGATTCCTATCGACATGGGAATGATAGTACGCAAACCATATAAATAGCGCTGCATAAAAATAATGAGCCAACCGTATCTTTTTAAAAGCATATAGGCAATCGCAAATTGACGCCGTTGTTTATGTAGCTTACTTTTAATACGGCCTTTATTAAAACGGCCAATATAAAAATAGATTTGATCGCCAGCAAAACCACCTAATCCTGCGACAAAAATCGACATAAAGTACTGCATATTGCCGATATGAATCATGATGCCGGCCATCACTAAGCCCATTTCACCTTCTACGATGCTCCAAAAGAATAAAATGATGTAGCCATACTCTTTGAGCCCAGCGATAAATAGATCTTCCATAATATTAGTGTAGTTTTAAGTGTAAAGCAGAGTTCACTATTTTATAGTTCATAGTGTACGAAATTTGATAAGTACAATGGCTGCTGCGACAATTAGCCATGTGGCTAGCATATAGAGCGCACTTGTAAAATCACCTGTTTGAGTTTTTATCCATGCAACCAATACTGGGCTTAAATAACCGGCCAAATTACCCAAGGCATTAATTAAAGCTAAGCCTCCTGCTGCGGCAGTACCGCTTAAAAAAGCCGTAGGCAAGGACCAAAATACGGCTAAGGCTGACAAAACACCTAGGCTGGCCAGAGAGAGTCCAAACAATGCCAGTGCTAACGTATCATTATAAATAGCGCTTATAAGCAATCCTAGACTTCCAGTCAAAGCACTTAAGGCAATATGCCAGCAGCGTTCATTTTTTTTGTCCGAAGAATGTCCAATGGCTATCATGCCAATAGCGGCAACAGCATAAGGAATAGCACTTAGCAGTCCTGTCAGCATAAGATTTTGATGCACTAAAGTATTAACAATTTGCGGTAACCAAAAAGAAATGCCGTAAAAGCCCATAACAATAGAAAAGTAAATAAAGCTAAGTAACCAAAGTTTTGAATTACGGAGCGCTTTACTAAAACAAATAATATGTCCTGATTGCTCTTTATTTAAAGATTCGGCCGTTAATTGGCTGCTTAACCACTTGCGTTCATCTGATGTTAGCCAGCGCGCTTGTTCGGGACCATTTTCCAGCCATAACGCAACAATGATTCCAAGAATGATTGCGGGTAAGGCTTCGATCAGAAATAACCACTGCCAACCCATTAATGTCGAAACACCATCAAGATAGGTCATAATAAAACCTGAAAGCGGACTGCCAATGACGCCAGCTAGAGCTACAGATGCCATAAAGGTGGCCGTAGCTTTAGCACGGCGAGGCGCAGGATACCAATAGGTCAAATACAAAATAATACCCGGAAAAAATCCCGCTTCGCCTACACCCAACAAAAAACGTAAGATATAAAATTGCATCGGTGTGCTAACAAAAACCATGGCTGCCGCTAATAAACCCCAAACAATCATGATACGAGCAATCCAAATCTTTGCACCCACTCGATGTAAAATGAGATTACTTGGAATTTCAAACAGAAAATAGCCAATAAAAAAGATGCCGGCCCCTAAACCATAGATACTATCGCTAAAACCTAATTGCTCTGCCATGGTTAATTTAGCAAAGCCTATATTTACACGGTCAATATAGGCAATAACATAGAGACAGGCTAAAAAAGGCAGCAATCGGCGATTTAGTTTACGGTAAACTTGTAAATCTAAGGCTGTTGCTTGGGTAGTTGGCATTTAGGGATTATGTATAAAGTAAGGTTTATTGAAATTTATAACATTTAGTAGCGTCAATTTTAACAGAAAAGAGATGTCAGTTAATTTTGCATTGGTTTTTGACCTATTACCGCTAACTGTGCATGACGAAACTAAAGCTACATCATTAAATTCACTCATAACACACAAGAATTAAAAGGTTTTTAATAAGGTGAAGGGAACTCCAGTGTTACAATGCAATTTTTAAAAATACCCCACAAGGATTTTACTATGCGCTCTAAAATACTTTTTATTTCTATGATGCTTTTTTCATTATCTTCAATTGCTGATGTAGCTTTAACTCAAACCGATCTTTTAGGTACTTGGCAAATTGATAAAGAGTCTGTTCAAAGTGACGGCAGTAAATCAAGAAGCTTAAACAGTACGTGGACATTTAAAAATGATGGAACCATGGAAGGCCTTTCTCAAGATTCTGATGCTCATGCCCGAGCTGAGACACTTCGTGCTACGCTTAATTATTCTATGGAAGATGGAAAATTAGTCAAACAAGCTGCACCTGGTCGCTCAAAAATGGAAACCTGCGTGGCTGTAGAAAAAGAAGGCAATAAAATGGTACTTCATTGCCAATCGCTATACTTTTTTATGACTAAAAAATAAGCTTCATACTGAGGCTTTGTTTTATAGATAAAGCCTCAGTAGTAAATAATGATACCCAGAACTAATGTTATGAAAAAATGCGCATGGGCGCTCTCTAGTCTATCTTTGCAGCACTATCATGATCATGAATGGGGCGTGCCTATTCATGATGATAGTTTGCTGTTTGAGTTTCTAATACTAGAGGGGGCTCAGGCGGGTTTAAGTTGGTCTACCATATTAAATAAACGCAAGGCTTACCAAGAGGCCTTTGATCATTTTGATGTTGTTAGGGTGGCGAGTTATGACACGCATAAAATTCATCAATTATTAGCTAATCCTGGCATAGTCAGAAACAAGCTAAAGATAAAAGCGGCGGTCAGCAATGCCAAGGCTTTTATATCGGTGCAGCAAGAATTTGGACGTTTCGATAGTTATATTTGGCAATTTGTTCAGGGTAAACCACTCCATAATACTTGGAAAAACTCCGTCGACATTCCTGCTTTTACCCAAGCATCAGAATTAATGAGCAAAGATCTAAAACAGCGAGGCTTTAAATTTGTCGGCAGTACCATCTGTTATGCTTATATGCAGGCGATAGGCATGGTCAACGATCACCTTGTCGATTGTTACAGACATGCTGAAATTAAGCAGAAGTATTCATAAAGACCTTAAATTAGCCGCCAGCATTGAAATTTCAGGTACGAAAAGACTGTCCCTTATATTTCGTTGTAGCTTAGCAATAGCAGATCTCGACCATTTCAATACTTACTCAAACCAGCTAGGTAGGGGGTTGGCAATGCTAATTGTTTGAAACAAAACCTCTTCGCATTGACAGAAAAGCTAAAACATGAAAAGATTCAGCTTCATATAAAACCTTATATAACTTATGGGCTCTGATAAGCCTGTAAACTCAGCTAATCCAGTGTTCTTTTTTCAAGACCCTATTCACACACATCAACACCAAGGTTTGACGGCATGAAAGGGATACTTAAAATTGCATTTAAATTACTAGTCAACGACAAAGGAAAATTTGCCGCTTTATTAATGGGCATTACTTTCGCGGTTTTTTTGATGGTGATGATGACCTCAATCTTTTCTGGTGTCTTGCGTAGCGCCTCATCGGTGGTGATTAATATCGGTGCCAAAATTTGGGTGATGGATCCTGCGGTGACGACTGTCGCCAATAGCATTCCCATGCCTGAGTTCGTTCAAGATGCGGTGCGTAGCATAGACGGTGTTAAATATGCTGTGCCTTTATATTCTGGTGCGGCGACCCTTAAGCTGACAAATGGCGCTTATCAATCAGTCACTATTTTGGGTTTAGATGATACGTCTTTATTAGGCCGCCCAGCTTTGTTGGAAGGCAATATAGCCGATATTTTTGCCGAAAATGGTTTTCTGGTGGTCAAAGATTCGGAAATAAGTAAACTTAATAACCCTCATATAGGCACGACCTTCGAACTCAATGAGCATAGGGGCGTAATCGTGGGTATAGCCAAAGTTACAGCAAACGGTTTGTTTGGTATGCCGACGCTTTATACTACCTATAATCGGGCCATACAATATATACCCACCGCCCGCTTTACCACGTCTTATGTGCTCGTCGAACCTAAAAGCCTAGAGGCTGTGCAGCATATCAAGAATGAGGTACAAAAAATGGGCTATCTGGCGGTAACTAAAGAAGAGTTCCGTGAGAAAATTTCTACTTACTACAAATTTAAAACAGGTTTAGGTACTAATATCCTGATTATGACAATGATCAGTTTTATTGTGGGACTGTCTATTTCTGGACAAACTTTTTATACCTTTATATTAGAGAACCTTGATAAATTTGGCGCTTTAAAAGCCATCGGTGCTAAGAGCCGTGAATTAATCATCATGATTGTGTTTCAGGCCGGTTTTACGGCGTTAACAGGTTACGGTTTAGGTGTGGGTTTATGTACGTTGATGATAGGGCTGGCTAAAATGCGCTTGCCTAATTATGCCAGTGTCGTGACCTTTGGCAATTTAGGCATCGCTTTTATTATGGTGCTGATTATCGCTATTTTTTCTAGTTTAATTGGTGTACGCAAAGTGCTAAAGATTGAGCCTTTTGATGTATTCAGAGGCTAATCTATGGCTAAAACGGCGATTAGTGCCCAGCAATTAGTTAAATGGTTTGGTGTAGGGGATGCCAGAACGAATGCGGTAAAATCTGCCAGTTTTGAGGCCAGTTTTGGCGAAATATTTTATTTAGTAGGGCCATCGGGTAGCGGTAAAACCACATTGTTAAGCATGATCTCCGGCATACTCAAGCCCGATTCAGGTAGCGTAAACATTGATAATACCGATATTTGGACGCTGACTAATGATGAGTTAGCAGACTTTCGGCTCAATAGAATTGGTTTTGTATTTCAAGACTATCATTTGTTCCCGCGCTTAACGACCTTGGAAAATGTCGCCATTCCGTTAATACTAAAGAAGTACGATTGGGATGTGGCGATGCAAGAAGCCTTGAAATATCTGGATATAGTTGGACTTAAAAATCGCGCTCAATTGCCACCCTTCAAGCTCAGCGGTGGCGAACAGCAGCGAGTAGCTATTGCTAGAGCCATAGTCAGTCAGCCGGATATTCTTATTTTTGATGAACCCACCGCCTCTTTAGATGGCGATACCGGCAAAAAAATCATGTCGTTCATTAAGGACGAAATTCTTAACGAACATCGCTGTGTGTTGGTGGTTACCCATGACAGTAGAATCTTTGAATACGCAGATGAAATTATGAAAATGGAAGATGGCGCGGTCACCGAAATAGAAATAAATGGCGAGGCTCAATGGCTACTAAAATGATCTTTATTGCCTCTGGTATCGGTTTAACGATTGCTATGACTACCGCCTTAATATCAGGGGCAGAAAAAAAAGTATTAGAACCAGCATTTAATCCTGCATCGAATCCTTATGCTAACGGTATTTATGCTAATGGCATGATAGAAAGTGCTTTGCCTAGCGGTGAAAATATCAATATTTATCCTGAAGTGGCTGGCGTTGTTACGCAAATTCTAGTGACAGAAGGGCAGGTAGTGAGCAAAGGCGATGCTTTGTTGAGCATGGATGATTCCGTGCAGAAAGCCATCGTAGCGCAATTGAAAGCTCAAGCCGATGCAGCAAAAATAATACTAGACGAGCTAAAACATCAGCCTAGAACCGAGGTTTTAGCCGTGGTAAAAGCGCAGATGACTTCAGCGCAAGCGAGCTTACACAGCTTACAAATGCAATTGGAAAAGCAACAAAAGTCACACGATTTAGATCCACAATCAGTCAGTAAAGATAGCTTAGATAACAGTATTAATGCAGTTAAGGTAGCAACGGCCAATGCCGAGGTGGCTAAAAAACAATATGAATTGACTAAAGCAGGGGCATGGAGCTATGACATTAACAATCAAGAGCAAGCGGTTAAAGCTCAATATAATGCTTATCTTTCAGCGCAAGCTTTATTGGCAAAATATACGCTTACCGCTAAATCTGATGGTGTGATACTGACTATTATGTCAGCAGTAGGCAGTTATCTTACACCTCAGGGTGTTTATGGTTCTTATACGCAAGATATGAATCCGGTACTAGTGATGGGCAGTCCTCAAAACCAGATGGCTGTCAGAGGCTTTGTTGATGAAATACTCATAGCTAGGCTGCCTGCTAGCGAGCAAATACAGGCAAAAATGTTTATACGCGGCACTAATATCAGTGTTCCTTTAGAATTTGTGCGGGTACAACCTTATATTTCTCCAAAAATTGAATTGACCACTCAGCGTAGAGAGCGAGTTGATGTTAGGGTGTTGCCGGTTATTTTTCGTTTTGATAAACCGCATGATCTTAATGTGTATCCAGGGCAGGTCGTTGATATTTATATAGGTCAAAAATGAAACGGCGTTCTTTAACAGCAAAGCTAGCATTTAGTTTTATAGTCGTAAGCTTTTTAAGCAGTTGTATGGTGGGGCCTGATTTTATAAAACCCAAAGCGCCTGCCGTTGAACGCTATACTCAGGAAGCCTCGCCAATTGAAATCGTTAGCGCTGATGGCTTAACGCAACACTTCGAGCTAGGCGCAAAAATTAGCACGGATTGGTGGCGACTTTTTAATTCGGCTAAGCTTAATAGTCTCGTTAGCAAAGCACTGGCTAATAATCTCAATTTACAAGCGGCGCAGGCGAACTTGCGCCAGAGTCAAGCGAATCTACAAGCCGGTTATGGGGTGTTTTTTCCTCAGGTTGATGCTGGCTTTACGCCGGTAAGACAACAGTTTTCTCCGGCACGTTTTGGTAATAATTCGGCTAGTTCAATTTTTAATTTATATACCATTTCTACGACGGTTAGTTATAGCTTAGATGTGTTTGGGGGTGAGCGCCGTAATGTCGAAAGCCTAGATGCTTTAAAAGAATTACAACGTTATACAGAGTTAGGTACTTATCTGACGCTTACGGGTAATATCATCAATACTGTGATTGCCAAAGCCGCTTATCATGCGGAGGTCGTGGCTACTGAGCAATGGCTAGCGTTATTGCAAAAACAAATACATCTAACTGAAACTCAAGTTAGTGCCGGTACTGTGCCTTATCAGGCTGTCGTCATTCTGCGTAGTCAGTTAGCGCAGGTTCTGGCAAGCTTGCCAGCTTTAAAGCAAAAACTAAATCAAACTGAACATTTGCAAGCTAATTTAGTGGGATTGACTCCCGCAGCTTGGCAGTCGCCTACTATTAATTTAGATGATTTAACACTGCCTTTAACGATACCTGTGAGTTTGCCTTCGGAGTTAGTCCATCAACGCCCAGACATTCTAGCCTCAGAAGCACAATTACACAGTGATAGCGCAAAGATTGGTGTGGCCACGGCAGGCTTATTTCCCAATATCAGTTTAAGCGGGTCTTTTGGTTACAATAATCAGTCCTTAATAGATTTGTTTATGAGTAAAGGCAATATCTGGAGTATGGCGGCTAATTTTGCTCAGCCTTTATTTCATGGTGGCACCTTATGGTTTGGTCGCAAAGCTGCCATCGCTACTCATGAAAAATCCTTAGCCATTTATCAACAAACGGTGGTCAGTGCATTTACACAAGTTGCCGATGCCTTAAGCGCCTTGCAACATGATGCTGAAATGGTTGCTGCACAACAGCTGTCCTTAGAAGCTGCCGATGATGCCTTACGTTTAGTAACAGCTAATTATCAAGCAGGTTTAGTTAACACGCAGCAAGTGATCATTATTGAAAGCCAACGACTACAGGTAAAACTAGCTTATCTGTCAGCACTCGCACAACGCTATCAAGATATGGTAGCTTTTTTTGTGGCACTGGGTGGTGGTTTACAAACTGAAAAATAAATTCAATTGGAGTAAAAAAGCTTCAGCTTTTTTAAAGGCAACAGCTGTAGCTGTTGCAGTCTTGCATATAAAAACACG
>TBL_comb47_HYPODRAFT_10004511_pt1 | contig 15978 bp, 21 predicted proteins | sample TroBogypolimnion_40_FD_10682 | JGI IMG/M metagenome (IMG submission 10682)
ATTCAGCCTCGATTACAGCATCCTCTTTAATGCTTCTCCTATGTCCCATCAGAGGTTTGACATATTCCTTACTTACACCATCAGAAAAGGTAAGGAATCCTTCTGGAGCCTTAATAGCCAAGTCAAATATCACTGACTTGATATATTCTCTCTTCTTCTCAATCCTCTCAATGAATGCTTTAGCAGTTTCAATTGCTTTCTTTACAGCAGCTATTTCCTGATCGAATAAACCATCTTTCTTTGTTACCGATATAAAGGCTTCGGTTTTAGCCTGAATCTGTTCCTGTAAGCTGGACAGAGTGAGATTCTCCCCTGATTCTTCATCCCAGATACAGTCAACCATCCCTTGCATAATCTCGTATTCCTGACTTTTAAGATGTGCTAAACTTGTGTTCATTTGTATTCTCCTCGAATGTATATGCTTCAAGTAATGATGAATTAGCTGGTACGTGAACTATGAGATTCTTATTTTTCAGAGATCTGAGATGCAATACTCTTTCACCCTTGAACTTTATCTCATAGACGGTTCCAGCATAAATTATTTTATCTAATTGTTGTTTATCCAATGTCATATTGATCCTTTCGATAAGAGACAGCATCATGGTAGCATGGAAAACCATTAAGAGGGCATTCCATTACTAACCAGACTTGTTTTCCGCTTACCGATAGCTTCTCAGCTAAGTACCAATAGCCATCAATGTAAAGTATGCCTATCATTTTGTTATTACTCCATGTTGCTTTCTGTTAATTGATAGAAGAGAAAGGGAGAGGTATTTCACTCTCCCTGTAATAAATTATATTACATCATCATCCACTGTTGGAACAGTGAATGTTGCATCTCCTTCTGTCTCGGTATTGATCGGACCAGCTATTGCGTCAGGATTATAGTTCTTTGGAAATCCTTTTGTTAATCCTCTTTTGAATGAACTTATTAGTTCCTCCTTATTCCATCCAAGCTGGTTAAAGGTAGAGTAGGCTAATTTAGTAGGATCGTCTTCCTTGAATCCTTTAACGTAACTGATCTTATTCAGCCTCTTACCTTTAAGGAAGTTTAAGAACATAGCAGGTATCTTACCCAGTTCCAGCATAGTCAAGAAATCTTCTTTGTCCTGTTGTCTCAAAGTCCTGAACATTACAGACTTCTCAATTAGCAGCTGTAAAGGGAATGCTTTACCCCAGCCTACTATCTTGTCATTCTCAACTTTGAAATTGCCACCTATAGTCTGGTTAAACGGTTTCCCATTATTCCCTGTGTACTCGATTTCAATAGCCAGGTCGGGAGTATTTCCCCACTTATTAGTTATCCCTGAAACATCTTTTACTTCAGCTATTAGAAATTCATCAATAAAGGCATTCTTCATAAATGATGTGTTAGTACCGAATGATAGAGCCATAGTTATCTATCCTATAATTAATTTATTAAATGTTGATTTTATGAATTGTAATACTTCTTAACCTGACCGAGCATTGCATTCAGATCATTGGGGATTTCGATAGGGAACATACCTTCGGGGGACTTGCATGTGGAAGATCCATCACTGTTTGTTACAAAGAAGTGGTCAATCTTCTTGTCGGTCTTTCGTTTATCAGCCATTAGAACAATAGTAAATAGCCCTTCGAGAGTAATCTTCTCGTCCAGCATCTTCCCGATTGTCTTTATTTTAGTCCTTGTGGATCCGTTGGCTATTACATCCTCAGAATGAGAGAGAATTATCACTGTTATATCGGCTCGTAATCCCTGGGAAGTCTTAATTACATTGAAGAAGTTCTCAGCAAGGCTGATATATTTATCATATCCCTTTTCCTTAGCTTTTGCCATGAACTCATATGCCATTATAAACTGTGCATCATCGATGACAATAGTTTTTATCTGTTGCATCTTCTCTGAGACTGAAGTAAGATATTTCTGTATTAGAATAGCATCATGGGTAGTAACAGTATTGCCTGTCTTTGTAGTTTTATCATAGGGCTGATACTTATTCTTAAATCCCTTAAATGGCAAGTCTTTCCCTATAACATTGATTAGGAATGTGGAAGTATGGTCCAGAGAGAATATACTTCTGGACTTACCACCTCCAGATTCACCAATGACCAGAATTGACTGAGACATTGTCCCTCCTTTAGTTTGTAAATATGTTAAATAGTTTGCTTAATTGAATGGTCTTAGTCGGTTTGTCCAGTATATCTTTACTGTTGGTAAAGGATTGGCTGATGGCATCGTATAAGGTCATCTTAGAGCATTGAGAATCAGGTTTGATATAGTAGATGGATTCTTTATCGTCGAGCCTCTGAGTCGCTTGAACGATGGGTGTTGTGCCGATACGAGTTCTGGGTGATGCTCGTAATATTCTTCCAATCTCTCTATTTAATTCTTCTGTACTCATAAGAGAATTAGTTAGATCATTGAATATCTCCTGGAACTCAACTGCTTCAGCTTCCTTCTTATTGAGGTATTCGGTAGCTTTGTTGTAAACTGTGCCATAACCTGATAATAATGATTGCTCGTAAACTCCATCAGCATTGAATATTGTTAAATTGGTACAGGCTGATGCATTCTGTCCAGTATAGATTTTGATTACTGGCTTCTGTAGTTCTAATGCATAAACCATACCTATCACCGATTGGAATCCTGGGACTGAGCCTAATACTTTGGCTTCGATATTAATTCTACCATAAGCAGTATTTCGGCTTCCACCTTCGTTATCATTTATTACCTCAGTCTGGGTTTTTACAATTATATCCTCTCCATTACCATCATATCTGATAGCATCAAGGAAAGGATGGATATAGTGGAAGGGAGTCTTAAAGTTAACGGAACCGTTTTCTTTAACATAGATCTTCGATTCAAGTACGTCATTGAGATTCATGTTTGCCTTTATAATTATATGTGATTGTTTAGATTAGTCTTTTTTCTACAAAGCTGGTATATGTTTTATCTGCAAATATTATGTGATCGAATACTGGTATATCCATCATCTTACCAGCCTCGACTAATCTCTTAGTAATGGAAATATCCTCAGATGAAGGTTCAGGGTTACCGCTTGGATGGTTGTGGGCAAGTATAATGCTTGCACAGGAACTAACAACAGCCCCTCTAAATACTTCTCTGGGATGAACTATTGAACTATTCAGGTTACCAGATGATATTGTATCGAATCCGATAACCTTGTTAGCACTATTTAACCAGAAGACAAGGAACTTCTCCTGGACTAAATTCAAGAACATTAGTTTGAATATTGTAAACATATCTTGTGGGCTGGTAATCTTATAGAAATTGGTGGGCAATTCAGGGTATGCTTCTGCTACATCACGGAACCTGTAATCGATGGTCTTCATGGACTTCCATGTATAATGAATTTTCCTAATTTGCATGTAATAGCCTGTCTTATAAATGGTGTATAATTAAATATTATTGTTTGTGAGAATAGGGGACAGTGTATAAGAAAAGGACTACAAGCCTGTTAATGCTTAGTAGCCCTTATCCCTGGAGTTATCCCCTTAATGAATCTCTGGTTTCAGCAATAAACTGATCTCTCTGGATTTTATTCCAGAAAGATTTCTTCTGATACTCCCCATTTATTACATAGCTGATGAAATACTGATAATTATGATAAGTTCTGCTAAGTATTTGGAACATGGTATTTAACTCCATATTGTATTGTTAAATTGTATTGATTATTTAATATTTTGAAATGGTCTTCTGATAAGGCTATTCTATATTCACCACTGGAGTTGTCAATGGTATAGTCTAAAGTCCCTGTAAGAGCTTCTATGAAGCCCATAACAAGTACTAATGACAAAAGTTTAATGGACATAGGTATGACTATCATGGAGTGCCCCACTTTATTAATAATGTTGAATTACTATTTGAACAATTGGTTGATTTATTTAGGTTTGAAATAACTATTCGGAGAGGGTATGAATAAATTTACTAAAAATCAGGAAGGTATAATCCTAATGCTACGTAGTGAGGGAAAATCTTACACTCTTAAAGCATTTCTCGAAGAATATTTGCTACTAAAGAACATTACCTTTGAATTTGATGAGTCTCAACTTCCCTATAATATAATTGTTCACGGACAAGAGGTATCTAAATTATACGTTGAATTATATGATATATTATTTATATGGAATTATTTACTTAGGCATAAATTCCTTAGCCGTTATAAAGATCCAGTCCATATATTTTATCCAGATCATCCCATCCCTATTATGACAGCTAATAATACTACCAAAGATAATACTTTGACTAATATGGCTGCTCCTTTATGGTTTTTTATGTTCAATCCCTCTTTTGATTTTGAATACTTCATTGAAAATGATTTTAAGACTCCTAAGGAACTTGAGCAATCTTTAAATGAAAAAAGATTAAAGGGAGAACGGGTGGGAAGATGGGTGGCTAATGGTTTAACTATGGTAGCTGTTATAAGTTCAGTTATTTTCGGCTGGATCAATACAAATAAAGAATATTCAAGGGATTTAAACATTAATAAGATACAACGTTTCCCTGATACAGTAAAAGTAATGTATTATAATCCTCCGAAGGATACTCTTAAATTCAATAAATGAAGGATACAAAATGGAAAAGCGTTTTTTGTACAGAGGTGATCAGCATACAAATAGTAATACCATGCCTGGTAAATATAGGAGTTTGGGATTAGTAAGGAAGATTATTAACGGAGGTAGTTCTGCTTACATCCAAAGAGAAGGGTTGTTAAATACTATAACTGCTCATATAGATCCGAGAACAATATGGGAAAAAGATTTTCATCAAAAATCTGAGTTTATTTCATTTTCGAGTGATATAGATAAAGCAAAATATTACTGCTCAAAGTATGAAGACAAATATTTTCCAGAAAACTTAATTCAGTGTGAAGAATATTATGAAACGAGATATATTTTTACTCTCGATATCTCTAATAAGATCCCAATCGGAAATAATACTGGAATTTATTTGTTGAGATATAAATGTAATCCTGAATTACGAAAATCAGATGGACTCAATGAAGGAGTAATTGAATTTCATCATCAAATTAAATGGACAGAATGTCCAATTTGTCCGAATAATAAATACCACGAGATGGTAATTATTGATAGTGTAAAATTTTTGGAGAATAATCAAAATTATTCAGTTAATACAAACTCTTTGAAAAACGCCAAAAGGGACAAAGAATGGCTAATATTGCCAAGGGATTTTTCCAATGAATTAGGAGATTATAGTTCTTTCATTCCACGGTCTGCTATTTGGACTGTCGAACATTATCGCCTTGATTTCGAAAAAAGAAGAGATCCAAGTTTATATGCTATACAAGGGATGATATTTGATGAAAATGAGGATTAAGCAAATATTTCAATAAAACGAAATAATGTGCAACTTAGTCGAATATTTAACTGTAATTAATTTTAAAGCGGTTATTAGCCGATTTCAAGGACTCTTTCCGCAAAGTAGTACAATCTATCATCTTGGCTATTAAATTGTCTCAGGGAGCTTTAAATCGTGTTCTCAGAGAAGTTACAACTGTTTGGTAAATGGCAGCTATAACATCTTATCCTCTTGAATTGAATATCCTTTCTAATATGGAAGTTTATTTTCACTACGATTCGAGATATTAAGAGATATTATTAAGAACATCAAAGTAAACACACTCCGCTACGTGTTACGTTTTATATATATACATATACAGACAGGCATATTAAGGAAGGGGGGAAGTAATAGAGTCTGACTAACCCTTTGGCTAATCAGACTTCAACAACTTATTCGATTGCTGTAGTAGCTGGAACATAATTAAGGTCACCAATAAAGGTACGGTAGTTCCCATTCTTACATTCCCTGGCTTTGGCAACTACAATGGTCAAACTATTCTTAGCAAGAACAGTGTTAACTTTGGTCAGGAATGAAACGTCTTCTATTTCATCTTTGCTCATGAATATAGAATCGTTCTGTTTAGCTTCACTCACCTTACCGATAGGTTCGTTATCTAAAATTCTACCCTTACTATCAAAGTTTGTTCTCTGAATTAACATATTTAACTCCATGTATCAACAATTAATCCCCTGCAATACCATTTGTATCTGGGGCTAAGTCCAAGGGGAGCACCACCGAGACTTACGGTAAACAGGATTCAGCTTACTTTCTAACAGGAATGAAGTCATTTTCTAACCTTTTTAGTCCCCCATACCCCTTAAGTCGAGGGGGTGCATGTACTCATATTAAGGTTCACATCCATTCTCGAATAATTTTTGAACTACTATTGATTCTTATTCTAAACTAAAATAGCTTGTTGATGACAAATTCTATAGGTTTGTAATAGATGGAACTAACAGAATTCACTTTTAAATTAATTATCCTTTGTATCCCTGGAATTACATGTTATATATTACTTTCCAGGCTAATTGGTAAGTTCAATAAAGATATTTTAGAAAAAATTTTAATTATTTTTCTGTATGCGGGATTAATATATGTCATATATGGAAGCTTTTGCTACATAAGGAATGCAATATTCTATCAAGGATATAAATGCAGCTTAATAAATAATTTTTTTAAAAATAATATAAACATTGACCTTTGGGATATATTTGGACTTGAAGTTACTTCAATCTTACTTGCAATATTTAGCTCTTATGCTTTTTCATGGAATTGGCTAAATAGAATAGGAATTAAATTTGGAGCCACGAATAGATATGGTGACGAAGATATATGGGAACACTTTAATAATAATATAGCTAATGAGAAATGGGTCTTTGTCAGGGATCATAAGTATAAATTAATTTACTTTGGATTTCTTGATTTGTGGTCTGATAGTGAAAAGAAACGAGAAATAGTATTATCTACAGTAGATGTTTTTCATGCTGATAATCCTGATACAAAATTATATGATTCGGATAAAATCTACCTTTCGAGAAATCATGATGATTTAACAATTGAAATTCCCGTTCAATAATCTAATTGAGGTAACAAATGGCAAAAGAAAATAGTCCCAAAAAACCGATAAATGAAGGAATGGAAAAAAGAGGTGGAGTGGGTACTCCGCCAAAAACGGTAAAGCCTGCGATAACACCCAAAAGCCAAAATCCACCACCCAAAAAGGATAAATAAAATTCGGTTTTAGATTTATCAGGGTTTGATAACAACCTTAAAATTATGTTGGGAAAGATATAAACTGAATAACTTCTATAATAATCCCGATTCCAAAGGGGTTTATTATATAGGGATAATTGGAAATTGGAAAAGGGATAAATGATGGGTTTATGTGCTGAATTGAAGGTATTTAGGCTTCCAATGTTCAGATGGAATTCCAATATAAAAAAAGCGATAAGTTATTGATTAACAACAACTTACCGCTTCCGCCCAGTTTATTTTCCAATATTGGAATTTGGAAAATGGAAATTAACCCATAGCATATGTCCTGTCCAACCCCAGGCTAATGATACCTTTCTCTACCCATTCATCTATTCTTTTATAGGCAGTTGCCTTCTTTATTATCTGAAGGGAGATACCCAACTGTACCCATTTGCTCTTCTCCAGGGGTTTCTCCTTTATCAAATCAAGGAACTTATTTTCTATAGCTGTACCCTTTGATTCGAACCAGAAAGTATCTGGGTTAAAGTGTATTTGTGTGTCCTTAGGTGACTCATTATGCCTTAAGTCAAACTTCAGGTTATGATTGTTGTTCTTCAATGCCGAGATCATAATAGAAGAATCATATTCACCTGCCATAGCTGAACTACCTCTCAAGCCATTTGAGTCTATCTTACCATGATGATGAATTAATATGATTGATAGGTTGTAATCTTCTATTAGCTCTCTTATGTTGCTAAATACCTGCATCATTTCACCTGCGGCGTTCTCATTAGCATCATGGAAGCGAACCAAGGGATCAAGAATAACCACATCGGGTTTCTCTGCCTGGATTGCCTTTCTCAACTTGGCGTAATGCTCTGGGTTGTTTATCATGAGTTTAGATATGAAGCTTACCGAAAGATTATCGTTTATAAGTTCTTTCGTTTCATCAGAGACACCTATATTCTCATACATCTTATTCAGACGTATGCTGTTGGGGTTATCTCCACCTTCAGCTGAAAGTAGGAGCACCTTCCTGGGTTTTGTTATATTAAAACAAGCAAAGGATTTGCCTGTAGCTATGGCTAATACTATATTGAAGACCAGGAATGACTTCCTTGCCTTCGGTTGCCCGCTAATGAACAGTACAGAGTTCTCTTGTAGTACACCATTTTTTATTATTTCTCTTGGCTCTGATTTCGCCATTCTTATGATGTCAAAAATTTTGTAGATCTTAATCATGTTTTCCTTTTTGTTTTGCCATTTTAATGTAAGCTTAAAGGCAAGCAATTTACTGGCAATTAACCTTTCCACAAATTTCAGAAGGGTTAACAATCATTTTAGTTGTTTATTAGATCTTATTCACAGGTACTCTTGATTCCTTCCTCTTCATTTGTGGCGAGCTTCCAAGAAATAGTAAACAGTGTTTGTCGTTCTTCTTCGGTCTTCTTTTTTCTCATTAATTTTACCTTTATATATAAGAAAAGCCGTGCTGATTAGTAACTCATATTTGTAATCTTCTGAGTAATCAATACGGCTTCAAAAATTATTGTTAATGAGTTAAACTCTATGAAGATTACATCAGCAAATTAACCTGGTGAATCCCAATCTATTTCACATATCCTTCACAGAGTTTTCACATTCCTTCACATATTCTTCACATTGTTATCGCATAAGCTTTGCCAAATAATACGCTTAATATTTCTTACATAATTATAACAACGATCTTTATCCCAATCTTCTATAAACTCATATCGAATGAAAAGCTTATTGGAAGCATCTTTTAAGCTATTGTATTCAGGTTTAATATTCTGATTATCTTTCCAGTATGTCTCAACTACAAACTCTGCGAATTTTTTAAATCCTTGACTCCATATTGATCTCCCAGGTTCAATATTTCTTTCAGCCTTTGGATCAATATTTGATTCTTCTAACTGATATAAATATTTCGAAATATCAAGATCTCTATCTCTATACCATCCGATAAAAAACCCAATAATCTTATTTAATGAGAGGATTGTATTGGAAATAGTTGGGCTACCAGGTAATGTTTCAATTAAAGATGTATTCTTCTTTTTTTCAGCAATTGCTAATTCTAATTCTCGATCATTATGGCTATTACAAAAATTAAAGGAGCCAAGAGATTGTATCTGTTCTATTTCATCATTATTACAGTATTCAAAATCGTTAAGCTGATACCGTTCTTTCCTTGTAAGTGATTTAGGAGTTGGGTCAAATTCCCAATTCAGTCCTCTTTGGGGATTAACTACTAAAGAACCATCTTCAAGAATCTTATATTTCTCATCTATCAGTTTAAAATTTACTTCATCTTCATAACTATAATCTTCCACTTCCAGATAAAGGGTATAACTGTGCATAAGTTAAATCTTCAGTTTTGTAGGAATAGGTAATACAAAATAATCAAAAATAGATTTTATCAAATATCGCCCAGTTTGATTCTTAATCTATCTATAAAATTTTGTAATAAATCTGTAATATCTTCCTTCTTCTTTTTTAACTCTTTCTTCAACTCTATTAATTGCCGTTCATTATTTATTGAACTATCCTTTAAATAGCTATCAATAAAATTTCCATATGTTTTAATAAAGCTGTTTTTTAAAGTTAATATGTCTTGATATTCCTTTTGATTTTTGGGAATATATAATTCAAACGATTCTACGGAATATAACAAATCTTTTGTCTTTAATAATACATCATTTTCTGAACTATTAGTTCTTCGGGAGGTAGTTTGCATGATAGAATAAAGTTCCTGACTAAATTGGCTGTTTCTATCTATTAAATCAGAAATAAGTTTACTAACTGAGGTTGCATCAATTTGTTTTTGTGTAATTTCTAATTGTGTTTCTAATTGGTCTTTAGATGCTTTGCTTTGGTTTTTAATAGAAAACATTGACAACCCAATTGCGGCTAAAGCTAAAATTGATGGTAAAAATTTTTCAAGTAAATCCCAATAATCTTTATCGGATTTGTTGTAAATGATAATTCCACCATCATTTATTATCTTACTGATTGTCGTGTCCTTACTTTGATTATGACTTACAGTTGTTGTATCAGGTTTAGCATTTATATAACATATAAAAAATAGAACTATGAAAATTGTTTTCTTAAGTCGCATAACAACTCCTGAGGGCTTGTTTATTTGTAGAATATCTTTAAGCTAATAAAATTATATAATTGCCCTTTCATTCACCATAAGAATTTAAGATTACTTTGGGTAGTGCCATTGTTCTTAGGAAGTTTCTGCTAATTATTATTATATGGTAATGATTGACATTCTGGAGGAATAAATATAGTTTAAAGTTGTACCTATGATTACCTATGCTATCCGATGCACCCTTTTTCTTATGCAACAGCAATATTAATTAAAGTATTAATACATGAGATTATACTCCACTCCTCAATCAGCAGTAAACGTAGAACCGACCTGGTTAGCTATTATAGAAACAGTAATATCGGTTTCGATCTATTTGTTTGCATGTTATTACCTGGGGACTTTCAAATATTTAGTTACTGCCATTGTTCTTGCACCTTTTATGTTATTGAGAACAGATGAGGCATCAGATTGGGCATTTAAAATTTTTCATGATAAGGGGAAGAATACACATGTTAAAACTAAAGAACTTGGTAAATATCTTCCAATAAGAATAGTATTTGCATCAATAACACAAGTCTTAATTGGAGTGAATCTAAGGTTTTTATCCGTTCTTTTATTTTTTATCAAAAAACCTTTAGCAGCAATTTCATCTATGCCTTCAAATTGGATACGTCAGTGTATCTGTATTGATTTAATGCATCCTCCTGAAATAATTCCCTTTGAAAATATCAAATCTGAAAGGAGAGAAGATATTCTTTCATACTACTTTTGGAGATCATTATATAGATCTGTCCCAGGTAATTATAAACTATTTTTAATAATTTATACCATACCATTTTGGCTCATAGGATATTTTTCAGTACTACTTTATCGCATTACCTTTAAGGCTACATCATTGGTATATCTACCATTTGTTTTTGCAGCCAAACTTACCCTGGATACGAATCTTAGTACTAATGAACGTTTAGAAAGGTTTATAAAAGGAGAATTGGAAAGGTTACGCCGTGGATTATCGTGGGCTGTGATAAGTATGTTACTTATAAAGTTTGTATTTGTATTGGATCTAATCGATCAAGTTTATTTAGAGAAAGTTTATTGGGGACAAAAATTTGTTAGCAATATTATTCAACCGAATAATTTACCTCTATGGCAGGTTACATTGGGAGTTGAAGCAATCCTTACATTCTTCTTATTTATATATTCAGATGCATCACTTCCGAGACTTGGTCCTAAACATATTTGGAAAGAAAATACTGTATTAGGTGTGATTTCCGTAATCGCATTTATTAGGGCGACAGTAGGCATAGTGACAGTATCAGTTCTTTTTTCATATGCAATAAAATATTTAACATATCATTAAATGCATTACTTGTAAAAATAAATAGTAGGAGATTCAAAATTGGATTATAAAGAGACGTGGATGACGGTAGGTGACTCTTTGGGTCGTGGTGGTCAAGGCACGGTCTATAAAGTAATAAGAAGTCAAGACTTTAATAATATGCGGGGAATCTTGCTACAATCAATTCAAGGGATATCCGATCTTAGCAGGCGAGATCATACTAATATTTTCATTGATCAATTTATTGCTGGTTCAAAAAAGCTCATCGATTTACAAAAACCAAAATATCAAGGAGCATTGAAAGTCCTTCATGAACCTGGAGATGCAAGAGATGCTAATTTAGCAGCGGATAGAATCAGAAATGAAATTAAAGGTATGCAATCCCAGCAGCATTCGAACTTGTTGAAGATAATCGACGTAGATCCCGATTCTAAATGGTTTGTTTCTGAGTTTCACCCTAATGGAACCCTATCAGAATCTATAATAGAATTTAAGGGTAATGCTATCTTGACATTACAAAAAATAAGACAACTTGTAGAGGGAGTTGCCAAATTACATGAGAATAATATAGTTCATAGGGATATTAAGCCACATAATATTTTTAGGAATATTAATTATGAACTTGTTTTGGGAGATTTTGGACTTATATATTTTACTGATGCTCAACATACTCGTATTTCTGCAACTTATGAAAATGTAGGAAGTCGGGATTGGATGCCAGGTTGGGCTATGGGTATGAAGATTGAAGATCTCAAACCTTCATTTGATGTATTCAGTATTGGAAAAACAATATGGGCAATGTTGGCTGGTTCATTAAATTTACAATTATGGTATCATAGAAAACCAACATTTAATCTGGAAAACATATTCCCCAAACATAATGAGTTTAAGTTAGTTAATGAGTTACTGGACAAATGTATAGTTGAGGATGAAAATAATTGTTTACCTTCTGCTAAGGATTTACTAAATGAAATCGATCTTTGTATAAATAAAATAGAGAACCAAGTAGAGCAATTATCTTCAAGAATAACTCGCCGATGTAAAGTATGTAGCGTAGGGGAATATGAATTGGAGGTTACGGGAAAAAGTCCAACTGAAATTCATAACTTTGGGTTCGACCCTCATGGTGCAAGAAATATGCGAGTCGCTGTATGTAATCATTGTGGTCATGTACAAATATTTGCTTACGATCTTGATGTATTGCCTAAAGCATGGTTGGACTGAGAAAAATTATAGGGGAGGCTTTCTTATACGAGAACAACGAACCTATACCGCAAAGACATTGTATTGGTGACATGACTAAATATTCTCATTTGAATGATTCTAACGTTACAGGTCAACTATTGGATGATAGCAGAAAATCAATTTAATGTTTTGAGCCATAAATCCTTGGCTATTCTCAAATATAAAGTAATGGGGCTAACGTTCCAATAGTGATATATTTAATTGATATAACTCGAAGTTGAATATGAAAATATTGCAAAAGATTCTGGAAGAAAATATTTACAAAGAAGTAAGTAAACTTGGGGAGGTGGACGAGACTGTATTGGAAGACAGAATCAACAAGTATGTTAATTCAATTCCAGAGTTAGCTGATAAAATTTCTGTGATAGTAAAAAAAAGCCTTGATAAACAGGCTGCATCAATGTTGAGAAATAGACGTCATATTAGAAAAGGTTTTGAGAAAAGGCATACCAACCTATGGAAGAAAGGATTTGATTTATTGGAAACCTTCATCGTACTTTCATATGAAGCTGGTGAAGATATAAATAGTTCTCATAGGAAGAATGCATCTAAATCAAATGACTATGTGTTTGAAGTGCTTACAAGACTTCATGCACGTTCAGTACAAATCGCATATGAAGTATTATCATTATTACAAAGCGGTTTCGCTGATGGAGCGCATGCTCGTTGGCGAACTATGCACGAACTATGTGTTGTCGGATTATTTATTCAAAAACATGGACAAGAGACTGCGAAAAGATATCTTTTACATGAGGCAATAGAATCATACAAGGCAATGCTACAATACCAGGAGTTTTGCGAAAGATTAAATCAGGAACCTATTTCAACAGATATTGTCACTCAGATTACATCCACAAAAAACATCTTAATTGAAAGATATGGTAAACAATTTGGTGACCAGTATGGATGGGCTTATGATGTCATTAACAAAAATCCAAAATTTTGTGATATTGAGAGTGGAAGTGGTTTGGAATATCTGAGACCATACTATAGAATGGCAAGTCACAATGTTCATGCGAACTCCAAAGGTATCAAATTTAAATTGGGTCTGAGTGATGAGATGAAGGATCATATATTATTATCTGGACCAAGTAATTATGGCTTGGCAGATCCTGCAATTGGAATAGTGCGTACATTGCTACAAATAAATTCTACATTATTAAACTACAAAACAAATGTTGACAATCTGGTTTTATTGAAAATACTTATTGCATATCAGACTGAAATTGAGGCAACCTTCATTGAAACTAATAATATGATGAAATGAAAGGTTCCTTCTCGTTATTTAATAACCTATATAGGGACAGAAGAGATGGACTATACAGCAAAAGAAAGATTCAGTTTATTCTGTCAGTACTTGGGGTTGGGTAAGGTTGACAGTAAACTATGGTTCGTTGGAATTGAAGAAGGGGGTAGTGCAGTTACTAAATCTAATATACAGAGTCAACTTAAAGCATGTAAGGAACAACAATGTTACTTTCCTGATGCTACTAATAAAACTCCAGTATGGCGAATAATTGGAGATCTAATATATCCCAAGTACTCAAAATCTAATAAACCGCCTATAACAGAATTCAGAAAAAACCTATTCATGGAGGAACATTCTCACTTCTTTTTGACTGAATTATTCCCCTTATCCAGACCTAACATTTCAGAATGGCCAGCACAGTACAAGGAACTATTCGGATATAGCAAGGAGGATATAATGAAATATCTGTCTGATGTCCGTTCAACTCGTTATCCAATTATTAATGATAAATGGAATGAGGTAAAACCTTCTCTGACTATTTGCTTTGGCTCAACTTATTGGCCTGAGTTTGAAAACCTTTTCAAATTAGGACATTCATCATTCGAGACATACAACAATGGAAGTATTAGGCATTATCCTAAAGAAAAAATACTTCTTTCAAAGTTCTTCAATAATTATCTCAAAATAGATGAAAGGGATATGCTAAGAAATTGGATTGGAAGATAGGATGAAGTATAAAGAATAAGAATATTATTCATATATTGATAAGCATAATAGAAAATATTACATTGCAGGTAGAAAATACAGTACGAATTATCAACCGTTACGGAAAAAGTTACGGACTTCGTCAAATAGTTCTGAATAGAGATTGAATTAAAGGATTATTCGCTGATTTGTAATCAGCAGGTCGTCGGTTCGAGTCCGATCGCCAGCTCAAGAAAATGCGAATATGATAAGTATTCGCATTTTTATATTAATCCAATCCTTCTTTCACCCTCTGATTCTATTTAATCCTTTCTTTTTATTGCAAACCCGCTTATTTCAATCCAAATTAACTAATTTTAGAATAATCTTTGTTCTACTGATTTTCATTTCACAATAACAATTGTTAATATAATATTGGTCACAAATTACTTAATTTATTGGAATTAGTTTGGCATACAACGATCACGATTCAAGGATTAAATTTATATGAAGTCAGAAGCCGCTACTGTTAATGATTATCTCATTAGTTTACCTGATGAAAGAAGAAAACCCATCTCCGCTGTCAGAGATGTTATCCTAAAGAATCTCCCCAAAGGATTTGAAGAAGTTATGAATTGGGGAATGATCTCATATCAGATCCCTCTCAGCCTATATCCCAATACTTATAACAAGCAGCCGTTGATGTATGCGGCATTAGGCTCGCAAAAAAATTATATGGTTGTCCATCTTGTGGGTATTTATATGGGAGAAGCTTCCAGATCAAAATTTGAAGCAGATTATAGCGCAGCAGGTAAGAAGCTTGACGCTGGGAAAGGCTGCGTCCGCTTCAAAAAGCTTGAGGATTTACCCCTTGACCTTATCGGCAAAGTAATCGCTTCTTTTTCTGTTGAAAAATATATAAGTTTCTTCGAGAAAGCTCAGTCAAACCGCAAGTCCCTAAGAGAAAAGGTTACTCCCCGGGATTAAATTAGTGAGTATTTCCACAGCCTTTCCGCAGCGGTTCGGATACGGTTCAAATATATTGATTTAGCCTTGTTTGAGTATTCCCTGAGTATTGAATGAGTATATCCGGAGTATTCAATTAAGCCATTATGAGTATTGAACGAGTATTGAATATGTATTGAATCAGTATATAAAATGATCTTACCCCAATTAGTAGACAAAAAACTAAGTCACTATATTTGTCACTAAACATAAGGTAAGTCATATGGAAGTCCCAGAAAGAAGAAAGTTTACTAAGGAGTATAAACTCCAAGTAGTCCGCT
>TBL_comb47_HYPODRAFT_10004512_pt1 | contig 15977 bp, 7 predicted proteins | sample TroBogypolimnion_40_FD_10682 | JGI IMG/M metagenome (IMG submission 10682)
CAGATTGGCAATATGACGCCGGTGATCAATACCGATTCTCTGGCACTTGTGGCGCTTTACAACCAGTGCAATGGGGTAAACTGGACTAAACAAACGAATTGGCTTACAGGTCGTCTAGGTACCTGGCAGGGGGTTACTGTTGAAAACGGGAGAGTGGTTGGCTTGTCCCTGTTTGACCAACCTTCGGTAGGACTAACCGGAACCTTACCTGCCGAACTTGCAAATCTGACGGCTATTAGAACCTTGGATCTCTCTAATAATCAACTTAAAGGTTCTCTTCCTGCGAGTTGGTCCTCTCTGGTAAATTTGAATCAGCTAAAACTTATTGGAAATCAACTTATTGGAGAACTGCCAATTAGTTGGTCTGCCTTGGTAAATTTAATTCATTTAGAGCTTGCCGGAAATCAACTTACAGGTTCTCTTCCAGGTGAATGGTCTGCACTTGTCAATTTAACAGATATAATTATTTCAGGCAATCAACTTTCCGGATCTCTTCCCGATAGTTGGGCTTCGCTAGTTAAACTTAATCAGATAAGCGTTGGCAATAATCAATTTACAGGCTCTCTGCCAGCAAGCTGGTCTTCCTTAGTGAATTTGAAATCAATATCGTTTTCTGATAATCAACTTAGTGGACCTCTTCCCGATAGTTGGTCAACTCTTGCTAATTTAACTAACTTACTCGGTTTTAATAATCAAATCTCAGGTTCGCTGCCACAAAGCTGGTCAGCTCTCCGAAACCTTATGCAATTTCAACTTTATAATAATAAATTAACAGGTGTTCTGCCACAAAATTGGTCGGGGCTGGTGGACTTAGTGGATCTGGAACTTCAATACAATCAACTTTCAGGTTCTTTGCCACAAAGTTGGTCAACATTACTAAGTCTTCATAATTTTCAAATTGATAATAATCAACTTACAGGTGCACTGCCACAAAGTTGGACAGTTCTTTTGAATTTACAGGGTTTACAACTTAATAATAATCAAATTTCAGGTTTACCTTCATTATCCACACTAACCAATTTAAATGATTTAACAGTTCAAAATAATTCACTCGATTTTGGATCAATCGAACCCAACGTAGGTATTCCAAACAGTATTTTTTATTATTCTCCTCAAGCTACTGTAGGGCAACCGGCAACAATAATTAAGAACTTAGGTGACCAATTCACTACCACAGTCACGGTGGGTGGTCTGCATAATCAATATCAATGGTTTAAAAACGGAATTCAAATCCCCGGAGCTACTGGCGCAAGTTTTACGATTTCTTCCGTTGCTTTAGCCGATGCCGGAGATTTTACCTGCCAGATTACCAATACTGTTGCTACTCAACTTACCTTGACAAGCAACCCGATAACGCTTCAGATTGGCAATATGACTCCGGTGATCAATACCGATTCCCTGGCACTCGTGGCGCTTTACAACCAGTGCAATGGGGTAAACTGGACTAAACAAACCAACTGGCTGACCGGGCCGTTAAATACCTGGTATGGAGTTAATTTAGAAAATGGTCGGGTTGTTGGACTTAATTTAGGCGAAAATAATGGTTCAATAAGTTTAAAAGGGACATTACCTTCCCAACTTGCTAATTTAACTGAGATAAGGACACTAAATTTGAATACGAATCAACTATCAGGTACCCTTCCAGATAGTTGGTCGGCTCTTGTCAAACTGACTGATTTAAACCTTACCAATAATAAATTTACCGGCCCATTACCAGATAGTTGGTCATCATTGACGAATTTGACGAATTTTCAAATCCATAATAATCAACTTTCAGGTCCCCTTCCAGTCAGCTGGTCTTCCCTTATTGGATTAAATTTAATGGACCTTTCGGCCAACCACTTATCTGATTTACTGCCTGACAGCTGGTCGGCCCTGGTGAATCTTACTCGGATAGAGCTTTACAACAATCAGCTAACCGGTTCTTTGCCTAATAGTTGGTCTGCTCTTACAAATTTGACTCAGCTAGGGCTTGGCTACAATCAATTTACAGGTTCTCTTCCTGTTGGATGGTCCGCACTGACCCAGTTAACTACATTAATTCTGGAGGATAATCAACTATCCGGTAATCTTCCAGATAGTTGGTCCGCACTTACAAATTTATCTCAACTTGCTCTCCTAATGAACCAAATTACCGGGTCATTACCAGCAAGTTGGTCGACTCTTATAAAAATGCGTCAGTTAGACTTTTCGAACAACCAACTTTCAGGTCCACTTCCGCCAAGTTGGTCCACCATGACTAATCTTTATGAAATATACTTTAGATATAATAAACTCTCAGGTCCGCTTCCCTCAAGTTGGGGGTCCTTGAAAAATTTAGCCTTTCTGGGTCTTTACAGTAACAGAATCACCGGCTCTGTTCCGGATAGTTGGTCAACTTTAACAAATCTGCATTGTTTAGACCTGGCTGTCAACCAAATTTCAGGTTTACCAATGTTTACAAATTTAATCAATCAATCATGTTTAGGGGCTGATAATAATATGCTTGATTTCGGGGCTATAGAGCCTAATATAAATCTTTCCATAAACAATTTTAGTTATTCGCCTCAGGCTAAAATCGGCCCAACTTCAACAATAACAAAATATCCCGGAGAAGAATTTAAAGTATCTGTAGCTGTTGGCGGTCAACACAATATCTATCTGTGGTTTAAGAATGGAACTAGTATCCCGGGTGCGAATGCCGCTGAATATGTAATTCCAGCAGTGGCTATGGCAGATGCTGGTGATTATACCTGCCAGATTACCAATACAGTGGCCACTCAATTAACCTTGACCAGTAACCCCATAACGCTTAAAATTGGGAATCTGACTCCACCAGCCAACACCACTGATTCCCTGGCACTTGTTGCACTTTATAAACAATGTAACGGCGCAAATTGGACCAAACAAAAGAATTGGCTGACCGGACCGTTGAATACATGGCAAGGCGTCATGGTTGAGAATGGCAGGGTTGTAGCTTTAGATCTGGGTGATCAGTCAATTTCAGTCGGCTTAACCGGATCATTACCCGCAGAACTTGCAAATCTTACAAAGATAAGGACATTAAATCTAGGTAATAATCAGCTTACAGGCACCCTCTCTGCTAGTTGGTCGGCACTCACAAATTTGACATATTTAGACTTGCATCATAATCAATTTACAGGTTCTCTTCCTGATAGTTGGTCTAGCATGGTGAATTTGATTTCGTTAGGAATTTATGATAATCAACTTACAGGTTCTTTACCTGATAGCTGGTCAGCCCTGGTAAATCTGACTCAATTATGGCTAAACTCAAATCAATTCACAGGACCTCTCCCGGTTAGTTGGTCCTCATTGGTTAAAATAACGGTCCTATCTTTGCAGAATAATCAACTCTCGGGTTCTCTCCCTGATGGTTGGTCGTCTCTTCTCAATCTAACTCAGCTATTTATTGAAAATAATCAACTCTCAGGAACATTACCGGCTGGCTGGTCAGCTCTTGTGAATTTGCACCAATTTTACCTCAACTCAAATAAAATTACAGGTTCTCTTCCTTCAAGTTGGTCTTCGTTGGTAAACCTTGGGGAGTTAGATCTGAATTTCAATCAACTGACAGGTACCTTGCCTGCAAGTTGGGCATCTCTAACAAACTTAACCTGGTTGGCACTTCACAATAATCAATTCACAGGACCTATGCCGGCTAGTTGGATTGCGTTAGTGAATCTACAGTATTTAGAGTTAAACAATAATCAAATTTCGGGTTTGCCTCAGTTATCCACTTTGTCAAAATTAACCGCACTTGCAGTTGAAAATAATTTCATGGATTTCGGGGCTATTGAGCCAAACATAGCCGTTGCACCCAATTTCAGTTATTCTCCCCAGGCTCCGGTAGGTCAAACAGCTACGATAGTTAAGATTCCGGGGGCACAATTCAGCATCTCTGTCACCCTAGGGGGGCAAAGCAACAAATATCAATGGTCTAAAGATGGTGTCGCCATACCCGGTGCAACATCTTATGGGTATATTATTCCCGCTGTGAAATCAGGAGATGCGGGAGTTTATACCTGTGTAATTACCAATTTAGCAGCGACTCTCCTTACTTTGACCAGTAATCCTATCACTCTTAAGATTGGGAATCCGGGTCCGGTGGCCAATGCAGGTCCTGACCAATCGGTTAACTCAGGTGTTGGTGTCACGTTGAATGGTTCTGCCTCGTCTGATCCTGATGGAAATCCTCTAACGTATAAATGGACAGTGCCTAAAGGTATAATTTTAAGTTCATCCACCGCTGTAAAACCAACCTTCACCGCCCCTTTTGTCAATGCCGACACAATTTATACATTTTCGCTGGCAGTAAACAATGGAACGGCCGACTCGCCTGGTGATCTGGTTTTAATCGAAATCAACTACGTCGATCTGTTCCCATGTTTAAAAGATTCAATAAAAACCAGTTCTGTAAACTTTACATTCACTCCTTCAACCTTGGACAGCAGAAATAAGCAGCTTACCTGTACCATTTTTGATCAGGCTGATTTAACCTATTCATGGGATATGGGAGATGGGACAACCGATACGGGAGGGATGGTTCAACATGATTACACGATTTCCCGCACAATTACAGATTACACAGTCACGCTCACTGCAACCAATAAATCCGGATGCCAGAAAAGTGCTTCCAAGACCATTGAAGTACTCCCATTTATTCCTAATGTCTTTTCGCCCAATGGCGACGGGATAAATGATCTGTTTATGCCGCAATTGGATTTACAAATATTTGACCGTGCCGGAACCATACTTTATACCGGATCATCCGGGTGGGATGGAACCTATAAAGGACGGCATGTTGATACGGATACTTATTTTTATCTGATCAAATTCATTGACAGAAACCATAATCTTCAAACCAGAAAGGGATTCATAACACTGGTGAGATAAAATTAAAACTATGAGGCGATTATCGTCAGTTCTGTGTATAATGTTATTTTTATTGTCAGGCATGACAGCACTGGCTCAGGCAGATATGAGTATGGCCACCCATTGGTATAACCGGGCAAACTACAATCCGGCGTCTATCGTGCGGACCGATTATATTTACCTGTTTACCGATATTCGCCAACAATGGATTGGAATTGATGGAGCACCTAAAGTTTTCAATGTTCAGGGTTCCCAATACATCCATGACATGAATGCTGCTTTTGGGTTATCGCTTGTTGGTGAAAAAATTGGGGTAACTCAAGCCTATAATCCTATGGTGACCTATGCTTACCGGATATCGGATGAACGCGATTGGTCTTTTGCAATGGGACTTTCGGCCGGGGTGTTTACGCGATTAATCAACGGGGCACTTTATGAAGCAGAAACACCTGTCGACCCTTCAATTACCTATTCTATGGAAAGGGTAACAAGGCCCGATGCCAATGTAGGTTTTGAATTTCAATCAAAATACCTGATAGCCAGCATTTCATCCACCCATATTCTTTCAATAAATAAACCAAACATTTTATACCTTAACACAAATACTCAATACGGTTCGTTGATCTACAAAAATTCAAATCCGGAGATGTTTAATTTTCATGTCGGAATGCAGGTCGTAAACCGTTACAATCTGACGGTTTATGAAGGAAATGTAAGCGTTCGGTTCAAGCGGATGACTTTACTCCAAAGCGGACCCAGGGAAATTTTTGATTTGGGAGTCACCTATCGTTCTTCTCAACAAATGACTTTATTATTTGCCCTCAATATTTCCCGTAATTTAAGAATAGGTTATGCCTTCGAACAAAGTTTTGTTTCCGGATATAACGTTAATGGGACGCATGAATTAATGATGGAAATCCGAATACCCTCCAGAGCCGCCTCCGCACGTGGCCAATTTGAGAACCAGGAATATTGGTATCATTGAAGCGAACCTATTATGAAAATCGATTCTGCCGTTTCCGCCTTATAACTTTATGAAATTCCACAAGCAAAAACCGGCATTTAGATAACCCTTCCCAACCTGCCCTTTGAACCCCGAAATAAAAAGCCGGGTAAAATCCAAGTCTCCCAAACAGCTGCTCAAGCTTCCCGGCCCGGCAGAACTGCTCTCCCTCAACATTCAATGATCAGCTTCAAACAAACAAGACCGGAAAATTGAATCTGCGAACTAAAGCCTTGACAGGTTTTGAAAACCTTCAAGGTCTTTCCCTATATGAGCCAATTGTTTCTGTAAGAACCCAAAGAACAAATAATCAGGTTGAAGTGTTAATTAAAGATAATGGGAATGGTATCCCGCTAAATATTCTTGAAAAGATATTTCAGCCTTTCTTCACAACCAAACCAAGCGGCCAGGGAACGGAATTAGGCCAGAGTATGAATTATGACATTATTATAGCGCATGGCGGTGTTTTGAGGGTGGAAACCCTGGTAGGAGATCATACTGAATTTATTATTCAATTGTCTGTTGTATAATTAATTAATTAACAAAATATGGAAAAACCTGCTAAACAATTTGTCTGGAACGGAATTGATCTGGATTCGCTCCGTCAGGTTATGGATAAACCAGCCGATGACGCTATCGAGGCTATTTTTGCTTCAAAATCGATGGAGCATTTACGTGCCCTTCTGGTGGATCTTGCACAAAATGACAGCGTTATTTCCAATGAGCTGCCTAAATCCATGCATGATTTTGTGCAAGGTGAATTAAGCATTAGCTTCACGGCACAGGACATTGCACTTTTTAATGAAACTCATGAAATATGGAAAGAGAAAGGAACCAAATTTATTCTTATCCTCTTATTCAGAGCTTTACCATATACCTATATGGCCGAAAAACCGGCCAATGTTTTAAGGATGACCAAACTGCTTATTACTCAACCCGAACGCAGAGTCTTTGAAACAGCCCAGTTTGTTTTCGATGTGATGGACCAAAATTGGTGGGAGCCTGACAAACGGGGAGTTCTTACTGCCTTAAAAGTCAGAATTATGCACGCTGCAATGCGTCAGGTGATTCTTGACAATACCTATGGGGAAGAGTGGAACGATGCCTGGGGAAAACCGATCAGCCAGGAGGACCTGATCGCTACAAACCAGGTTTTCTCGCTTGAATTCTTTAAAGGAATGGAATTACTGGGTGACCCGCTGACCCCGCAGGAGCAGAAAGCATGGTTTCACACATGGAAAACTATCGGCCGCATAATGGGTGTTCAGGATAACCTGCTCAGTAATGATGTAGTTGAGGCATGGTCATTGCAACATGCTGTTTATAATCATCTATTCAATGACAAAACCGTTTCAGGAATACCTTTGACCAAGGCACTTGTTGAGACACTGAACCATTTTCATCTGCCATTAAAATTAATCTTACTGGTGATGAAACGGATGCTTGCAGACGATCAGTTTCCCGATTGTTTCGAGCGTATGCTGGGCCCATCATACGAAAAGATCTTTCCTGAACTCTTTTACAAACCGCAAACAGACAATGAAAAAGTTTCTAATGATAAATTATTAGATAAACATTTACTTACGAATCTGAAAGAATATCATCAGACAATAAAGGATAAAAAGGGTGATTTTAAAATAGCTGGACGCAAACAACGACTTGGAGAAAGAATATTTGGTTTGGGATTGAAAATCCTCTCCCTCTTTTTTAACCGGAAAAGCCTTATTGAGGTTCATCATGACAAACTTCAGTTAGCACTTTACCCTGACGGAACTGATAAGGAGGTTGAGGAGATCGGAGAAGAACTGATTATGGCATCGATGTCGGCCTTAAGCGGAATTATGATTGGCATCCTGTCACTTCATTTTCGCGAAGGCAAACAATCGGGTTTTAGAATTCCCAAATCTTTAAGAGCAAATTGGGCACGCACCGGAAAAAGGAAAAAACGATGGATCTGGAATATAAAAATTCGATAGTAAGTTATTATGACAATACTCGTTTGGATTACCGTATCCTTTGGTATGGCAATAAAAATAAAGCTGTGCACTTCGGGCACTATGGTAATGGAGTAAAGTCTCATGCTGAAGCACTTGTAAATCTGAATAAGGTAATGGCCGTGAAAAGTGAAGTGAAAGACGGAGATATGATCCTTGATGCCGGATGCGGTCGTGGTGGCAGTTCGGTCTGGCTTGCACAAAATTTCAATGTGGAGGTAACGGGCATCACCCTTGTGCCTCATCAGGTTGAAAAGGCCAGAAGCGCAGCCCTTAAGAGTCAATTGGAGAATAGGGTTTCGTTTTCAGAACAAGACTATTCAAATACCAGTTTCAAGGACAATTCATTTACATTAATCTGGGCTTGCGAAAGTTTGTGTCATGCCAGTGAAAAACTGAATTTTTATAAAGAGGCATTCAGATTGCTTAAACCAGGTGGCAGACTGATTTGTGCGGACTATTTCAGGACAAAAAGACCATTACCGCATCAGGGGGAAGAACTCCTGCATCAATGGCTGGATGGTTGGTCAATAAAAGACCTGGATACTTCGCCAGAACATCAAAAGTATGCGGAGCAATGCGGTTTTACCGAATTTGAAATAGAGAACATAACGGAATATACCAAGCCGTCGCTGAAACACCTCCATTCCATGGCAAGTAAACTTTGGAAATTAGGGATATTTCTCAAGGGAATTGGCTTACGGAATAATGTAAACCATGGAAACCATATCAGTTCGATCAAACAGTTTGAGGCTCTTGAAAATAAGTTGTGGTATTATGGTTTACTTTCCTTAAAAAAAGGTTGAAAATGAATTCATCGGAATTTATACACAAAGACTATACGATCTTAAAATCGCTCTTTAGAAATGAGCATAATGAGATAATTCTGGCCTACAGAATCCCGGATAATCAGAAAGTAGTTTTAAAACAATCGATATTACACAATGAAAATATACTGAAGATTTCAAAATTAGGTCATGAGTATGATATTCTGAAGGATCTTGACCATACCGGTCTCCCAAAAGTTTATGGAATTCTGTACGATGGTAAAACGGTTGCCCTGGTCCAGGAATACATCGAAGGAAGCGACTTAAGAAAACTGATTTTTGAGAAGCAGATCAGTCTTTTACAGGCCCTTGAAATTTCCATTCAGCTAGCGGATATACTTCATTATATACATCACAAAGGAGTTATTCACAAGGATATTAATTCAAGCAATCTGATGATCACCCACGACGGGAATCTGAAATTACTCGATTTTGGCATTTCATCGAATCTTTACCTCGAAACCAATGATATTTTGAATGTGGATCAAATCGAAGGAACTTTGGTCTATATCTCACCGGAGCAAACCGGCCGGACGGAATATTCAGTGACTCACAGTTGTGATTTTTACTCCTTTGGCGTATTGATGTATGAATTACTTGCAGGAAAGCCTCCTTTCGATTCAATAGATCCGCTCGAAGTCATCCATTTTCACCTCTCCAGAAATCCGGTACCTTTATCCGCGATAATACCTGATTTACCCAAGGGTTTGGATCAGGTTATTACCAAACTGATGGCGAAAAATCCTAATGACAGGTATCACAGTGCTGCCGGTTTAAAATCCGATTTAGTGGCCATTAGGAAGCACTTCCTTTTAAAAGAACCATTAATCAACTTCAAAGCCGGATTAAACGATATAACAGAGCAATACAAACAAAGTCAGAAATTATACGGCCGGGAAGAAGAGCGAAATGAATTACTGGGTTACTACAAAAACCTGAACCAGCTAAAATCGATGCTTGTTCTGGTAGCAGGTTATTCCGGTGTTGGGAAATCCGCGCTGATCAGGCATATTAAATATCCGATCATTCAAAGCAAGGGAACTTTCATTAGCGGCAAGTTTGATCAGTTTAAAAAAGATATCCCCTACTACGCATTTATTGAAGCCATTCAGGAGTTCATAAAAAACCTTTTATCAGAATCAGAGGAAAAAATAAGCGCCTGGAGGGAACGAATTACCCATATACTGGGCGAGAATGCCGGACTTATTACAGAAGTCATCCCTCAGTTGGAGAAGATCATTGAAAAACAGCCCACAGTTCTTAAATTACAACCTGCAGAACAGGAGACCAGGTTTCATATGGTTCTTCTCGATTTTATCCATGCTTTCGGCACCCTGGAGAGTCCTTTGGTCATCTTTTTGGACGACCTCCAATGGGCTGACTTATCCTCGTTAAATTTGGTCAAGCGAATTCTTGAAAATCCAAGGCTTGAGAACATCCTGATTCTTGGGGCTTACCGGGATAATGAAGTTGAAAAAGGGCACCCGTTATCAATCACACTTAAGCAAATTTATGAATCAAATTGTCTGGTTAAAGTCATCCGGTTAAATCCGTTAAGTCAGGAAACGACCGGTCAGATAATAATTGATTCCTTCGGTATGGATAAAGCCCGGGCGGAAGAACTGGGCAAACATGTATTTGCCAAAACCAAAGGGAATCCATTTTTTATACACAGTTTCCTGAAGTCACTTTATGATAAAAAATTAGTAAAAAAAGATCCGGTTGAAAGCTGGATATGGGATCAGAAAAAAATTGAGGAACTAGGTTATACCGACAATGTGATCGACCTGATGACCGAAGGATTGGTTCATTTGCCTGAACATACCCAGGAGGTATTGAAATATGCCGCAGTTTTGGGTAATACATTTAATCTGGCTGATCTGGCTGACATTACTGAAGAATCGCCGCTGCAAGTTTACAATGCCCTGAAACCTTCAATAAATGGAAGCTATTTAAGTTCAATTGACAAAAGATACAGGTCATTAGCCTTAAGTTCAATTAGTGCCGATTACAAAAATGAGCTGCAAGTTTCCGGGGAAACGGCACAATTTACATTTTCCCATGATAAAGTGCAGCAGGCCGCCTATAGTTTAATTGATTCAGGGGAACTTGCACTGATGCATCTGAAAATCGGCAGGTTACTTTTACTAAGCAGAGATGAGTCTCAATTACAGGAAGGGGTATTTGAATTATTGAACCACTTTGTAATTAGTTATCATCTGATTGAAAACAAGGAAGAAAAGAGAAGAATAACTGAACTCTGCTTAATTGCCGGTAGAAAGGCCAAAGACTCAACTTCCTATAGCTTAGGGGTCCATTTTTTAGCCGTGGCCAAAATTTTACTGGGTGAAAACAGTTGGATTGAGAATTACGATCTGACATTCAATGTATTATTTGAATTAGGAGAGTGTGAATATCTAAATGACAATCTGATAATAGCTGAAAAATATTTTAAGGAAGTACTGGGTTATTCCAGAACTAATTTTGAAAAACTAAGGGTTTATTATGTCCATTCATCGCTTTACCTGAAGATTGGGAATACCAGTGAATCTCTTCGCCTCGGCCTTGAAGCAGCGAAACTTTATAACATCCGTTTCCCGGAGAATAAGCGTTCAATTCAAGTTGCGACCTTGCTTGCAATGGCCAGGTATCTGCTTCTTTTCTCAACTAAGTACAAAAATCCTGAACGTCTGTACCATTTAAAAGATTGCAAAGACGAAGAAATTATTGCCCTGAATAAATTCCTGATTGACCTGGCAACCAGTGCCTATCAACAGGATCAGAATTTAATGATGCTGGTAATTTTTAAGATCATTAATCTATACCTAAAGAAGGGGTTTACTGATGCCAGCGGTTGGGGATTTTCAGGTTTTTCAGTTGTAGTTCTGTCCGCACTCAAGATGCAAAAGAAGGGTTTTAACCTTTGGAATATCACCATGAAACTTCATCAGAGAACGCACGCTCCCCTTATAAGATGGAGATTAAGTTATACTGTATTAAGTTTTTATAACCACTGGAAAATTCCAATCCGCGACGGATATGATAACATCCTGGAGACCATTAAGGCTTGTGTACTAAATGGTGACCATATTTTTACGGGTTATTCTGTGGCATTGTATTTAAGATCAAGAATTGTTGCCGGAGAAAACCTGAAAATGATTTTAGATGATTCTGAAGAACATTTATCGTTGATTAGAAATGGTAAAGGGGGATTGGATTTTTTTCAATGTTTTTATCAATTGGCAAAATCATTAAATGGGCAAACCAATGGCAATAGCTGGGATGACGCAACTTTCAACAGCGCTGAAACATTGGACCGTCTTAACCAGGAAGGGAATTATACAAAACTGGCATTTTTTCATTCGGCAAAGTGCTATCATTTATATTTTTTTGGAGAATATAGAGAGGCACTTACAGAAAGTCAGAGAGTGCTTACCTATTCGGCTAATTTTCTGGGAGATATACTGGAAGTGTTTCATGCTTTCTTCACGTCACTTTCGATTTCTTCCTATTATGAGTCAATGAATTCGGGAGATAAAAAGAAATCCCTGAAAGTATTTAAAAAGTATATTCAGGATATGAGACGTTGGACCAAGGGGTGCCCCGAAAATTATAGTCAACATTATTATCTGTTACAGGCTGAGTTGTTTGCAATAAACAATAAAGTTGAAAAAGCTTTGCAATTCTATGAACAGGCCATAAATCTGGCTTCAAAAAACAGAATTAGTTATGTAGAAGCCATTGCAAATGAAAGAGCTGCGATACTCTGCTCCAAAAAACAATTAATTAAACAAAGTCAGATATACATTAACGATGCCTGGGAAGTTTACAGTAATTGGGGAGCAGAAGCCAAATGCAAACAATTGGAGAATGCATATCCGGTCTTTCTAAGAGCTAAATCCGACCACCTGCAGGGAGAGCAGTCTGGATTCGCTGCAAATACTTCTGTCTCAAGTAAAACTGCCCTCGATCTGTCCAGTGTTTTAAAGGCCTCTCAGAGCATTGCCAGTCGGGTTAAATATATTGATCTGCTGAAGAATTTAATGCACATCACTATTGAGAATGCAGGAGCAGAAAGAGGATGTTTATTGCTTTCAAAAGGAGATCAGCTTTGTATTGAGGCTATAGGTATTACCGGTTACGACGACATCCAGATACTTCCATCGGTGCCCATCAATAAAATGGATATTGTGCCAAATTCAATTTTGAACTATTGCTGGCGAACCGAAGAAAGCGTTATTGTAAATGACGCACTTAATGAAGAGCAATTTGGTTCGGATCCTTATATTCAAAATAACAGAATATTATCCGCAATGTGTCTTCCAATCACAGCCAAGGGCAGAATTATAGGTTTATTGTATCTTGAAAACACTCTCCTAAAAGGTGTTTTTAATAAAAACGGGATCGAACTTTTACAAATGTTATCGGGTCAAATTGGAATTGCCATTGAAAATTCAATTCTTTATGAGAATCTGGAGGAAAAAGTATCGGAACGAACCAAAGAAATTGAAAAAGCATATACCGATCTCAAGGCAACCCAGGCACAGCTCATCCAGTCCGAGAAAATGGCTTCACTCGGTGAACTTACAGCCGGCATTGCTCATGAGATTCAAAATCCACTCAACTTCGTCAATAATTTTTCGGAAGTAAATGCAGAGCTAATTGAAGAGATGATTGACGAAATAGAGAAGGGGAATATGGATGAGGCGAAAACCATCGCTCATGATATTGCTGATAATGAACAAAAGATTAAACAGCACGGCAAACGTGCTGATGCCATTGTAAAGGGGATGCTCGAACACAGTCGGTCTAACAATGGGCTGAAAGAGCTAACCAATATTAATACATTGGCTGATGAATACTTCCGTCTGGCTTATCATGGCATGCAGGCTAAAGACAAATCATTCAAAGTAACCATGGAGACAGATTTTGACGAGTCAATCGGCAATATTAACATCATTCCTCCGGATATCGGCAGGGTATTGCTTAACCTGATTAACAATGCGTTTTATGCGGTCCAATCGCATAAACAATCGGATTACATTCCTGCGGTTTCGGTTTCCACAGAAAACAGGGGGAATCGTGTCGAAATCCTGGTAAAAGATAACGGCCCCGGTATCCCGGCACATCTCCTGGATAAGATTTTCCAGCCTTTCTTCACGACCAAACCAACCGGTGAAGGAACCGGACTTGGATTATCATTAAGCTATGATATTGTGAAAGCGCATGGCGGCGAGTTGAAAGTGGATACCAAAGAGGGCGAGGGGGCTGAGTTCTCAATTATTTTACCAGTTTAAATTCCGGTGAACAAATGTCATGGCTCAAAACCTTATTTTTAAAGTAAGCGATGGATGAACATGCGAGCTGAATGAATTATTTGGAGAGGAGTAAATGCTTTGATTGTCAAAAGACAAAGTAGCAGCCATTTTTTTATTGTGAGAAGCACTTATGAAAAATGGGATACTCACCAAATCGGCAATCAGACCCACAGAAGCAATGTCTCCCGCGACATCAATTAACTTCCCTGATCCGGCAGTTCCCAAAGAAAGAACAATAGCCATAACGTCGCCGATTGTAAGGATTATGCCACCTATTAATAAACCCGTGCCACCTCCCAACAAAATCCAGGCTGTCGTTCTTTGATTTTTACTTCTCTGAAGATAGAATTCTTTTGTTTTCAGATTGCCTTTTATCGCGGTGCTTAAAGTATCATGCGAGAAAGAAAAACTTAGAAAAAGCGGGAACGAATGCCCGAGAGTGGATTTCGCGGTTAAATTTTTCTGATTTTCGTGATTAATATTTGTGAAAGACGCGTTGGGTGATATCGGATAAGTTTCCCCCTGAGCATAAATTGCGCGATTCAAACAAAAAATCAGAGCAATTGAAAAAACCAGGTAATTAAGTTTCGATTTTAAGTTCATGGCGTCACATCTTTAGGCTGAACACCCTCGTTGGGTTGACAGGCATTCAATGCAAGGTAAATAATCGGTATTTTAAGTTAAGACGGTTTATTTAACGAATATACCAAATAAATGCCATAAATCCAAATCACACCATTATTTCCAAATCGCCATAAGCTCTTCTGTTTTAAGGAGAATCATCATATTTTTCAGATTTTCAAGCGAGCGGTAATGAGCCTCCTCGTTAAAGGATGAGACGGCATCGGTAATGATGACAGGGAAGAATCCCCTGTTGGAAGCATCCCTGCCACTTGATTCGACACCATATTCAGTTGCAATTCCCGTAATTATCACAGTTGTTATCCCGGCGTTTCTAAGAAGATGTTCGAAATTCGTACCTATAAATATGCTGGCGGTGGTTTTAGGCATCACAATATCGTCGCCGCTGGGTTCAATTGAAAGATCAAGCCCATCAGGTGACTGATTCATCGAGAACAACCTTTTCCTGAGAAAATATTTTCGCGAAGGTGATTGAAATTTTTCGGGAAGCGATGTGATTTTTGAAAATATTACGGGCACATTCAATTCCTTTGCCCGTGAGATGAGGCTGTTTGTATTGGTCAGAAATGTTTCAGGATTGAATATACTCCGGACCAACATATTTTGCACATCCCAGACTAAAAGCGCGACTTTGCCCGGGTTTAAGATTTCCTTTAATTCCTGATCAATTTCCATAATTAGTCTTGTTTTAATTGTTTTTTAACCGGATATCCGACAGTCTGGCCAAATATAACCCGTTGGTCAGACCGTAAGTTTAACTTTTCGGTAAGAATTGTCTTATTGCAATTGTGAAACCAGGCTACCAGTCCATGAGAAGCGGCAAACAAATAAACATTCGCTGCAATCATCCCGGTATCCACGTAATAATACGATTTTTGCACTTCCGGATTCTGCAGACCTGGTTCCTGGTAACCCGAAGTATTGGCAAGCTTATCGATATCTGCAACGTAGATCAGGCGAACCGGAGCTTTATCTCCAAAACTAATCTGCCCCTGACCGATTGCCAGGGATCGCAGGTCACCTGCAGCAACCGGAAGAAGCCTTTGGCGGAATGCATCATATAAATAGGTTCCCTCCTCAAAGGCTGCATAAAGATCAATTTCCTGCGAATTGCTTGCTGATGCCGCTGTCCTTCCGGGAATTCCAAACGGCCCTTTTTTACGATTTACTCCGCATGCTGCCCAAAGAAGATTGGAAAGGGTTTGCAATGAGAGTTCTTTATCACTTAGTTCACGAACCGTTTTCCGCTGTTTTAATGCCTTCATTACCGTTTCCCCGCCATTAAATTTGGGCTTCGGCAGTAAAACCGGGGCTAAATTCC